>Ga0247727_10005766_pt1 | contig 24801 bp, 23 predicted proteins | sample WisWelCaveWW1625_FD_202498 | JGI IMG/M metagenome (GOLD analysis project Ga0247727, IMG submission 202498) | Biofilm microbial communities from Wishing Well Cave, Virginia, United States - WW16-25 | ecosystem: Environmental > Aquatic > Deep subsurface > Groundwater > Cave microbial mat | place... | reverse complement strand
CCGTCGTGACTTTACGTAAAATACGTTATCGGACACACCTGCTGATTGTCTGATATTAGACCGGGTAAATTTAGACATTTGTTAAACTCCTAAAGGATCCTGCGTATATTTTAAGCGTCGAAAATGATTCGGCTGTTGAAGTCGGCGGGTCGTTTGCGATGGGGAGCGCGGAGCGCGGAAACGCGTGGGGTCCATGCGGCCTGCAGACCTTCTGGCCACCCGTTGAGGGGGTGTCCCGCCTCTTCGCTCAGCCGGAAATCCTCGTAAGCGTCGAAAATCCCCTCTGACCGCGCGTCTCGCCAGCAATTTCGATATCCCCCGAGTATCGCGCGCGACCCCTGCCCCGATCTCGTCTCACATCGCCCGGTAAGCCGTCAAGGGTCTTCGCGCCGTCTCCTTCGCCATAGGATGCGGCCGCATCCAGGACATTTGAGATTGCCGAGGTAGCTTCCAGAAGCTACCATCTGTTTCATGCGAGCCGTTGGCCTGAAGACACTGAAGAACAAGCTGAGCGAGTACGTGCGTCTCGCCGCCGGGGGTGAGACCATCCTGGTGACAGACCGGGATCGCGTGGTCGCCGAGTTGGTGCCCCCACACACCGGCCGGGCTGACCTGCTCGCCGATGCGCAATTGGCTGATGCGGTTCGTAAAGGCTGGCTCGTGCCACCCGCTCTTCCCGGTGAGACTGCACCGCCAAGACGTCCGGTTGCTCGCCTCGCGGTTCTCTTGGACGAGCTCGGCGCCGACAGGGGCGAGGGGTGATCTACCTCGATACCTCTGTTGCTCTGGCCCAGCTTCTCGCAGAAGACCGCGCACCGCCGGCGACGCTGTGGGCGGAGTCTCTCGTCTCCAGCAGACTCATCGAGTACGAGCTCTGGACACGCATCCACGCCCGTGGGCTCGGGGGCTCACACGGCGAGGATGTTCGGCAGCTTCTCGGGCGAGTCGCCTTTCTCGAGCTCACTGCTCCAGTCCTCACGCGGTGCTTGGAGCCGTTTCCCCTCCCGGTGCGGACTCTCGACGCACTCCACCTCGCCTCGGTGGAGTTCCTGAGACAACAAGGCCAGGACGTGCGCCTGGCCACGTACGATGCGCGCATGGAAGCGGTCGCCGAGCGCCTGGGCATCCCCACGTACGCTGTCTGAGCGGGGTCCGCTAGAACGTGACCACGGAGCGAATCGACTCGCCCCGGTGCATGAGATCGAACGCGTCGTTGATGCGCTCGAGAGGAAGCGTGTGGGTGATGAGCTCGTCGATGCGAATCTTTCCCTCCATGTACCAGTCGACGATCTTCGGCACTTGCGAACGGCCCTTGACGCCGCCGAAAGCCGTGCCTTTCCAGACCCGGCCCGTGACGAGCTGAAACGGCCGCGTGCTGATCTCCTGCCCCGAGCCGGCTACGCCGACGATGACGCTGACACCCCAGCCGCGGTGACAGCACTCGAGCGCTTGGCGCATCGTTTTCACGTTGCCGATGCACTCGAAGCTGAAGTCGGCGCCACCGTCGGTCAGCGCGACCAGATGCGCGACGAGCTCGTCGCCCACCTCCTTCGGATTGACGAAGTGGGTCATGCCGAACGCTTCGGCGAGCGCGCGACGCTTCGGGTTTAGATCGACACCGACGATTTTGTCGGCACCGGCGATGCGCGCGCCCTGGATGACGTTGAGGCCGATTCCGCCGAGGCCGAAGACGACGACATCGGCCCCCGCATGAACCTTCGCCGTGTAGAGCACGGCACCGATTCCCGTGGTCACGCCGCAGCCGATGTAGCAGGCCTTGTCGAAAGGCGCGTCTTCGCGAATCTTCGCGACTGCGATCTCGGGTAGCACGGTGAAGTTGCTGAAGGTCGAGGTGCCCATGTAGTGGAACAGCCTCTCCTCGCCGAGCGAGAAGCGCGACGTCTCGTCGGGCATCAATCCGCGTCCCTGCGTCGCGCGAATCGCGGTACAGAGATTGGTCTTGCCGCTGAGGCACGATTTACACTGCCGGCACTCGGGCGTGTAGAGCGGGATCACGTGATCACCCCGCGCAACGCTCTTTACGTCGCGCCCTACGTCGACGACGACGCCGGCGCCCTCGTGACCGAGAATGCAAGGAAAGAGACCTTCGGGGTCCGCGCCCGAGAGCGTGAACGCGTCGGTGTGACAGATGCCGGTCGCCTTCACCTCGATCAGTACTTCGCCCTCGCGGGGGCCTTCGACCTCGACGGTCTCGATCGTGAGCGGCTTTCCCGCCGCGTGCGCGACTGCAGCGCGTGCTTTCACTTCACTCCTTCCCTCGCTCAGCGGGCGCGTTGCATCTTCTCGATCATGCGAAGCACGGAACGCTCGGCCGACAAGCGAGTCGCTTCGTCGAGGCCGAGCCAGCGCACGGCGTGCGATTCGGCGCTCGCGACCGGAGCTTCGTCCGGATCGGCGAAAAATCGAAATCGCACGTCGTAGTGAAAGTGAGCCGACTCTGCGCCGTGGGCCGGAATGGCGTGAACGTCCACGTCGTAAATCGCTTCCGCAGCCGGCGTGATCGAGCGAAGACCCGTCTCTTCCGACGCTTCGCGCCAGGCGATTCGGGCCACATCCGCGTCGCCGTCGGCGTGGCCACCGGGTTGAAGCCAGCGCCCGAGCTTGCCGTGATGAACCAAGACCACCCGGTCATCCATCCGACTCGTCACCCAGGCCGAGCCCGTGACGTGGCCCGAGAGAAGACTTCGCTCGAAGCAGCGCGGATTCTCCTCGACAAACGCGACGATCCGCGCGAGCGAGCCGCGCTCACCCTCGTCGACGGGACGATGTGCGCGAAGCAGAGCGAGAAGCGGACGGCGATGCACCGGCGAGAAAATGACGGTGACGGCCCCTTCTCGTCAACTCGCCGCAGCGCGGCAGCGCAGGGCGCAAGGCGGGCGCCGTCGGGGCGCGGACGGCGCGGTGCCCCGCACTTGCGACCGCACTTGCAGAAGGGCGCTAATGCATGAGGCAAACCTTCAGTCAAATCACCGAGTTCGCGCTCGTGCAGAAGCGTGCGCTCCAACCTTGTCTCAGCCGGGCCAACGGGCACGTTTCTGGCTACCCGAGAACACCTCGGCCCAAGGCAGGACGCTCGTCTCGACATGCAACTTGGCCACGATACGAGCCTCCTCCGGGGCCTCGCACGCAACGCGCCGCCGTTCGCGATGCTCGTGGCTTCCGCATTTCTACTCCTCGACGCTTTCGCAAGACCCGTCTTCGATGACGACGCCGTCGTGGCTTTTCACGTGCTCTCCATGGCGCCGACCCACTTGATCGGTGGCGTATGCGTCGGCGACGACGCTCCGCCGGCGGTCGAGATCGCTTCTGCGGAGGAACCCGACGTCACGAGCGAAACTAGCTACATTTGCGATCTCGACGATGCGGGCGATGCGGACTATGGGCACGACGCGATCGCCCATGAGCATCTCTTGCCGTTCGCGCCGCTTGCCGAGCCCGTCTTCGAAACCGACGTCACGCCCTTCGTCGTCGTCAAGAACGAGGCCGGCGAGGTGGTGGGCTCCGGCTGGGTACCTACCCAGCGCGGAGACGTGGCCTGGCTCACGCCTTCACCGAAACGCCGCGCTCCCATCGGACCGCCGCTCTTCGAGGAACACCTGGCCCGCCTCGACCGCCTCCGCCAGGACCCTTACGTGCAAGAGCTCGAGCGCCAGCCCGGTGACGGCGAGACCTTGGCGCGGATCCTCGACGACGCCGCTCTCGAACGGCGGGATCTCGGTGCTTGGCTTCAAGCGATCGGAGAGTCGGGCGAGCTTTCTCCGCTCGAAGGAGCCGGGCGTCGCGTGTCGCTGTTTCTCGACAAGCGAGATCGCACGCTTCGCCAACTCTCCGTGGACCTGGACGACGACACGATGCTCGTCGCCATGCGCCGCGGATCGAGCGTCGTAGCCGACCGCGTGCCGATTCCCTTCCAGACGCGCATCAAGGTCGCCGGCGGTGAGATTCACACGACTCTCTACCTCGCGGCAATGAAAGCGCAGGTGCCGGAAGCGACAGTCGCCGAGATCGCAGAGATCCTCGGCTGGGAGCTCGACTTCGGAACGCTGAGACGCGGCGCAGCGTTCCGCGTGGCCTACGAAGAAATCGTCCGCCTCGACACCGGCGCGCGAAAGCGCGGTCGCGTGCTCGCCGTCGACGTGGCCGACGCCTCGCGAACCTACGAGGCGTATTGGTTCGCCAAAGCCAACAACGGCGAGGGAGCCTACTACGCGCGCGATGGCCGCCTCCTCGGCGGCATGTTCCTCCGTTACCCCGTAGCCTACACGCGCATCAGCTCCTTCTTCTCGGACGCACGCTTCCACCCGATCAAGAAGCGGCACGTGCCTCACTACGGTGTGGACTTCGCCGCACCGACGGGAACCCCGGTGGTCGCGGCCAGCGACGGAACGGTCGTGGTCGCGAGCTGGCAAGGCGGAAACGGCCGCTTGATCAAGATCCGTCACGACAAGACCTACGAGTCCGCGTACGCGCATCTCTCGCGCATTGCGACGGGCGTCGTGCCCGGCGCCAAGGTTCGTCAAGGCCAGGTGATCGGCTTCGTCGGATCGAGCGGTCTCGCGACCGGTCCTCATCTCCACTACGCCGTTTACCGCGAGGGTCACTACGTGGATCCCTTGAAGGTCCAGCTCGGGCGGAAGCTGCCGGAATCCGAGCTTCCGACGGAAGCGTTTCAAGTCGCGCTCGAGCAAGTGGACGAAGCCTACGATCGAGCGGGCCTCGGCCGCGATGCGGTCGTGCAAGTCTCGATGGCTAATCGCCGGCGCTAGTCTTGCCGAGCGAAAACAGCCCGCACTCGAGCCCCAGCAAGCGATGCGTGCGCGCCCACTGGTTGGCGTCGGCGACGGCGATCGCGAGATCGAGAATGCCGACATCGTCGAATCCGTTTTTCCGAAGCGCTTCGATCATGCGTTGCGTGGTCCGCGCTGCGTAGCGCGTACCGACGAACACGAACGCATCGATCGGATCCGCCGGCCGCGGATGAAACCCTTCGGCCTCGTCCGGCCGAGAGGGCAGCGCCGCTTCGACCCCGCGGTGTATGCGGCGGAGAAGCTCACGATCGAGAGAGCTCCTCGAGTCGCGCTCCTCGAGAGTCAAGCGGAGAATCTCTCCGGCCTTTGGCCGCACGCGAATCGGCTCGAGGCACGACGCGAGCGACGCCCCGCCCGATACCGCCGACGTTGCTCCACGAGGCCAGGCGGCAAGCATTTCTTCGAAGCTTTGGGTGTAGCGGCGATTCGCGAGATCGATCCGCGAGAACATTCGTGCCGCGATTCCGACGCCAAAGCGCCGGAATATTTCGAAGCGGCGAAGCCCCTCCGGCAGCGCTTCGGAGTCCACGTGGAGAAGATCGGCGATACGGTTGATGAAGTGGAAGCCGCCGAGCACGAGCGTGTAGTCGATCGCGGCGTCGCCGACTACCGCGCGAAGCGGCTCGAGGTCGCGGGGGCTGAGGAGCCTCGGTGCGGCGATGGATTTTCGAGCAAGGTCGAGCAACCCCTGCTCGAGAGGGCTCGGCGGGAGTCCCTTCGCTTCGACGAGCTCCCTTGCCCGCTCCGCTCTACCTCCTGCAGCCTGCAGGAAGGCCTCGTGGCCATCGATTCAATAGTGGCAGTCGTTCAGACGCGAGACGATGGCCGCGAGCAGCTCTCGATTCGCCCGTGGCTCGTCGCCGTACCACATCGCGAGCTCCCAGCTCCGGATCATGCGCCGCATGGAGCCGGCCCGAAGGCTGAACATCTGGACGATGCGGGCGGTTCGGTCGAAGCCGCCGAGCACCTGCCGCATATAGCCATACACGGCACTGGTCTCGCCATCGGCCTCACGGGGCGAAATGACACGGATATAAGCCACGAACTCCCGTCTATCGCCTCGCCGCTCGCCTGCCAATCTCCTTACCCAGGTTTTGACGCTTTTTTGCGCGGTGGGCGGGGTGGTCGGTTTGTTACCCTAGAAGACTAACGGCCGGGCCTCCACGCCGCTCGCAGCCTGCCGAACGAACGACATGGACGTAATGGATCGCCTCGCGGCGCTCAGTCGCCAAAGCCACCCTGCAATCGAGAAAGGCGACGTCGTGCTCGCCACCGTGATCGCGATATCCGGATCCTGGATCTCGGGCGTCGTCCGCGAGGATGTCGGCACCAACGGCACCCGCGCCGCCGTCAACGAAGGCCTGCAGATCGGCGGCCTCGTCCGCATCGACGCTCCGGAAGCGAGAGTGTTCGGCCTCGTCAACAGCCTCCGCATCGAGGAAATCATCTCGCCGCTCGGCAAGAGCGAGCGACGCCTCGTCGAGATCCAGCTCATCGGCGAAATCGTCGGAACACCGGACGGGAAGAGCGTCCGCTTTCAGCGCGGCGTGTCGGCTTATCCCGGGCTCGATGCCGAGATTCGCGCAGCCAACGGCGCGGAGCTCCGCATGGTGTACGCGCGCCCCGAGGCCGCGAGCGTGCCGATCGGTACCATTCATCAAGACCGTTCGCTGCCCGCCTACGTCATGACCGACGAGATGCTCGGCAAGCACTTCGCGGTGCTCGGCACGACGGGGTCGGGCAAGTCCTGCTCCACGGCGCTCATCCTCCGTGCCATCCTCTCGGAGAATCCCTGCGGACACGTGTTGATGATCGATCCGCACAACGAGTACTGGACCGCATTCGGCGACGCCGCCGAAGTCATTCATCCCGACACGCTCGACCTTCCCTATTGGATGCTCGACTGGGAGGAGACGTCGTCGGTGATGGTCACCCGCTCGAGCGACTCGGCCGAGAGCGAGAGAACGATTCTCAAGTGGGCGATCGTCGAGGCCAAGAAGAAATTCGCGGGCACGGGCGAGCCGACCGACCATTTCACGGTGGACACGCTCGTTCCCTACCGCATCGGCGATCTCTTGAAGATCATCGACGCCGACATGGGCGAGCTCGACAAACCCGACGGAACCGTCCCCTACAAGCGGCTGCTGGCGCGCATCGAGACGCTGCGCGCTGATCGTCGGCTCGAGTTCATGTTCGGGGCCACTTTCGTCAAGGACAACATGGTCGAGATCCTCGCTCGACTGCTCCGCATTCCGACTTACGGAAAGCCGATCACCATCCTCGACATCTCGGGCTTGCCGGCGGAGATCGTCGACGTCGTGGTCTCTCTTCTCTGCCGAACACTCTTCGATTTCGCCGTTTGGAGCCCGCGCGACCAGGCGCGCCCCGTGCTGCTCGTCTGCGAAGAGGCGCACCGCTACGCACCGGAAAAGGAAACCGAGGGGTTCGCACCGACCAAGCGTGCTCTTTCCCGCATCGCGAAAGAGGGCCGCAAGTACGGAATCGGGCTCTGCCTCGTCAGCCAGCGCCCCTCCGAGCTATCGACGGGCATTCTCTCGCAGTGCAACACGCTCTTCGCGATGCGCATGAGCAACGACCGCGACTACGAGTTCGTCAAGCGGGCCATGCCCGAAAGCGCGCACGGCCTTCTCGGCGCCCTGCCCGCTCTCCGCACCCAAGAGGCGATCGCCGTCGGCGAAGGCGTCTCCGTGCCGATGCGCATGTGCTTCGACGATCTCGGCGACGGCGAGCGGCCCCAGAGCGGCACCGCTCAGTTCGCGCGGCTCTGGGTGGCTGAGACCGCCGACGAGCAGATGGTCGCCGAAACCATCTACCGCTGGCGCAACCAGATCCGGTAGCCTGAAGCCGTTCGCCGCTCGCCGGCTCGCGGCTCACTGCCGGCCACGCGAATATAGTGGCGGGCGATCGCGGGGAGGCGAGAGTACAATTCTTCCTGTGAGGCGGATCTGGCGGACGTTCGGCGGGGTGCTGCTTTGCGGGGTGCTTTGCGGGCTCCCGGTTGGAGCGGGCGCTCAGCGGGCGGCGGGCGTCGAGGTCTCGGTTCTCTCCTACAACGTTCATGGGATCTCGTGGCTGTTCGCGAAGGACAACCCCGAGGGGCGCGCAGCCGCCATCGGATGGCTCGCGAGTCGGTATGACGTCGTCTTGCTGCAAGAGGCGTTCGAGTACCACGATGAGATCGGCGGACAGATGGCGGGCGCAGTGGCAGTACGCGGCAACGGGATGCGGGGCGACCCGCGCCTATTGCTGACGAAGCTTTTGCTCTTCCCGTTTCAAATCGTACTCCCCGATTTCAGCTTTCCTTACGGTTCCGGCTTGAGCGCTTTCGTCGCCGAGAGCGCCGGCGAAGTCGTCGAAGAGGATCGACATCGCTTCGACAAGTGCAGCGGCTGGTTCGAGCGCAGCTTCGATTGCTGGGCAACCAAGGGCGCGTTACGACTTCGTGTTCGCCTGGAGAACGGCGCCGAAGTGGACTTCTACAACACCCATCTCGACGCCGGCCAGACCGAGAGCGGCATCGAGGTTCGGGCGCGCCAGCTGAATCATCTCGTGCGGTGGATCGAGCGCGAGTCCGTCGGGCGTGCCGTCGTCGTCACGGGAGATTTCAACACGGCGCTCAGCCGCATGGAGAACGTCGAGGCAATGCGATCGTTCAAGCAACGAACCCGCCTCGCCGACGTGGGCGCGGGGCCCGAGTTGCCCCAGTGGCCGCGGCGCGACTTCATTTTCGTGCGTGATGGCGAGAACGTAGCGTTGAACGTCGTCGCGAGCGGCGAAGCGTTGGAGTTCGTCAGCCGAGCGCGGGCGCTGAGTGACCATCCCGCGGCCTACGCCCGCCTGGAGGTGAGTCTGCAATGAGCGCAAGAGCACCCGATACCAGACGCGCGACGATCGTTGCTGCGTCGGTTCTTTTCGCCTCTGTCATGACGCTCGGCTGCGGCGTACTCAGCGCGCCGATCGGGCTCGATCTCGCTTCCAAGACGAGCTTCGAAGCGGACTGGCATCGCTACACGCGAGTCCGCACGAGCAAGGCGTTCGCATACGCGGGGGACCCCACGGGACTCAGTGTCACCGGGCTCGCTTACGCCATGCCGTCCAAGGTCGAAGCGGAGACTCGCGCTCTCGACTACTGCGAGGAGCAGCGCGCGGTGCGCGGCATCGCGACCCCTTGCGTCCTGCTGGCGATCGACGACGAGATCGTGCGTGTCTCGGCCGAGCGCCCCTTGCCGACGACGGACCGCGCGGGCTCTTGAGCCTGGCCCACGAGACCGTTGCGACTGCACTCCCGCCGTGCTCCGACGCCGGCATTCTGACATTCTGTCGCGATGCGGCGCGGATTCGTCATCGCTTTCGTGGTGCTGCTCTCTCTCCTTTCATGGGGGCTATGGCCTCAGGCCGACTCTCGCCTAGTGATCCACTTCGACGCTGCGAAGACCGCTACGGTCGTGGATTTCCTCGCTCGCCCGGCCGCTAGCGTAGTCGAGAATCCGCCGAACGTCGTGCTCATCGTCGCGGACGACCTCGGCAAGCACGACATCTCGGTCTACGGCCCCTCGGCTACGCCGACTCCAAGACTAGCCGCGCTCGCTGCGGAAGGTGCGACGTTCACGTCCGGTTACGTGACGTCTCCCGTGTGCTCGCCGTCGCGCGCTGCTCTTCTCACGGGTCGCTACCAGCAGCGCTACGGTTTCGAGCTGCTGGTGCACGATCGCTATCCGCGAAATCGCCTCGAGTGGTGGTTCGCACGACAATTCTTTTCGACTCACGGCTGGAGCGCGCTCGACGAGCTGCGCGTGCCGAAAGCGTCGGACTTACAGCGCCAAGGCCTGCCTCCGAGCGAGATCACGCTCGCCGAGCTGCTGAAAAAACAGGGATACGCGACGGCCGTGATCGGAAAGTGGCACCTGGGAGCCGGCGACAATGCACTGCCGTTGAAGCGCGGATTCGACCATCAGTACGGGTTCTACGATGCGTTCAGTCTCTACGCGGATGCGGACGACCCGTCGATCGTCGGTGCGCGGGGCAAATACTTCGCCGACCGATATCAGTGGTGGCGCGAGCGTAGCGGCGGAAGCGCGATTCGCCGCGACGGCGCCGTCATCGACGAAGACGGCTATCTCACCGCGCGAATCGCGGACGAAACGATCGACTGGATCGGTGCCCATCGAGACCAGCCGTTTTTCGCCTACGTGCCGTTCAGCGCGCCGCACGCGCCTATGCAGGCGCCCCGCGAGTACGTGGATCGCTTCGCTCACGTCGAGAGTCATGATCAGCGGGTCTACTACGCCATGATCGCCGCGCTCGACGACGCGATCGGCGACATCTTGGCGGCACTCGAGCGATTCGGCATCGCAGAGAACACCATCGTGGTGTTCGTGAGCGACAACGGCGCAGCCAGCTACACGGGTGTCGTCGACAACGCGCCTCTCAAAGGTGGGAAGCTCACCAACTTCGAGGGGGGAATCAACGTGCCGTTCCTCCTGCGGTGGCCTCGGCAGATCGCCGCGGGAACGAAGTACGCGAGCCCGGTCTCGACCCTCGACGTCTTCATGACCATCGCGCGGGCGGCGGGAGTCGAGCTACTTGCCGATCGCAAGTACGACGGCGTGGATCTCTTGCCCCACATAAACGGCGCGGTGACCACCGCCCCTCACGATGCGCTCTACTGGCGCGCGCAGGGGCACCGAGCGATTCGGGCCGGTCGCTACAAGCTCGTGAGCGACGCCGCGACCGGCGCGCGCGCCCTCTACGATCTGGAGGCCGATCCATCCGAGCGCCAGGATCTCGCGTCCGAGCCCCCGGTCCTCGTGGAGGAGCTAGAGCGAACGCTTCGCGCTTGGGAGGCCGAGCTCGTTCCGCCCTCCTGGCCCAACGTGATGAAGTACCGTTTTTCCGACGGGACTCGCGAGTTCCTCTTTCCTCTCTAACGGCATGAGAACAAGCGTCGCACTTCTCGCCATCGCTACCGGCGCCGGCATCGTGCTCTTCGCCTACCCGAGGGACGGCACGGCGATCGCCCAAGGGAACGCTGCTCACGACGAGATCCGCGTGCTCACGACGCCCCACTTCCGAATCTCCTACAACACGGGCGAGGTCTTCGCGGAGAAGCGCGGCGAGCTCTTCGAAACCTTCTACGGGAAGTTCACGGAGTTCTTTCGCGCCAAGCACTTCCCCGTGGGGCGCGGAGCCGGTCGCATGGAGGTGCTGCTGCTCGCGACGCGGAGAGAGTTCCAAGAACACGCCCGCGGCGTAGCGCTCCACCTGGTCGGATCCGAGGGTTTCTACTCTTCGAAACACAAGCGAAGCGTGTTCTTCAACGCGCTCGAGGATGGAAGCTACAACGAGATCGTACGCGAGATCGCGGCGGCCGAACGAAAACTGCAACAGCTACGAAGTCAGCTCGCACGAATCCGTTCGGACGAAGTCATCGTCGACTACGGCGGCGGCCGGAAGAAGACGATGTCGAAGAATCAAATTCGCTCGATCATCGCGAAAGAGGATCGGGATCTGCAGGCCCTCCGCAACCGCCTCCGGGGCCACTACAACCAACGCAACGAGGACGTGACGCTCCACGAGTGCGCGCACCAGCTCTCCCACGAGCTCGGTGTCGCGCCGATGGGAAACGCGACGCCGCGTTGGCTGAACGAGGGTTTGGCGACGTTCTTCGAGCCGGCACTGAAGGGCGACCTTCGCCTGCCGACGACGGTGAATCACGATCGCCTGGTCGCGTATCGGAAAGTCGAGCGTGAAAAGCTTCGTATCCCGCTCCTCGAGCTTCTCGGCAGCGACGCCCCGTTCGGCGGAAGCAGCGTGTTGATCGCGTACACCGAGTCTTGGGCCCTGATGCACTACCTGCTGCACGAACGCCCGGAGCAATTGAAGCGCTACATCGAGATCTTGAAAACGCGCGGCGACACGATTCCGGACAACCCGTCCGAGGCTCGAATCCAGGACTTCAAAGAATCGTTCGGCAACGATGCATCGGCTTTCGAAGCGGCGTGGGTCGCCTACATGGCGCAGATTCGCTGACGAGCTGTTGATAGGTCAGATGCCGATCTGCGTTCCGCAACTGCCGCACACGTCAGAGCATGGCACGCATGCCGACGCGCGTGGCGACGGCGCGTGCGGAGGGCATCGCGAGAATGCGCGAGAGTACGGGGGAGCCGATGAGCACCATACGCACGACGTCGATTCCGCCGCGGGAGCCCTCGAGATCCATGCGAATGCGGTCGAGCTGCTTCGCGCTCGCGAGGTCGGCGTCGGATACCACGACGACGACGCAACGCCCGGCATCGCGCGCCTCGTCCGCGAGAGCCGCGATGGACGTCGCCAGCGCCTCACACGACGATCGCCCCTCGACGGCGGCCGAGATGCGGACGACATGATAGGGCTCGGCCGAAGCGATCGCCGCGTCGACGGTTGCTTCCGCGTGCTCGATGTCTTTCGCCGTCACCACCACGTGACCGGCGCCTGTTCGTAACGCTCGCGCGAGCCGAGCCGCGTGAGTTCCTGGAGCTGCACGATCTCCTGAATTCGTCATCACCACGCCGTTCCCCCCTTCGCGAAGCGCGAACGTACGCGAGAGGGGCGTGGTGGGTCAATCGCGAAAGGTGCGTATGGGTGTTAGGGTTTTCACCTACACGCAGCGCGTTGCTTACGAAGCAGCAAGCAGGCTGCGGGCGATCTGCGAGGTCTGAATCTCGTCGGTGCCGCCATAAATCTGCAAAACCTTCGCGTCGCGGCAGAGCTGCTCGACCTGGTACTCGGCCATGTAGCCGTTGCCGCCGAAGAGCTGAACGGCTTCGAGACAGACCTCCATCGTCGCCTGCGCGGCGTAGAGCTTCATCGCAGATGCCTCGGCGAACGTGGGCTTCTTGCCGACTTCGGCGAGCTCGATCGTGCGGAAGACGAGGTTCTGAATGTTCATGCGCGCGACTTCCATCTTCGCGAGCTTGAGTTGGATGAGCTGGAACTCGCCGATGGGCTTGCCGAACTGGATCCGGGTTCTCGCGTACTCGGTGCAGAGCTCGAGGCAACGCTCGACGATGCCGAGTGCCATCGCCGCGACGCCGCTCCGCTCCGTCGAAAACGTGTCTTTGGCACCGCTTCGCGCGTTCACGTTTTCGGTCTCGCCGATCAAGTGCTCTTTGCCTACCTTGACGTTGTCGAGAAAGAGCTCGCCCGTCGGCGACGAATGCATGCCCATTTTTCGAAGCGGCTTCGACGCCTCGAGACCCGGCATTCCTTTTTCGAGCACGAAGGACAGTGCCTTCCGGTCCTCGGGCGCGTTTCCTTCGTCGAGCTTGCAGATGAAGACGAGCGTGTCGGCGTAGGGACCGTTGGTGATGAAGGTCTTGCTGCCGTTCAGGACGTAGCCGTCGCCGTCGCGGCGTGCGGTGGATTTCATGGGTCCGAAGGCGTCGGAGCCCGAGCCCGGCTCGGTGATGGCCCAGGCGCCGATCTTCTCGAGCGTCAACAAGTCGAGAGCCCAGCGCTCCTTCTGGCGGATCGTCCCTTTCGACATGATGGCTGCCGAGGTGAGTCCCACACTCACGCCGAGCGCGGTGACCATGCCCGGACTGAAGCGGCAGATTTCGATGATAGGCATCATCTGCATCGCGACCGCATCACCGCGGCCGCCCTTGGCCTCGTCGGGGTCGTCCGTCTTTTCGCCGGCCTTCTCTCGCTCGATCTGCTTCTTGAAGCGCTCGCGAGCGGCTTGATCGATGCCGAAGGTCTTGAACATCTTCCGGAGCACTTCGTAAGGCGGCACGCCGTTGTGCTCGAAGTCTTCGCGCCGTGGAGCGATCTCGCTCTCGACGAACTTTCGCACCACGTCACGCATCAAGAGATGCTGCTCACTCCACTCGATCATCGGGGTCCTCCGGACAGGGTATGGGCGTCGGCGCCTCGGGCGACGCAAGCATCTTGCGGCAACACGAGCGCCTGCGGCAGAGCAAGATGAGGCGACGCACTCGAAAAGTAAAGTCAGCGCGCCGCGTCGGTCACGCGCTGCATCGGCGGGGAGATCGCCGCCGCGAGCGCGTCGACGAGGTCGTTCGAGACGGGGGCGCGTTGACGACGAACGCGCGCGAACAGCGCGCTGATGCGACCCTGTACCGACGCCTCGAGAGAGCTGGACATGCCCTGTTTTTCATCGGTGGGCTCGACTTTGAGCACGTCCCGTTTGGCATGCGCACGTCCGACCACCGACGAGAAGTGCAGCATGGCGCGGTCGAGAAGAATCCAGGGAAACTGCGGGTCGGTGAGAGGGCCTATCGACGCCACACGACCGGCGACGCTTTGCCCTAGGACCCTCACCTCGGCGGCACGCTCGGTGCCGAGCCAGGTTGCAACTCCACCCACGACGCCGCCCACCACGCTACCGATGAGAAACGAGTGGCCGAGTGTGGCTACGTCGATGGTGCCGCCGATGGCCGCGCCGCCGATCGCGCCTGCACGGACGAGCTGCCATTTGTCGAGACCGAAGACCCGCTGACTCTCCTGGGCGAAGAGATCCCAATCGAAGCTCTCGCGACTCAGCGATTGTTCCTCGCGCTCGAGCCGGTCGTGGCGGTAGAGGAGCTCGATCTCACGCCGCGCGCGCAGCTCGCGCTTGCGGAGCGACTCCATAAACTCCGCCTCCCACTTCTCGCGGAACCGAGTCACGTCGTCGTGCTCGCCAAGATCGTGCTCGACCGTGAAAGTCACGGCATCGGCGATGAGCTCGGTGATGATCGCACCGGCGCGACCTCGGCGTCGCGCCCAGTCGGCTTCGAGGACCGCGATCACCTCATCGATCCTCGCGCGGGCGCCGTCATCCAGTTCGCGGAACGCTCGCAGCAAGCCGATTCGCTCCGAGAACCCCGAGCGGTGCGCATCGAAAACGCGCACCACGCTGAAGTACTGACCGAGCGCGCGCTTCCACTCTTCGATGTGATCGTCGCCGCCGATCCGGTTGACGAGCGCCATGCGCGCACGCCCGGTCCAGCGAAGAATTTCCATCTCGGCTTCGTAGTTCGGGCGATACGGCAGCGACGCGTCGACCACGTAGAGAATCGCGGCACCGTCCAAAATGGGCTCGAGCAACGCGCACTCGTCGGCGAACTCCGTGCCGCCCCGGAAAGTCTCGACGAACTCGGCCACCAGGGCCGCACGCTCGGCCGCCGTGCCTTCACGCTCGCGCAGCCAAGTGAGCGCGCGCGGCGCTTCTTCGAATCCGGGCGTGTCGATCACGTAGCAAAGCTCTCGACCGTCGTCGGCGCGGAACGCAAAGCGCGAGCAGACCCGGGTCGTTCCCGGCTCTTTGTCCACCTTTACGGTGTCGTCCTCGATGAGAGTCGAGACCACGCTCGACTTGCCCTTGTTCACTCTCCCAACCACCGCGAACGCGGGAGACCCTTGCTCGCTTGTCACGAGAGCGCCTCCACCCTGATCCATGGGTCGCCAAGAGCGGCAATGCGCTGACGCCAAATGCGAACGTCGTCGGGCCGCGGCGCCGCGCCGTCGCTTCCGGCGCCGCAAAGACCGACGACCAGCGGCACCTGCGCCCCGGCGCGTTGCCGGATCGTTTTCAAGAGTCGCTGCACATTCTTCGACGGCGGCTCGAACGATTCCGCGACCACCAAGATAGGCTGATCGTTTTCCGCCAAGCGATCGAGGCGCCGGAGCTCTTCCGCATCGTCGTCCCCACGAACGTCCTCGAGGGACGCGAGCCGCCAACCGAGCTTTTCCCCGAGCACGCGCGCGACTTCGTCTTTCGTGACCGCGGCATCGCCCCAGCGGAGCACGCGCACGGTCGTGCCGCTTACGGGCAGCGTGCTTTCGCTCGAGGGTGCAGCGCTCGTAGCGGGAGCTACGGCGTTGCCGACGCTCTCCGGTCTTCCCCAGAGACTCGCCGGTCGGAGAAGCCGCTCGCAGACCGCGGCGCATTCGCCGTGATCGAGGGCGAGCGCACGGCGCGCGGAACGCGAGCGATGCGCTGCGTAGAGTGCGAGCAGGATGCGCGGCAGCAGGCCATAGGTCACGAGCGCGGCCACTAGAAACGGCCACCAGTCTCCGAGTAGATCGGGATCGTAGCTTCGGCCGGGAAAATAGCGGCTCGCCTCGACGAGCTCGCGACTCGGCACCGCCACCTCGAGCCAGCGCCACGGCGCGGCGATCGTTTGAAAGACCCGCGTCATCAGCGCGGTATCGACCTCGAGCGTCGTGCTCCACGCGAAAGCGAGAGCGCGCACAGTGACCAGGTAGACGGTCGCCACCAGCGCCCCCAAGTTGAACGCGACTGCAGCCCTCTGCGTCAGCGCGGTCAGGAGCCAGCGCTCGACCGCCGCGTAAATCGTCTGCCACGCCGCGATGTGCCCGAGCGCAGCGCGACCGCGAAAGCCGAGCGCCGAACCCATCAGAGTGATGCCGGCACGGCGGTAGCCGAGCTCGCGGAGAATCGATTGAAAGCCCGCGCCGCCGCTGAGCCCGGAAAGACGAAGCACGCCGCCGAGCCAGGTACTCGGCAGCATGCCGACGAGCGTCAAGAGAATGAGCGCGACTTGGAGAAACACGAGCACAGCCAGGTAGCCCATGATGTTCACCGGATCGCCGCCGTCGTAGACGAGCAGTCCGGCCGCCGTGCCGGCACCTGCAAGGAGAGTCACAATCGGAAGAATCCAGCCGGCGAGTCGATAGTAGGCGCTCACCCGCCTACCGACCGAGACTTCTTTCGGATCCGCCACCGACGCGAGCCAGCGACGAAGAAGCTCGTGACGCGAGAGCTTTACCGCAGCGGGGCCGAGCCTCTCGACGACGCGCTGGTCACGATGCGCTACGTCTCCCGGACTGCGCTCGCGATCGTCGAGCAGTTGGACCTCGAGATCGATCAGCTCGGCAAGCGTGAGCGGCTTCATCGAGTGCTCGGAGTCAGGCAGTGTTCGCAGTCGTACGTCACGCCGGATCGGCCTTCTAGGCCGATCCGGCGGTTTAAAATGGTCCGGTCTTGAACGCTCGCCGTCCGGTGCTCGCGCGGAGCACTGCCCAAATGTCCCGCTCGATCTCTCGTGCCCACGGCTCTTCGCGCTGCTCCACGTAGGCGTGGAGCTCGATCAGCGCCGCCGAGAGCTTATCACCGCAGGCGTCGAGGTCCGAGATCCGGAGCGATTTCGGCTCGAGCTCGGCCGCGCTCGCCACGGTGTCTCTCACCGCTACGCCGGAAAGGCTCGGGAGAACCTTTCGGAAGAGCGCGCGTAGGTCTTCGATATCGGCACGTCGAACCTCAGCGGCCCTCTCGTGCTCTTCCGCCGCGGCCGCGAGCAGCAGAGCCATCACCATCGCGTCCGACTGGGGATAGCCGGCAGGCAGCAGCGGGGCGATCTCGCCGAACACACGTGCCGAGAGCGCACCGAGAACGTCGGCGAGGGCCGGCTTCATTGCCGAGCCTCGACACCGGAAGCGAGGCGCTCGGCGAGAACACGATTGTGAATGTCGGTCGCGAACCAAGCCGCCATCACCATCATGGATTCGCGGCTCTTGCCGTCGGCGAACTCGCGCGCGGACGAGAGCCAGATCGCGAGGCCCTTGACGCAGGCGAAGGTCTCCCACCAAGCGAGCGCAGCGGGGTCGATCTCGACTCCGCTCGCTCCCTGCCAAAGCAGGAGAGCGCGGTCTCGCTCGATGAGCTTGCCGGGGCGACTCGGGTCGGGCCAGCCCCAAAGTGGAGTCAGAGCCCAGGCCAGATCTTCGAGAGGATCGCCGAGATGACACAGCTCCCAGTCGAGAATCGCGCGTACGGTGCCGCTCTCGTCGTAGAGGAAGTTTCCGGTGCGGTAGTCGCCATGAACGATCGAGATGCGGCGTGCCGGCGGCGGCGGTCGACGACGCAGCTTGCGAATAGCAGCGCGCACGATCGGTTGGGGTGAGAGCTCATCTTGGTCGATCACTTGTTCCCAGTGATCGAGCTCGCGTCGCCAGCAGTCGCCGGGCGACGGGCGCTCGAGAAGCCGAGCGAGGTCCAGCCGGTCGACATCGGTGCGCGCGATAGCGCCGAGGATCCGCCACTTCTGCTCGCCGATCCGATCGCGGTGCTCGGCGTAGGGAGGTGCTGCGAGCGCGAGCGGGCTGGCCTGACAGCCGGCGATCTCTTCCATCACGAAAAACGGCCGCTCGAGCCAGCGCGAATCGAGCTCAAAGTAGAGCGCCTCGGGCACCGGCACGGAGCTGCCGTGGAAAGCGCGAAAGGCTTCGAACTCGAGGCGGCGATCGGTTTCGATGAGGCTGCTCGGCGGATCACGACGAAGGATGAGACCGCGGCGCTTCGTTTCACCGTTCTCATCCCAGCTCGCATCGAAACGATAGGTCTCGCGCGACGCACCGCCGTGAATGCGAACGAGCCCGCTTACCCGCAGATCGCTCGCAGGCGCGAGCCGGGTCGCGAGGTACTCGGCGAGCTTGGCTTGGAGATCGTTCAGATTGGACACGGCAGCGCCGCGCGAGGATTCCCGACCGCCTTCCTTCGGTCAACCGCGCCGCCGCCGTCCAGGCTTTTTTGAAGCGATAGCGCGCGGCTGGCCTGATGCCTTGGTCCCCGTGATGCAATTCTTGGCCCGAGTTGCGATATTCTATTGTTGCGCAGTCGACGAGCGAGGGATTGAGGCATGGCGAGTAGAAAAGACTCAGGCCCGGGTCGGGTCCTCGAAGACATCCGCAAGAGCGACGCGAAGCGCATCAAGGTCGCCGTCAGCGACGTCGATGGGATCCTGCGAGGCAAGTACCTCAACAAAGACAAATTTCTGTCCGCGGCCGAGTCCGGCCTCGGCTTCTGCAACGTGGTGTTCGGCTGGGACATGAATGATGCCTGCTATGACAACACCACCTGGACCGGCTGGCACACCGGCTTTCCGGACACGATGGTCGAGCTCGATCTCGGCAGCTACCGCCGCGTTCCGTGGGATGACAACGTGCCGTTCTTCCTCGGCGATCTCGTCGAGGCCACGGGCGAGCCGAGCGACGTGTGCCCGCGCCAGGCTTGCAAGCGTGTGCTTGCGCGCGCCGCGAAGGCCGGCTTCCAGGTGCTCGCGGGGCTCGAGTACGAATGGTTCAATTTCCGCGAGACGCCGCAGAGCTTGGCCGCCAAGGGCTACATCAACCCCGAGCCGATCTCGCCGGGCATGTTCGGCTACTCGCTCATCCGGACCGGCCAGAACCAACCGTTCTTCAAGGCGTTGATGGAGGAGCTACCCGCATTCGGCTTGCCGATCGAAGGCCTGCACACCGAGACCGGGCCGGGAGTATACGAAGCTGCGATTGAGTACTGTGCCGGCATCGAGGCCGCCGACCGCGGTGTGCTGTTCAAGACCGCAGTCAAGGAGGTCGGCCAGCGCTTCGGTATCATGCCGAGCTTCATGGCGAAGTGGAGCACTGAGTATCCAGGCTGCAGCGGCCACGTGCACCAGAGTCTCTCCGACGGGAAAACCAACCTCTTCTACGATGCGCGGAGCCCGCGCCGCATGTCGAAGCTGTTCGAGAGCTACCTCGCCGGCCAGCTCGCCTGCCTCGAAGACATCCAGGTGTTCTTCGCGCCGACGGTGAACAGCTACAAGCGTCTGGTGGACGGAATGTGGGCGCCGGTAAAGCGCAGCTGGGGCGTGGACAACCGTACCGCCTCACTGCGCGTGATTCCGGGCTCGCCGAAATCCACTCGACTGGAGACGCGCTGCCCCGGCGCCGACATCAATGCCTATCTCGCGCTGGCGGCCTGCGTTGCGGCCGGACTCTACGGCATCGAGAAGGGCCTGAACCTCGAGGACGCGCCGCTCGAAGGCGATGCCGCGCGTGCGGCAAAGATTCCACGGCTGCCGCGCACGCTCGAGAAGGCGACTGCAAATCTGGCGCGCTCGAAGTTTGCGCGTGATTTCTTCGGCGACGCGTTCGTCGACCACTATGTCGCCACGCGCGAGTGGGAGTGGCGGCAGTCTCTCGACGCCGTGACGGATTGGGAGCTGAAGCGCTATTTCGAGATCATCTAGCATGATCATTCATCGCTTTTCTTTCCCGACGACCATTCACTTCGGTGCGGGGGCGAGAACGCTCGTCGCGGAGCACATGAGGGCGGCCGGCGTAGGGCGCCCGTTGATCGTCACCGATGCGGGCATTGCGGCCCTGCCGATCCTCGCGGAGTTCAAAAGCCGTCTCGATGGCCTCGTCGTTGCCGTTTACGCCGGAGCTCAGGGCAACCCGACCCGGCGACAAGTCGACGACGGCGTGGCGGCTTATCGCGCGCACGGTGCGGACGGAGTGATCGGCTTTGGCGGTGGCGCTGCGCTCGACGTCGCGAAAGTGGTGGCGCTGATGGCGGTGCATCCGGGCAACGTGCTCGAGTATGCCTTCGATCATCCGCAAGCACGGCCGATCGACCGAGCGCTGCCCCACTTCGTCGCGCTCCCGACGACCGCAGGCACCGGCAGCGAGGTCGGACGCTCGAGCGTGATCTCCGACGACGATACGCACCTCAAGCGGAGCGTGTTCTCGCCGGCGCTGCTCGCAAAGGCGGTGTTCGCCGATCCCGAGCTGACTCTCGATCTACCGCCCGGGATCACTGCGGCGACCGGCATGGATGCGCTGACCCACAACGTCGAGTCGTATCTCTCGCCCGCTTACCACCCGCTCTGCGACGGCATTGCGCTCGAGGGCTTGCGCATCTGTGCAAGGGCCCTGCCGCAGGCGTTCGCAGACGGCAGAAATCTCAGCGCGCGCGCCGAGATGCTCATGGCCTCGATGATGGGTGCCGTCGCCTTTCAGAAGGACCTCGGCGCGGTGCACTCCTGCGCGCACGCGCTCTCTACCGTGAACGATCTGCATCACGGCCTCGCCAACGGGGTCATGATCGATCACGTCATGCGCTTCAATCGTAGCGCGGTCGCGGCAAAGATGGACGAGCTGGCGCGCGTCGTCGGCGCGACGGATTTCATCGACTGGCTCGTGCGCTTGAAGGCGGAGCTCGGGATCCCGGCCAAGCTTGCGCCACTCGGCGTCAACACCGGGCATCTTCCACGCCTTGTCGACGTCGCCGAGAAGGACAGCTGCCATCGGACCAACCCGCGCCCGTGCGCGCGCGCCGATTTCGAGCAGCTGTTTCGGGCTGCAATGTGACATGCGCACTGAGATGAGACGCTTGCGGATCGGGATTTCAGCTCGCTTCGCCTACGGCGACGCGCAGCTGGAAGGGGGGCTCAAGAAGAACACTTACTATGTCGAAGAATCGTTTGCGCGTTGGGTGCAAGCGAGCGGTGCGCTCGCCTTCCTGATACCCGATGCGCTCGCCGATTCGGTGACGCTGGCCGACTACGCAAACGAGCTCGATGGTCTCGTGCTGCAGGGCGGTAGCGACATCTCGCCGTACGTCTACGGCGAGAAGCCGATCCGGCCCGAGTGGGCGGGTGACCCGCCTCGCGATCGCTATGAGCTGGAGCTGCTCGCGCGCTGCATGGACACGGGCAAGCCCGTGCTCGGCGTCTGCCGCGGCCATCAGCTCATCAACGTGGCGCTCGGCGGCTCGCTCTACCAGGACACGGAGCTGCAGCAGCCGGGGGCGCGCCGGCACCAGGACCACGCAATCTACGAAGAGAATTTTCACGACATCGCGATCGAGCCGGGTACGCGTCTGGCGGATCTCTACCCCGGCGTGACCACCGCGAAGGTCAACACCATCCATCACCAAGCGGTCGACCGACTCGGCCGCGAGCTCGTCATCGAAGCGCGCGCTACCGGCGACGGCGTGATCGAGGCGATCCGCTGGACGGGACCCGGCTACGTGTTCGGCGTGCAGTGGCATCCCGAGTTCCTCGACCCGGCCGACAAAACGTTGCTCGACGGCTTGCCGATTCTTCTGGAGTTCCTCGCATGCTGCGAATCTCAAATCCCGCCGACGACTCGCTGATCTCGGAGCTGCCCGAGGACACCTCCGCGTCGATCGCGACGAAGTACCGCGCCGCGCGCGTGGCGCAACCCGGCTGGGCCGCGCGGCCGATCGCCGAGCGCATCGCCGTGCTGCGCCGCTTCAAGGCGCGAGTCGGCGAGCGTCGCGACGAGCTTGCCCGCACGCTCACCCGCGAGATGGGCAAGCCCCTGCGCCAGTCTTTGAGTGAGCTCGACGCGCTCGGAGATCGCATCGATTTTTTCCTCGACCATGCCGAAGCCGCGCTCGCACCCGAGTCTGTGCTCGAGGCCCCGGCCGACGAGGTCGCCGAACGCATCACGCACGAGCCGCTCGGCGTGATCGCCAATGTCTCGGCGTGGAACTACCCTTATTTCGTCGGCACAAACGTGTTCGTGCCCGCTCTCATCGCCGGCAATGCCGTGCTCTACAAGCCTTCCGAGCTCGCCACGCTGACCGGTCTCGCGATCGGCGAGATGCTGCACGATGCCGGCGTGCCGACCGACGTCTTTGCCGTCGTCGTCGGTGCCGGCGCGATTGGCGCGGCGCTGGTCGAGCAGCCGGTAGACGGCGTGTTCTTTACCGGCTCGTACGCGACCGGCGCAAAGATCGCGGCTGTCTGCGCGCCACGCATGGTGAAGCTGCAGCTCGAGCTCGGCGGCAAGGATCCGGCCTACGTTTGCGACGACGCCGACCCACTGACGGCCGCGGAGTCGCTCGCCGACGGCGCGATGTACAACGCCGGCCAATCCTGTTGCGCGGTCGAGCGCATCTACGTTCACGAGAAAGTCCACGACGCTTTTCTCGCAGCATTTGTCACTGCGGTGAAAGGCTACAAGGTCGGCGATCCGATGGATGAGTCTACCTATCTCGGCCCGCTCGCGCGTGCAGCGCAGGTCGCGGTATTGGAGCAGCAGGTGGCGGATGCCGTTACGAAGGGCGCGCGATTGCTCGTCGGCGGCAAGCGCATCGCGCGGAGGGGCAACTGGTTCGAGGCGACCGTGCTCGCCGACGTGAATCACTCGATGGATCTGATGCGGGAGGAGACCTTTGGGCCGTTGATCGGCATTCAACGCGTCGGCGGCGACGAAGAGGCGGTGGCGTTGATGAATGACACAGAATACGGCCTCACCGCCGGTGTCTACACGGCGAACGAAGCCCGCGCGCGCGGCGTTCTCTCGCGCGTAAGGTCAGGCTCTGCGTACTGGAACTGCTGCGACCGTGTGAGCCCGCGACTCCCTTGGTCGGGCGTCGGACATTCGGGGGTCGGGCTCACGCTCTCGACCTACGGCATTCAGACTTTTACCCGGCCCAAGGCCTGGCATTTGCGAAGGCCGTGCCCTGCTACCGCCCAGCCGCGATGATCGCGGCCAACGTGAACCAGTCCTCGACCGTTCCTTCGTCGTCGCCCAAATTGATGTACCAGCCCTGCTCGCCGGGAAACTTCGCGCTCGGCAGCGCGCAGTTGGTGCTGTGCTCGATCTGCATGTCGAGCATCGTGATCGACGGGCGGTAGGCGACTTCCCAGTCGAACCCGTGCGCGGCGCCGGGGAACGGACGCTCGTCGAATTTGTAGTTGTTGACCCACATCTTCCACAGCTCTCCCGCGTGATCGTAGATGTCGGTGTACGGGATGCGGTAGATGTCCTTGTCGAGATAGATTACGCGCTTGCCGTAGGCATACTGCGGCAGCTTCGAGACACCCTCGATGATCCACGCCTGCCGCGGCTCCCAAGCCTCGTCGTGGATGAAGTCGGCGGAGGGTTGGCCCCATTTCACGGGCATGTTCTCCGCGTGCATCGACGCGAGGATCGTTTTCTCGCCCAAGAACTTCCACGTCATCCATGCCACGTTCCCCTGGTAGCCTTCATAGCTATCGGCGTCGGCGTCTTGTCCGAACAACGCGTCGGATCGCTGAGCTGAGGACAATCGCCGCACGCGGCGCAACTGCGGGAGATAGAGCCACGTATCGTCGTGGCGCGTGTGATCGAGATAGCGATTGAACGTGAACCCCACGCCCTTCAAGTCCAAGGGCTCGATCAGGGGGTAGAGCGCCTCCTTGAATCGCACTTCGTCGCGGTTGGGCTTGACGGGCTTGGGATCGACTTCGGTTCGCTCGACGAAATAGAGGCGCCGGATGTGATCGATCAGAAAATGCCGCTCGACGTGAATCGGTCCGCCGTTCTTGCCGATCGTTCCGGTGTCACAGTCGAAATTTCGGATGTCCGAGTCGTCGTGGACGATCGCGGAAGCGAAGTTGAACATGAGCTTGACCGCGACGGACTCGTCGTTCGGATCGATGGTCGTGAACGGAATGCCGGCGACATGGTTGAGGATGTGCGTGCCATCGGGAGCCAGCGTCACCTGCCCGCTGTATTTTTCGGTCGCCGCGCGAACGGGCGGCGGGTGCTCGATCGCTCGCGTTTCACCGACGCGGATCTTCAGTCCCCGCTTGATCACCCACACCATGCCGGGGCCGAAGTAGTGTGCGTATTCATCGACGTTGTCGACATCGATGACGGTGCCGGGCGTGACGGTCGCGGCCGCAAGGGCCGGTCCGGCAGTGACGTGAGCGCTCAGGGCGATCAACGAGATCAACCACGCAAGCCGACTCATCGCACACCTCCTTCTAACGCCCGCAGGACGAGCAGACCGGGCTGCGGGGCAGCGGTCGGATCCGTGCCGACAGCGATGAGCATTCGCCTCCGAAGCGGCTGAGGCAAGAGGCCGCGGCGGCGCCTTGGCGGTCCCGCCCGGCTGCGCAGGCAGATTCGGGCGCGCACGATGCGCTTGCGTGCCGCGTTTCCAACGAAAGAGCTTCGTCTCTCCGGACGACGCACGCAGCGTTCCGAACGGCCGGATCGATGTCGTGCGCCTCGACGAGATTCCCGTCGGACGGTTCGTGCGGATAGGCATCATAGGGTTGTGGCGTCTGCTACCCACCGAGTGACCGCGAGAGCGGGAGAAGGGAAAAGGTGGTGTCTCCGTACCCCGTCGGCAATTCTCGAGTTGGCAAACCAAAAACAGCCG
>Ga0247727_10005765_pt1 | contig 24804 bp, 16 predicted proteins | sample WisWelCaveWW1625_FD_202498 | JGI IMG/M metagenome (GOLD analysis project Ga0247727, IMG submission 202498) | Biofilm microbial communities from Wishing Well Cave, Virginia, United States - WW16-25 | ecosystem: Environmental > Aquatic > Deep subsurface > Groundwater > Cave microbial mat | place... | reverse complement strand
AGGATCACGGCGACTCCCTCCAGACCGCGGCTCGTGGCCATGTTGGTGTAACGCGCCACCTCGGCGTGCTGGCGCTCCCAGGCCTGGCGCCGCGCGTCGTCGCGCGGCAGGTACTCGGGGAGCAGATCATCGAGCGGGATCCGGACCTTGAAGCCGATCGGGATGTTGGTGGCATCCTGGATACCGCTGCGCTGCGCGATCCGCGCGGCCAGGTCGTTGACCTCCTGGACGTCGACCCGGCCGGTGTAGCGGACCACGACGGCCGAGTAGAGCGCCTCGCCCCGCTTCAGCCGGTAGGCGGCGTAGCGCCCGGCGTCGTCCTGGCTGTAGGTCAGGTCGCCGGCGCCCTCGGCGACGGGCGGCGGCGCGAACGGCGCCGGCGGGCCGATCACCGGGCCCTCTTCCTCGGGCTCGGCGACCGGTGGCGCCTCGGTGAAATCGTCCTCGGACTCTGGGGACCCATGCGAATCTCCGTCGGCCGCCGTCGGTGGATCGCCGTTCGAAGACTCGGTGACCGACGCGGTCGCCGCATCGAGAGGCGGCAACTCGGGGAGGTCGTCGGAGGAGGCGCTCGCCGCCGCGCCCGTGGCCGGCGTCACCGGAGGCGCCGCCTCGGGGTCCGGGTCGGGAGCGGGCTGGCCCGTCGCCGCGACGGCCGGACCGGGCGCCCCGGCGCGGCGCGCGAAGGCAGTGTGCAGGAGCGGCCCGGGAACGAGAATCTCCTGCCCGGGCCGCAGCCCCTTGGCGGCCGCCGGGTTGAGGCCGGCGAGGAGCGAGGCGTTCTCGGGCCCCGGCGTGTAGGCGCGGGACACCAGCCCCAGGTTCTCGCGGGCCGCCGGCACACGCCCGGCGCCGACCCGGTGGAGCCAGCCGCCGTCGCGTGGTCCGTCCTCCGGGAACAGGGCGCGGGCCACTCTGTAGCGGTAGTCGTCATTCAGATCGGCAACGGGGATGCGCAGCGGCCGGCCCGGATCCGGGAAGCGCTTGCCGTAGGATTTGCGGAGCGCGGCGGCACGTGCCGGCGAAGCAAGGAATCGGCCCAGCCAGGCGTCCGTTGCGCCCCGGGCGGGGACGATGACCTCGAGCCCCAGATCGCCCGGGTCGATGAGGATTGCCTTTTCGCCCGCCGCCAGGCGATCGGCGCCGTCGCCGACCCACCCCTGGCTCTCCTGCGGGCCACCCGCTGCCGACGCCGGCCGGTCGAGCCGCTCCGCCGGCTTCGGGTCCGAGGGGCTCCTGCCGGTCCCTTTCTTTGTCGCCGTCGTGCCGCCGCTGCCGGCGGCCGCGAGAAGCGCCGCGCAGGTCGAGATGATCCCGAGGATCCGGACCAGCGGGAGATGTCCGCGGCTGCTGGTCTTCACCGCGCCGCGGCCATGGTGGCCTCTTCCGGCAGCCGGGGTCGCTTCGCCCTGAAGCCGATTTCGGGTTCCAGCGCCGCTGCCAGACGGAGAACGGTTTCCTCGTCGAAGGGCCGGCCGACGATCTGCAGGCCGATCGGCAGCCGGTCGCGGGTGAGGCCGCAAGGCATCGAGAGGCCGGGCAGGCCCGCCAGGTTCACGGTGACGGTGAAGATGTCCGACAGGTACATGGCGAGCGGGTCGTCCACCTTCTCGCCGATGCGAAAGGCGGCGGTGGGGCTCGTCGGCGTGACGATGGCGTCCACCCTTTCGAAGGCGGCCTCGAAATCGCGCCGGATCAGCGTCCGAACTTTCTGTGCCTTGAGGTAATAGGCGTCGTAGTAGCCGGACGAGAGAACGTAGGTTCCCAGCATGATGCGGCGCTTCACCTCGGCGCCGAAGCCGTGGCTGCGGGAGGCGACGTACATGGAAGCGAGATCGGGCGTGTCCTTGGCCCGCGATCCGTAGCGCACGCCGTCGTAGCGCGCCAGATTGCTGCTCGCCTCGGCGGTGGCGAGGACGTAATAGGTCGGGATGGCGTACTCGGTGTGCGGCAGCGAAATCTCCTCCACCGTCGCCCCCAGCCGCCCGGCCGCCGCGAGGGCGCCGCGCACCGCCGTGGACACCTCGCCATCCATCTCCTCCGGGAAGTACTCGCGCGGCACGCCGATGCGCAGCCCGCGGGCCCCGCGCCGCGTGGCCGCCGGATAGTCCGGCACCGGCTGCCGGGCGGAGGTGGCGTCCCGGGCATCGTGCCCGGCGATCACATGGAGGACCTCCGCCACGTCCTCGACCGAGTTGCCGAACGGCCCCACCTGGTCGAGGGACGATGCGAACGCCACCAGCCCGTAGCGCGACACCCGGCCGTAGGTCGGCTTCATGCCGACGACACCGCACAGGGCGGCCGGCTGCCGGATCGAGCCTCCGGTATCTGTCCCGAGGGCGGCGGGCACCTCGTCGGCCGCCACGGCCGCCGCCGACCCGCCGCTCGATCCACCCGGCACGCGCTCCGGGTCCCACGGGTTGCGCGTCACCTGGCAGGAGGAGTTCTCGGTGGAGGAGCCCATGGCGAACTCGTCCATGTTGGTCTTCCCGAGGAGGACGGCACCCGCCGCCCGCAGGCGCGCCACGCACGTGGCGTCGAACGGGGGGACGAACCTCTCGAGGATCCGCGATCCGCACCCGGTGGCCAGACCGCGGGTGCACAGGACGTCCTTGATCGCGATCGGCACTCCTGCCAGCGGGCCGAGGGCCCTGCCCGCCGTCCGGTCGCGATCAATGGAAGCCGCCGTCTCCAGCGCCTCGGCCTCGTTGACGCGCACGAAGGCGCCGATGCGGGAATCGACGTCCGCGATTCGCTTCAGGTGGGACGCCACCACGTCGGCCGCGCTCACTTCGCCCGCCGCGATGCGGTCGCGCAGGGCGCGGACACCCGTGCGGGTCGGGTCGCTCACCCGATCACCCGCGGGACCTTGAAGAGCCCGCGGCCGGACTCCGGGGCGTTCGCCATGGCCGCGTCGCGGTCGAGCGAGGCGCTGAGCGCGTCGTCCCGGAGCACCGGAGCTCCGCCGCCGGCATGCGAGGTCGGCTCGACATCCTGCGTGTCGAGCCGATTCAGCTGGGCCACATGGTCGAGGATCGCGCCGAGCTGCCGCGTGAAGCGCTCCTGATCCTCCTCGCCGAACTCGAGATTGGCCAGCTTCGCGATGTGGCGGACCTCCGCCCGCGTAATCGGCATCTTGTTTCCTCCGGGCGCCCCGCAGTATACCCCCGCCCGGTGCGCCGCTGTGATAGCCTCGCTTCGGAGGGCGCGTCCTCAGTGTCCCGTCACTTCCACTGCGTCCGGATGGCGAGCGCGCTTTCCCTCCTCCTGTTCGCCACTCATCCGGGTGGCGCCGCGCCGACCACGCCTCCACCGCGCACCGGCCCTCCGGCCGCCGATCGGCCGGCGGGTGACTCCGCCGCGGTGCACCTCGTCATCGACACGGTTGCCGTGGACGGGCAGGGCACACGGCTCATCGGCACCGACGAGGCCGATCTGCGGCCGGGCGCGGTGGGCGTGCTGGAGAAATCGGTGCCGCTCGTGGGCCGGGGGGCAGCCCGGCGCAAGGAGACCGTCCGGCTCAAGGCGCGGGTCATGCCCCTGCCGGGGCCGCCCGCCGGGGCCGGCTGCTCCGTGCAGGTCGACATCGAGGCGTCGCCGGATCTTTCGGGTGCCGCAGGGCGCGGCGGGACCGGGAGCCCGGAAACCGTGACCGCCACGCTGACGCTGGGGCCCGGGGAGGAGCGCCTGGTGGAGGCCTACGCCTCGACGATGACCGAGGGGCGGGTGGCCCTCAAAGTGCGCTGCAGCCCGGCGCTGGCGCAGGCATCGACGGACGACGAGGCGCATCTCGTGGCGTTGAATGTGACGATCGAGCGGAGCGCGGAAGGGGAGCAGGCGGAGCTGTTGCGCAACCAGGTGCTCACGGCGGCGCTGGCGCGCAGCGCAAGCATCGTCGCCAGCGCCAACCGGACGCTGCCGGACGGCGCGAGCGGGGATCGGCGTTACAGGAGCGAGAGCCTCGAGGTCGTGCTGAGTCCCATCCTCTTTGTTGCCGGCAAGCTGCAGATCGATGTCCGGGTGGGCGGCGAAGTGGCCACCGTCTCCGCGAGCGAGGAAACGGTCCGGCACCCGGTGGAAGCCTCCGAGACCTTTGTCGTCGGATCGGGTGAGCCGCGGATCATGGAGATCGAGGTCCTTTCGGGAGGGCCCGATGAAGGCTGGGGCCGAGTGCGGTTCCGTGTCCAGGTCGCCGGCAGCTTCTAGGAGGGGTCCCGCCCCCTTCCTCGAATGGTATGGCGCCCTGTTGCGCACCTACGGCCCGCAGGGGTGGTGGCCGGGCCGCAGCCGCTTCGAGGTGGTGGTCGGGGCAATCCTCACGCAGGGGGTTGCCTGGACCAACGTCGAGAAGGCAATCCGCAATTTGAAGCACGCCGGTCTGCTGCGCCCCCAGGCGATGCGCCGCGCGGGTGTCGGCAGGGTGGCGCGGCTCATCCGTCCGGCGGGGTACTACAACCAGAAGGCGCGCAGGCTGCAGGCCTTCCTCGACCTTCTCCATACGGTCCATCGCGGCCGGCTCGACCACCTGTTCCGTCAGAGCGTGGCGGACCTGAGAGCCGAGCTGCTGGAAATCCGGGGAATCGGAAAGGAAACCGCCGACGCGATCATCCTGTACGCGGCCGGCAAGCCGATTTTCGTCGTCGATGCCTATACCCGCCGCATCCTCCGGCGGCACGGAGAGGCCCGGGGCGACGAGCCGTACGACCAGATCCGGCTCCTGTTCGAGCGGGCCCTTCCGCCCGAGATCGCGCTCCTCAATGAGTACCATGCCCTGGTGGTCCGGTTGGCCAAGCATCAATGCAGGAAGCGCCAACCGCTATGCTCCGGCTGCCCGCTGGAACCGCACCTTCCCCCCGGTGGCCCGACGCCCGACATCCCCGCGGCGAGTTGACCCGGTCGCGGCGGGAAATTGACACAAGGCATTGTTTCGACTAGAGTAACGGCCCGCTGAATCATCGATCTCCGACCGCTCCTGAAACTGCAGTTCGGAAAATTGGACGGGGGGTTTCCGATGATGCGACTTCCCAGGATTTGCTCGGCAGGCCTGTCGGTCCTGGCGCTGCACCTCGGACTCGAAACGGCCCTGGCGTCCGATGGGATTGTTGCGGGCCGGCTGACCGACACCAAGGGCGCCGCCGTGGCGGACGCCACCATCATGCTGTTCCCGGCCGACGAGGCAGTCGACTCCAGCCCCTGCGAGGACGGCAGGACAGACGCCCATGGCGCCTTCTCTGCCGTCCTGCCTCCAGGGCGGTTCGTCGTTGCCGCCGTGAAGCGTGGCTATGAAATCTCCATGACCCGGATCGATACCCGCGCGAGACGCATCGTGAGCATGAAGATGCAGCCGCGTGAGTGGAGAGGTGCGAGCGCGGATCCGCGGGACGCGGGGCTGCTGGAGGCCGACCGGTTCCTTCGCCAGCAACGGGCGGACGTGCTTCGAGAGGAAGAGGCGTCGGTCCCGGTGATGGTCTATCTGGCGGAATCGCCGTCCGGCACCGGCGTCGGCTCCGCCGGGGAGGACCGGTCGCGCGCCCTATTGGGCCCGGTCGATGGCGATCTGGCCCACAGCTTCGGCGCGGAGAGCCTGTTCGGGCTGGTCGATGGAGCGGGCGACGGCGACGAGGGAGCCCGGACCACGGCGCTGACCCTGCAAGCACCACTGAGCCAGGGGCTCACCTGGAGCCTGGAGGGAATGAGCGCGCGCACTCGGATCGGTCTGCCGGACGGGGCAGGCCGGCTGACCGGCGGCTCCGACCGGCTGGCCATCGGCGTTGATTATGTCTCCGCGCAGGGAAGGACAAAGCTCGGAACTCTTCGGGGCTGGTTCGGCGCCGCCGACGCCGGCGCGGGCCGCATCACCCAGCGCGTGCTGGAAGGGGCGGGAGAAATGGCGCTCAATGGTAATTCCGGGCGGCGCCTCGCGCTCGGCGTGCGTGCCTGGGGAGGAGCGGCCGATCTCGGAGACGGCGACTTCCTGACGCTCGATCGGGCGGCTGCCATGGAGCCGGAGCCGGCAAGCGTTGACGGTGCGGGGTTCAGCATCTACACCGGAGAGCGCCTGCAGATCGGGTCGTCCACGCTCCTGGACTACGGGTTGGAATATCGAGCTGATTCGCTGTCGGGCGAGTCCCGTCCGGTGCCGCGCCTCGGTGTGAGCCACACGGTGGCAGTCCAGGGCTCGGCCGATGTCACGGTTCGATCGGAGCTGCTGATCGACCCGGAAAGGCCGGGTGGTGTGCTGGCGATTCATGCCGCTCCATTCGAGCAGCTTCAGGTGTCGGCTTCGCTCTCCGTCCTGCCGGCGAACGCCGTGGTCGACGCGGATCCTGCCCGCCCCGGCCGGCCGGCCGCCTGGGGGCTGCCCTCCCCGGGTCAGAGGAGCGCGGACACCCGCGAGATCGACCTCGCGCTGTCGGGAAATTTCGGGGCGTTCAGCGGCAGCCTGACCGGGGCCATCGGGCGCGCCGGGCCACGCAGCCTTCCCGTGATCTTGGAAGGCCCGCTGCCACTGGTGTCGTACGGCTCCGAGCGCTTCTATGAGACGCGCGTCGGCGTGGCGTACAGTCCGTGGGAGGCCCGCATGGAGGTCGGCTACCGCCGGGTCGAGTCGGAGGCCCGCCGGGAGGACCGCGCGACCCAGGGTCCTCCGCTCGACTACCGGCTCCTCGACCTCATGCTCTCCAAAGTCCTGCCGTCGCCCCGTAGCATGCTCGGGGCGCGCCTGCGGGCGCTCGTCGAGTGGCAGGGTCTCAACTACGACTCGCTGTTCGCCTCGAACGGCGGGTCTTCGCTTTCCGGCATCACCTCCCGTCTGAGCGGGGGCGTCGGATTGACCTTTTAGACGACCCGTGCGCTCCACTCGAATCCTCGCTCTCGCCATCACCTTCCTGCTGCTGCTCTGGGGCGTCAAGTCGTTCTCCTCGAAGGACTCCCGGATGGAGCCGGAGATCGGCGTCGAATGGGTCGACACGGAGCGCGGCGTCGTGGCCGGATCGGTCATTCCCCGCGAGCCCGGCTGGCGGGGCGGACTGCGTCCGGGCGACCGGCTCATGTCGATCTCGCGCCAGCCGGTGGAGAGCGGGGTGCAGGCCGATCGGGCGCTGCACTACCTCCCGCCCGGCGGCGTGCTGGAGCTTGGCGTCGATCGAGACGGCGAGGCCCTTGACTGCCTGGTCCGCCCGGTCTGGATCGGCGGCGTCGATCCGGTCGACTACTACCTGGCGATCGTGTCGCTCACGTTCCTGGCGGTGGGGCTTCTGGTCTGGCTGCGGGCCACGCGGGCGCGCGCCGCGGTGCCGTTCGCACTGCACTGCCAGGCGATGTACCTCTATCTCGTCCACTCTCCGACCGGCCGGGGTGGAATGCTCGACCTGGCGGCCTACTGGGGAGATCTCGTCGGGTTGCTGGCGGCCCCGGCGCTGTTCGTGCACATCAACGTGGCGCTCACCGACGACGACCCCGATTCGGCCGGTCGCCGCCTCCGCCGGGCCCTTCTGTACGCTCCGCCGGTGCTTCTCTTTCTCTACAACCTCTACCTGATCCCGCTCGGCGGCGCCTATCGCTTCGACGATCCGGTCGCGGCGATCCGATTCAAGGAGCGGCTCGAACAACTCTACGTGGCCGCGTACCTGATCGCCGGCATCGTCATGGCGGTCCGGTCCTACCTGTCGGCCGAGAGGCTTCAGACTCGCTGGCAGCTCAAGTGGATGGCCTGGGGAAGCGTGTTCGGCTTCCTGCCGGCGGCCCTTTTCTACCTCCTCCCCCTGTCGCTCGGCGTCCGCATCGGCGCCTGGAGCCAGCTGTCGGTGCTGCCGATGGCCCTGGTGCCGCTCGCTTTCGCGGCCGCCATCGTGCATTACCGCCTGCTCGACCTGGACGTGTTCCTGAAGCAGGGCACGGTCGCGATCGGCCTGCTGCTGGCCGGCGGGGCGACCTACGCCGCCTGCTATGTCGTCATGGACCGCATGGCCGGGGGCGCCAGGAGGCCCGGCTTCAATGCCGCCCTGATCCTGGCCACCTTCCTGATGGCGATCTTCTATCCGAGGCTCCACCGCCGGCTGAAGGGCCTGGTCGACCAGTACTTCTACCGCGAGCGTTACGACTACCGGCGCACCCTGATCGAGTTCGGCGAGGCGCTCAACCGCGAGCTGAGCCTGCCGACGCTGGTGCGCAAGTTCACTGGCCGGGTGGAGCGGACCTTCGGTGTCGGGGCGGCGCACGTGTTCGTCCGGGATCCCCACGGGAGGAACCTCACGAGCGAGGCGGCGGGGACCATCGATCTCGACGACCCGATTGCGGGCCTCTTGCGCGGCGTCGATTACCTGTCGCTCCGCGACCATCCGGGGGCGGAAGAGACCGCCACCGGCACCCGGCTGCGCTCTGGTCTCGGCCTGGAATACCTGCTGCCGCTGATGGTCGAGGGGGAAATCGTCGCCGTCGTCGCGATCGGGACATCGCTGGATGGCGAGCCGCCGACTTCGGAGGACCTGCAGCTCCTGGTCTCGTTCTGCCGGCACGCCGCGGTGGCGTTCGAATCGGCGCGTCTCTACAGCGCGCTGGCGGAAAAGGTGCGGGAGGTCGAGTCGCTCAAGGTATTCACCGAGAGCATCCTCGAGTCGAGCCGCGTCGGCATCCTGGTGACCGGTCCGGATGGGCGACTGGTCGGGCTCAACCACGCCTTCGAGACGCTCTACGGGGCGACGCGCGGCGACGTTCTGAGGCGGCCCCTGCGCGAGGTCCTTCCGGAGACCTTGTTCGCCGGTGAAGAGAGCCGCGTGGACCGGACCATCATCAAGACACGCGATGGCCGCCGCCTGGTGGTCAACCTCACGCGCTCGGCCCTCCGCGACCCCGAGGGACGCATCCTGGGACAGGTCCACACCGTGGACGACGTGACCGAGCAGGTCCGGCGCGAGGAAGACTTCCAGCGCCGCGAGCATCTGGCCTCGATCGGCCTGCTGGCGTCTGGCATCGCCCACGAAGTCAACACTCCCCTGACCGGCATCTCGTCCTACACGCAGCTCCTCCTGGAAGCGCGCTCGCCCGAGGACCCCGATTACCCGATCCTGCGCACCATCGAGCAGCAAACAATGCGCGCCGCCGGCATCGCCAGCAGCCTGCTCAACTTCGCCCGCCAAGCGGATGGCGACTACCACCCGATCGACGCCGGCGCGATGGCCGCCGAGACGCTGCAGCTGTTCGAGCCGCACCTTCGCGGCAAGAGGATCGAGCTGCGACAGGAGATCGAGGCGCCCCTGCCGCATGTCCACGGGAACCGGGGCCGGCTCCAGCAGGTGCTGATGAACCTGCTGCTCAATGCGGTGGACGCCATGCCCCGGGGCGGTGTCGTGACGGTCCGGGCGTCCTCCTCGGGAGGCCGCGTCCGCATCCAGGTAAGCGATACGGGGGTCGGCATCGCCACGGAGCACCTCGAGAAGATCTACGACCCGTTCTACACCACCAAGCCGCGCGGCCAGGGGACCGGGCTGGGCCTGTCGGTCTCCTACGGCATCGTCAAGGAGCACGCCGGCACCCTGAGCGCGGAGAGCACGCCCGGCGAAGGGTCGCGCTTCACCATCAGCCTCCCGATCGCGGAGGCCACCGCCAGGAGGGTGTTCGCATGAGCGAGGCGACCGTCGAGACGATCCCAACTGGACCGGAGTCCGTCCAGGGCGAGAACCCGGGGCGGATCCTGATCGTCGATGACGAACGGATCGTCCAGGACGTCCTGCGCGACATCCTGGCGCGCGAAGGACACGATCTGACCTTCGCCCCCGACGCCGAGACTGGTCTTCGGGCCCTGGATGCGGGCGAGTTCGACCTGATCGTCCTGGACCTCATGCTCCCCGGGATGGGGGGTCTCGAGGCCCTCGGCCAGATCCTCCGGCGCGACCCGAACCAGGTGGTCGTGATGCTGACCGCCTTCGGATCCGTGGAGACGGCGGTGCAGGTGATGCGCGTCGGAGCGCACGATTACCTCACCAAGCCGTTCAAGAACGAGGACGTGCTCCGGTCAATCCGGAACGGACTCCGTCACCGGCGCCTGCTCGTCGAGAACCGCACGCTGCGCCGGGCACTGCAGGGGAAGGCGGGGTCGTGGCGGCTGGTCGGCAGGAGCCCGGCCATGCAGAAACTCTATGGCCTCATCGAGCAGGTGGCGCCGAGCCGCTCGACCGTTCTCCTGCAGGGAGAGAGCGGCACCGGCAAGGAGCTGGTGGCGCGGGCCATCCACGCCCGGTCGGGCCGCCCGGCGGACGCGTTCGTCGTGGTCAACTCCGGCAGCATGCCGGCCGACCTGCTCGAGAGCAACCTGTTCGGACACTTCAAGGGGGCCTTTACCGGCGCCATCCAGGCGAAGAAAGGCCTGTTCGAGGTGGCCGACGGCGGGTCGATCTTTTTCGACGAAATCAGCAGCGTAAAGCCGGACGTCCAGGCCAAGCTGCTGCGGGTCATCCAGGAGAAGGAGTTCCTGCCGCTGGGCGCCGTGCAGAGCGTGCAGGTGGACGTGAGGATCATCGCCGCCACGAACATCGACCTCATGGATCTGGTGACCCGGGGGGACTTCCGGGAGGACCTCTACTACAGGCTCAACGTCATTACCTTGGACCTCCCCCCCTTGCGGGCGCGACGGCAGGACATCCCGCTGCTGGTGGAGCACTTCATCGTCAAGTACGCCGGTGAGAACCGCAAGGAGGTCCGGGGGGTGACGCCGGAGGCCATGGCCATCCTGGTGGACGACCCATGGCGAGGGAACGTGCGGGAGCTGGAGAACGTCATCGAAAGGGCGGTGGTCCTGGCGCGCGAGCCCCTGATCGGGATCGACCTCCTCCCGGAGGGTATGTGGAGAGCGGGGATGAGGGCGCCGGTCCCCCCGGACGCCTTGCTGGACGGCCCCTTCTCCTTTTACGAGACGATGGAGCGGTTTGAGCGCGAGATCATCAGCGAAAGCCTGAAACGGTCCGGAGGCGTGCAGCGCCGCGCTGCCGCGCTCCTCGGCCTGAAGGCCACCACGCTCAACGAGAAGATCAAGCGGCTCAAGATCGAATGCCCGTGACCCTTCCGCCCGACCCGTGGGGCACCCCCGAGGCCTCCCGGAGACCCCTGGGGGGGCATGCCGCTGTATAAAATCCGCACGGCAGGCCCCTCCGTTCCCATGATCTTCTTGACAGGTCGAGGCTTGACAGTAGAATTAGTACTGCGTAGGAGTCCCAGGCTGCCCGGGCTCGGTCGTGGGGAGGAGCCAGTCCTTGACACATCCCGAGACCTTTCCTAGACTCAAGCCGTCCACGACAGCAACGTTCGTCCATTCAACCGGCCGGTGCCCCAGCGCGGTTGATCAGAAGTTGCGATCAGCTTGGAGGATTGGATCCATGGTCACGAGAAGCCTGACCCTTCTCATGCTGACCGGCTTGCTCGCCCTCCTGCCTCTGCACACAGCAGACGCCCAGACGACGGGCGGCATCAGGGGCACGGTCCTCAACAAGGACGGAGAGCCGCTCCCCGGAGCCACGGTGCTCATCACCAATGCCGCCCTGGGTGTAAACCAGGGCGCGGTGACCGACGCCAAGGGCGAATTCCGCGTGGTGCCGCTGGTGCCGGGCAAGGGCTACAGCGTGCGCGTGCAGTTCCCGGGCATGTCGACGGTGACGCAGCCCGATGTCGAGGTCACGGCGAACAGAGTCACGGGTGTCCCGATATCGCTGCGCCCCGATAAGGAGATGCAAGTCAATATCCGCGTCACCGGGACGACCGATATTGTCGACCAGGACTCGACGACGACCGAGACCAGGATTTCGTCGGAGTTCATCGATGCGCTGCCGATCCTGGGCCGCAACTACCAGGACGTCCTGACCCTGGCACCGGGCGTCACGGACGTCGATGGGGACGGCAATCCGAACATCCACGGCGCGCGTGACGTCGACGTCAATACCCTGGTCGACGGCGTGTCGACGGTCGATCCGGCCACCGGGCAGGTCGGCCAGCAGCTCAACATCAACTCGATCCAGGAGATCGAGGTGAAGACCGGCGGGGCCTCGGCCGAGTTCGGCCGCGGCCAGGGCGGTTTCGTCACCATCGTCACCAAGTCGGGCGGCAACGATTTCGAAGGGAACTTCCGGATCGACTGGCGGAGCAACATCTTCGACGGAGACGGGGCCGGCATCGACGACCCGAAGCTGCACGGCGGCCTGGGGGAGATCGGGCTGCGGGATCTGGATTTCAGCACCATCTATCCCCAGGTCACGGTGAGCGGGCCAATCGTCAAGGACAAGGCCTGGTACTTCGTCGCCGCCGAGTACCGGCAGGAGGAGACGCCCGTCAACGCGCTGACGCAGGCGTTCGTGCGAACCCACGAAGAGACGCGCTTCCTCGGCAAGGCGAGCTGGGACATGTCGACCAACCACAAGCTGGTGTTCACGGCGACCTTCGACCCGCAGCGGGACGACAACCTGGGGCTGGATTCGTTCACCGCCATCGAATCGGGGTTCAGTTTCTGGACGGGAGGCCGCAGCCTGGTGCTCCGCGAGCAGGCGGTCTTCAGCCCGAACGTCTTCCTCGACACGATCGTGCAGGATTTCGTCTCCTCGCCCCACATCGAGCCGACCCTCGACCCGGACTCGAACGGCAACGGCGTCCTGTACGTCGATCGGAACCTGAACGGGTTCATCGACGCCACGGAGCGGGACCCGGGGGATGATTGGGATCGAGATCGCTTCTTCGATGTCTACGAGGACACCGACAGGGACGGCAATCTGGATCTCGGCGAGGACCGGGACGGCGACGGCCGTCTCACCCAGAAAGCCCTCAACGGCGTGGGAGGCGGATGCGAGGGTGGGGGGCGCGAAGACATCGACTGCGACGGCCGGCTCGACAAGATTTTCGAGGACGACGACAACGACGGAGTCCTGGATCCCGGGGAGGACCGTGATCGAGACGGCCACCTGGACGCTGGCATCGAGGATCGGAACAACAACAACCTGCTGGACGATCGTGGCGACGCAGGCGTCAACAACGACATCATTCCCGACGAGAACGGCAACTTTGGCAATTACTACCCGTACTACCAGCAGTCGCCCACCGGGCGCGACCGGGACTACACCCAGGATCAGAGGACGCTGCGCACCACCGGACCGTATCTCCTGGACTTCGAGGGGGACAGAGGACGGCAGACGCTCAGGCAGGACCTGACGATCTTCGTGCCCGACTGGCACGGCCAGCATGATCTCAAGACCGGGTACAAGATCGAGCGCGAGCACTACAACCAGACAACCGTGCAACGCCCCTTCGTCCTGCCGGAGCTGAGCCCCCCGTCCTCGAACCAGTTCCTCCCGACGGTTGGCGTGATCCTGCCGGCCGAGAACTCGGTCGACAACGAGGCGACCTCCCTGACGTCGGCGATTTACATCCAGGACACCTTCAAGCCGCTCCCCAACCTGACCCTCAACCTGGGGCTGCGCTTCGAGCGCGAGACAACCGACTCGTTCGGGTACACACAGTTCGATCCGTCGGGGGAGCGCGCGATCTTCGACCGCGTGAGCTCGATGTACGGCGGCGAGAGAGGCAAGCCTGACGATGTCGTCGGCAACAACGACGGCATCGAGCAGCAGGGGATTTGCGGTGACCCTCTCTTCGGCACCGGCACCTCGGGTTCCGTTTGCGACACCGGGGCGGGGAATGCGTTCGCGATCGCCACCATCGACACGCTCAAGAAAATCTCGGTCTCGCGCCTCACGCAGCACCACACCTCGACCACCCTCGTCGCCGGCAACCTCAAGGCCCTGTTCCCCGAAGCGATCACCACGGTCTGCCAGAATGGCGTCTGCGAGGACGTCGTCAATCGGGACCTGCTGCGGCAGCAGGGGGCCGTGTTCCAGGAGGAGGAGGCCTTCCGGCTGACGAACAACAACCTGGCGCCGCGCATCGCCGTTTCCTGGGACCCGTGGGCCGACACCAAGACCAAAATCACCGCGTCGTGGAGCCGGTTCTACGACAAGCTCTTCCTGAACTCCATCATCCCGGAGGAGGGACCGGACCAGATCGCGCGGTATTACCGGACCGACTCCGACGGGATCACCGGCAGCGGCGTCCCGAACAACGGCATCGGGTCCGCCATCTCCAAGGCGCCGCCCAGCGCCGCGCAGGTCGATCGCGGTCTGCAGACGCCGTTCACCGACGAGTGGTCGATCGGCTTCGAGCGCGAATTGGCTCCCGAGATCTCCATCCGGATGAGTTACATCAATCGCACTTCTCGTCTCGGCCTCCAGGACAGGGACGTCAACCACGAGGTGCGCTTCACGGATGACGGCGATTACCAGGACAACATCGGCCGCCTGTCGTTCGGTGGCGGCGGCCAGCTCGGGACCCGCGTGGGCAACAACGTCCCCGATCTGTACTCCTACAACTTCTTCTTCAACCAGATCTTCCGCTTCGGGAACTACAACACCTCGGCATACGAAGGGGTCGAAGTCCAGGTGACCAAGCGGCTCAGCCGCAAGTGGCAGATGGACGCTTCGTACACCTATGGGCGGGCGGAGGGCTTCGCCGAGAACTTCGACTCGGAGCTCGGTGACGACCCCGCCACCGCGCCGTACGAGTACGGTTACCTCGATTTTGACCAGAGGCACATCGTGCGGTTCAACGGAACCACATTCCTGCCCGGTGACTGGACCGTCGGAGGGATCCTGGCCTGGTCGTCGGGTCTGCCGTATTCCGCGATCACGCAGGTGTTCGACCTCAACAACTTCGACTACGGTCAAAACAGGACGCTGTTCGGCCGCATCCGGCCAACCTCCTCCGGCGAGGACACCTTTACTCCGGAGCGGCGGAACAGCCGGAGGAACGACGCGATCCTGGCCATCGATCTCCAGGCCACGAAGGCATTCGTGATCGGCCGGTTCAACTCCAAGCTGTTCCTGGCGATCGACAACGTCCTGAACACGGACAATCTGGGTATCACCGCGTACGTGCCCGACAACCCGAACCGCAGTGGCAACCTGCAGCTCATTGCGGAGCGCGATTTCGGCCGCAGGTACTCGGTCGGGTTCCAGTTCGAGTTCTAGCCGGCCGCCGGGAGGACCCCGGCGGGCGAAGCACCCTGGTCGTGACCGGCCCCGTCCCCGTAGCAGAGGACGGGGCCTTTCCATGTCGGACGGCCGCCGGAGGACGATGGGTCTGCGCTTCTACAACACCCTGAAGGGAAGCGTGGAGGAGTTCGCCCCCCTGCGCCCGGGTGAAGTCGGTCTGTACACCTGCGGCCCCACGGTCTACGATTTTGCCCACATCGGCAACTTCCGCACCTATCTGTGGGAAGACCTTCTGCGCCGCCACCTGGAGTTCCGGGGGCTCCGCGTCACCCAGGTCATGAATCTCACCGATGTGGACGACAAGACGATCGCCGGCGCGCTCAGGATGGGGGTCGGCCTGGACGAGTACACGCGGTCCTACATCGACGCCTTCTTCGAGGACATCGACACACTCGGCATCCAGCGCGCCGCGGTCTACCCCCGGGCCACGCAACACATCGACGAGATGGTCCGGCTCGTCCTGCGTCTGCGCGACAGAGGCTGCCTCTACGAGAGCAAGGGATCGATCTACTTCAGGATCGACGCCTTCCCCGCGTACGGGCGGCTCTCGGGCCTCGACCCCGGGTCGGCGGCGGCAGCGCAGGCCCGCATCGAGGCGGACGAGTACGACAAGGACAACCAGCGCGACTTCGCCGTCTGGAAGATGCGCCGGGGTGAGGAGCCGGCCTGGGATACGGAGATCGGCGACGGCCGGCCGGGATGGCACCTGGAGTGCTCGGCCATGTCGATGAGGTACCTCGGCGAGAGCTTCGACATCCATACGGGGGGAGTCGACAACATCTTCCCGCACCACGAGAACGAGATCGCGCAGAGCGAGGGCGCGACCGGCAAGCCGTTCGTGCGTTACTGGCTGCACGCCGCGCACCTGATCGTCGACGGCGAGAAGATGTCCAAGTCGAAGGGGAACTTCTACACCCTGCGGGATCTGATGGCGCGCGGATATCACCCGCGGCCCGTCCGCTACCTCCTGTTGTCGGCGCACTACCGCAAGCAGCTCAATTTCACCTTCGAGGGTCTGGCGCAGGCCCGGTCGGCGCTGGACCGCCTGGACGACCTCGCGTACCGGCTCGACCATGAGACCCTGGCGGAGGGGGAGCATCCGCCCCTGAGCGCCGCGGCGGAGCGGGCGCGCGAGGGGATGATCGGATCGCTCGACAACGACCTGAACACGGCGGCCGCGCTCGGGCACCTGTTCGACCTGGTGCGCGAAGCCAATACCGCCCTCGACGCCGGCGCCGCGCGGCTGCGCGATGCACGGCAGGTGCGCGGAGCGCTCGACACCTTCGAGACCATCTTCGGTATCCGTCTGGGCGCCGAGACGACCCTCGAGGCCGAGGTCGAGTCGCTCGTCCATCGCCGCCAGGAGGCGCGGGAGGCGCGGGATTGGGCCACGGCCGACCGCATTCGGGATGAGCTCCAGCAGAAGGGGATCGTGCTCGAGGACACCCCCCAGGGAGTCCGCTGGAAGCAGCGCGGCTGATTCGATGCGGCCGGCACCACCCGGCGCTAAACCACCGCCCCCGACGACTTGTCTAAACGACCGATGACGCTGGACCCGCGCGACTCAGTGGTGACCGATGAGGAGCTGGTCGAGCGGTGCCGCAAGGGCGAGGGGCCGGCCTTCGAGGAGCTGGTCCGGCGGCACCGTCGCACGGTGTACCGGATCGCCCGGCGGCTGTCAGGGAGCCACACGGATGCCGACGACCTGTCGCAAGAGGCGTTCCTTCGGGCCTACCGTTCCCTGCCGCGATTCCGCGGTGAGTCGCGATTCCGGACCTGGGTGGTCCGCATTGTCATCAATCTGGCGTTCAACGCCCGGCAGGGAAGGAGGAGAGCGGTGCCTGTGGAGGACATCGGGTCGCGGCACGCCTCGGCCCCGGCGGCCGTCGAGACGACCCTCAGGGGCCAGGTCCGGCGGGCCGTTGAGACCCTGCCCCCGCGGCAGCGGCAGGTATTGGTGCTCAAGGTGTACGAAGGACTCAAGTTCGTGGAGATCGCGGCAGCGGCCGGAATGTCGGTCGGCACGGCCAAGGCCACATTCTTCCAGGCGGTCCGCGGCCTGCGCGCCCGGCTCGGCGAAGGGACCTGCGGGTCCGGCCGTGAGGAGGCCGGGACATGAATGACTGCAACGAGGCGCTCGAGGCCCTCGCCCTGCGGGCGGCGGACGAGATTGACACCATGACCGGGCGTGCCCTGGATCAGCACCTTGCCTCCTGCCAGGCGTGCCCCGCCGAGTCGGAGCGGCTGCAGGCGATCCTCGAGGTGATGAAGACGGTGGCGCCTCCCGATCCGGGGCCGGTCTACTGGACCTCCTTCCAGGCGCGGCTGCAGCGTCGCATCGCACGCCGGAGCCGGTCGGTCCTGGCCCGCACCCTCGTCGGCCTGGCGGCCGGAGTCCTGGTGGTTCTCGGCCTCGGTGTGCTCCTGCGGGGCGGCCGCATCGATCGGCAGCCCGCCAGGACGGGGTTCGCGGCAAAGGAGGCCGCAACGGAGGACGGCGCCGAAGCACGATTCGAGGCCGTCCTCGGCCGGATGTCAGAAAAGGCGGCCGGAGAAAACGAGTTCGAGTCGATCCTGGACGAGCTGGTGCCCGTCGATCCTCTCGCGGCGGAGGATCCCGGAGACCGCTCCGGCCCGGAACAGTCCGGGGCGACGGGCAGGGCGCAACGGCCGGAGGTGGCGGGATGATTCGGGAAACGGATGGCGAACGAAAAGGGGTGACGTGATGACGAGACATCGTCCGTGGCATCGATGGGCGCTCCTGTTGGCGCTTCTTTTGACCGGCTTCGTCGGGCCGATCGCGGTCGCGCAGACGCCGCCGGCGCGAATGGAACCGTCGCCGGAGCCCCCGGGTGGTCGGCCGGGGCCGGACGGCCTCCGGTACGACGAGGAGATGCGCGCCGCCATGGAGCAGGTGATGCTCGTGCGGCTCAAAAAGGTCCTGCGGCTCGGCCCGGAGCAGGAGTCCCGCGTCATGCCCCGCGTGCTGCGGCTTTTGGACTCCCGGCGTGACTTCGCCTCACGGCGCCGTGTTTCCGTCTCCCATCTGAAGTCCCTGCTGATCGACGAATCGGCCGCGGAGTCGGAGATCGAGAAGGGGCTCCGGGACGTGAGGACGATCGAAGAGGATTTCCGCGAGCAGGAAAAAGCCCTGCGGCGGGACATCGATCGCGATCTCTCTCCCGCGCAGCAGGCGCGGATGTACCTGTTCGAGGATCAATTTAGGCGGTCCATGCAGCGACGCTTGCAGGAGGCGAGGGATCGCAGGCGGGACGGGCTGCCGCCGCGGGCGGATACGGGGCGGAGGCCGGGCAAGCCCGCGGCCGATGATGACGACCTGCTGGATCAGGAGCCATGACCGCCGTGCAGGGGCCGGCAGAACCCCCGGCCCCCTACCGGCCGGCCGTCGCCCTGGGCCGGGACGGCGAAGAGCTGGCGGCCCGTCATCTCGCCGGGCGAGGTTTCCGCATCCTGCAGCGCGGCTACCGGACACGAGCCGGGGAGATCGACCTGGTGGTCGAGGAGGAGGGCGTCCTGGTGTTCGTCGAGGTCAAGTCGCGCTCGACCCTGGCGTGCGGGAGACCCGCCGAGGCCGTCGGGGCACTGAAGCAGCGCCGGCTGCTGCGCGCCGCGAGCACCTACCTCCAGCAACACGGTGCCATCGACCGCCCCTGCCGCTTCGACGTCGTCGAGGTGCTGTGGGACACAGGCGGTCCCCGCGTACACCATATCCGGGACGCCTTCCAGCCGGGTTGAGGTGACATTCTGAGAAATCCCCGGTAGAGGCGCGGGGCCTGCGCCCGCCGGGCACCGGGTCCGGACTCGCGGGCGGCCCCGGTTCGCGGTGCGCGCCCGGATGTCGGAGCGTTCGGCCGCCGCTCGCCCTCCCCGCGCGTTCGCCCCGCCGGGCTCGCTGAAAACCGCTCGCACGCCGGCGGGGTCGAACACGGCCCGCCGGGCGCAGGCCCGGCGCCTCGCACCAGGGCTCTCCCCACTTCACCGGATCACGAGCGAATGAAGGCGGGGATGCCTCAGGCCTGCATTGGCTTGACAGTCCCGGGTGCCGCCCGTATAGTTTTGCGTCGTCCATGTCAGTCTGAAGAGCGGGAATAACTCAGTGGTAGAGTGCAACCTTGCCAAGGTTGAAGTCGCGGGTTCGACTCCCGTTTCCCGCTCCAGTCCTCATCGCCGGCCCCGGGGGCCGGTGTCCTTCCTTCAGCGCGTGTGACGGTCCGGGCGGCGTAGCCAAGCGGTAAGGCAGAGGTCTGCAAAACCTCCATGCATCGGTTCGATTCCGATCGCCGCCTCCACCGTGACCTGGCGCGTCCGGCGCGATGAGCATCCGGACCCTCTGCGACATCCCCCGGCGCCTCCTGTCCGAGCACAGCAAGCCGGACCAGCTCCTGTACAAGGAGCACGGCGCCTGGCGATCCGTGTCGACACGGGAGTTCTGCGACCGCGTCCGTGACCTCGCGGTCGGCCTGCGGACGATCGGGATCAGGCACGGCGACCGGGTCGCCCTGCTGTCGGAGAACCGCCCCGAGTGGACCGCCGCCGATTACGCGGCGCTGTCGGCCGGCGCGGTCATCGTGCCGATCTACCCGACGCTGCTGGCGGAGCAGGTGGAGTACATCCTGAGGAACTCGGGCGCCGTGGCCGCGTTCGTCTCCACACCTGACCAGCTGGCCAAGGTGCTGGCCGTGCGACCCTCACTGCCCGGCCTCAGGGAGGTCGTCGTTTTCGACGCGCCGCCGACGCTGTCGGCGGGAGCGCGCTCCTGGAGCCGCCTCGCGACCGAGGGTGGCGAGGCGCGCCGGCGCGATGGCGCGGAGGCCGACCTCGATGCCGCGTCGCCCGACGACCTCGCGAGCATCATCTACACCTCCGGAACCACGGGACAGCCGAAGGGGGTCATGCTGACGCACGGGAACTTCGTTCACAACGTGATCTCGTGCTGCGCGGCGATCCCGTTCCGGGCCGAAGACGTGTGCCTGTCGATCCTCCCGCTGTCGCACATCTACGAGCGGATGGTGGAGTACTGCTACCTGTATCGCGGGGCGACGATCGCCTACGCCGAATCGATCGAGTCGATGGGCGCCAACATCCGGGACGTGCGGCCGACGATCGCCTGCGCCGTGCCCCGCCTGTTCGAGAAGATGTACCGGCGCATCCTGGACAACGGGGCGGCCCAGCCGCCCCTCCGGCGCATCGTCTTCCGATGGGCCCTCGAGGTGGCGCGCGCCTGCGGAGCCCGGCACCGCGACCCGGGCGGGCCGGGCGTCTTGCTCGCGGCGCAGCGACGCATCGCCGACCGGCTGGTCTTCTCCGCCGTCCGGGAGCGGCTCGGAGGGCGGATGCGCTTCTTCGTCTCGGGCAGCGCTCCCCTGTCGCGCGAAATCGCCGAGGCGTTCTACGGCATGGGGATCCTGATCCTGGAGGGCTACGGACTGACGGAGACTTCGCCGGTGATCGCCCTCAACCGCATCGACTCGATCTGCCTCGGATCGGTCGGCCCGTTGATCGAGGGTGTCGAGGTGCGTCTCGCGGCCGACGGCGAGATCGAGACGCGCGGCCCCTCGGTGATGCGCGGCTACTACGCCGACGATCCGGCGACGCGCGAGGTCCTGCGCGACGGCTGGTTCGCAACTGGCGACATCGGCCGGTTCGACGGGCACGGGTGCCTCGTCATCACCGACCGCAAGAAGGAGGTTCTCAAGACCTCGGGCGGCAAGATGGTCGCGCCGCAGCCGATCGAGAACCTCTTGCGCGCCGATCGCTTCATCGGGCAGGCGGTCGTGATCGGCGACCGGCGCCACTTCATCTCCGCGCTCATCGTGCCGAATTTCGAGCAGATCCGCAGCTACGCCGTCCTCAAGGGGATCGCCGAGACGGACATCGGGGCGCTCCTGCGACACCCGCGGGTCCTGAACCTCTTCGAGCGGCGGATCGCCGCCATCAACGAGCGGCTGCCGCGCTACGAGCGGCTGCGCAGGTTCCGGCTGCTGGAGCGGGAGTTCACGGTCGAGGCGGGCGAGATCACCCCGACCCTCAAGCCGCGCCGCAAGATGATTGAGGAGCGCCACCGCGCCGCGATCGAGTCGATGTACGCCGAAGCCGATCCAGAGCAAAGCGGCTCGCGGCGAGGGTCCCCGGAGGCCCGGACAGGCTCCTGACCTCCGCCGGGGCGATGATCTCCCGGTCGGCTAACGACCGACTGCGGCGAGCGAGGCGTCCAGGATCGCCACGGCCTTGTCGGTGTCGGCCTGCGTGGCGATGAGAGGCGGCGACAGCCGGATGGTGGAGGCGCCACAGGGGAGGGTGAGGAGCCCCTTCTCGAACGCCCCGACGATGATCTCGTGTCGCTCCTTGGGGGCGGGCGCGCGGGTCGCCGGGTCGCGCACGATCTCCACCCCCACCATCAGCCCCAGGCCGCGCACGTCCCCGATGAGACGGTGCTTCTTCTGCAGCCCTTTGAGACTCTCGATCAGGTGCGCGCCGACCCGGCCGGCGTTGTCGACCAGGCCGTCCTGCAGCAGCCTCAGCGTCGCGAGGGCGGCGGCGCAGGACACCGGGTTCCCGCCGAAGGTGGAGCCGTGCCCGCCGTCATTCCATTTCATGACGTCGTCGCGGGCCACCACCGCCGAGATCGGCATCCCCGAGGCGATCCCCTTCGCCAGGATGATCATGTCCGGGTCGATGCCGTAGTGCTCGAGGGCGAACATCCTGCCCGTCCGCCCCATGCCGCACTGCACCTCGTCCGCGATCAGGAGGATGCCGTGCTCGCGGCAGATCGACTGCAGGCGCGGCAGAAAGTCGCGGTGCGGCGGGATGAATCCTCCCTCGCCCTGCACCGGCTCGACGATCACCGCCGCCACCTCCCCGGGGTCGATCGAGTGGTGGAAGTACGACTCGGTCAGGAGCTCGAGGCACTCGACCGAGCACGACTCCGGAGCGCGATTCACCGGGCAGCGGTAGCAGTACGCGTAGTGCGTGTGGTACACCTCCGGCACGAACGGCGCGTACCCCTTCCGCTGAACGGGCTTGCTGGCAGTGAGCGACATGGCGCCATAGGTGCGGCCGTGGAACGCCCCGAAGAAGCCGACGATTTTCTGCCGGCCCGTGCGCACGCGCGCCAGCTTGATGGCCGTCTCGACCGCCTCGGCGCCCGAGTTGGTCAGGAAGACGCGCTTCGGGCCGGAGATCGGCGTCACGCGCGCCAGCTCCTCGCAGAGTTCGGTGTAGACGGGATAGTAAAAGTCCGTGTAACAGGCGTGGATCAACTGATCGGCCTGCCGGCGGACCGCCGCCACGATCTCGGGGTGGCAGTGCCCGGTCGACACGGTCGAGATGCCGGCGGCGAAGTCGAGGAAGCGGTTGCCGTCCACGTCCTCGATCACCATGCCCTGGCCCCGGGCCACCACGAGCGGCACGTCCTTGCTGAGGTTCTGGGACACGGCCCGCCGATCCCGCTCGATGACCGCCTTCGCGTTGGGTCCGGGAAGCGGCGTGCGGAGCAGGGGGTAGTCGCCGGGATAGGGAGGCGGGAACGGCGAGCGCGACATGCATTTCTCCTGGAAAAATCAGGGATCTGATCGTGAACCGGCATTCTGTCCGAGGGCGCCGACGCCTGTCAACCAGGGCGTCTTTCCGAGGCATCCCCGGTTGTGGGCCCGGGCCATTTCGGCCGCGGGATCTGGTCTCTGATTGATCCTCTTCCGACGGGGATGCTAGCATTGGAAAAAGTGCTGGCCCGACGCGTCATTGCGATTCTGGTCATCGGAGCGACGGCCGGCTGTGCCGGTCCGGCGCGGCCGAACGTCCTGCTGCTGGTGATCGACACGGCGCGCGCCGACCGCTTTTCCTGGGACGGGTCGGAACGGCCCACGACACCGCGCCTCGCGGCCCTGGCGCGCGAGGGAACGGTCTACATGCAGGCGTTTTCGCCGGCCCCCTGGACCGTGCCGGCGCATGCCAGCCTGTTCACCGGCCGCTACCCCTCACTCCACCGGACCGACTGCGGCTCGCTGCGGCTTCCGGACAAGGAGGTCACGCTCGCGGAAGTCCTGCGCGCGGCGGGGTACCGCACGGTCGGCTACACCGCCAATCCCTGGCTCGGGAGCACCTACAACTTCCAGCAGGGGTTCGACACGTACGGCGAGACCTGGCGCGAGGTGCCGCAGGGGAGCGACGACACGGGCGCGGCGATCACCAACCAGAAGGTCGAACGCTTCCTGCGCTGGCGGCAGGATCATCCCGAGGCCTCAAGGCAGCCGTTCTTCCTGTTCGTCAACTATTTCGAGGCGCACCTGCCCTACCACCCGCCGGAACCGGAGCGCGGGCGGCTGTTGCGCCCCGGGACCGACCCTGGGCGAGTCGAGCGCCTGGCCCGTCTCGGACACCCCGAGGAGATGCGCTACATCCTCGGCCTGTCCGACCTGTCGGGCGACGACCTGATCGTCCTGAACGACCTCTACGACGGCGAGATCGCCTACGTCGATCGAAAGGCCGGGGAAGTGGTCGACCTGTTCCGGCAGCTCGGGCTCCTCGATCGGACGATTGTCGCCGTCCTCTCGGACCACGGCGAGAACATCGGCGACCACCATCTGATGGATCACAAGATGAGCGTCCACGAGACGCTCTTGCGTGTGCCGCTCCTCTTGCGCTACCCCGGGCGCGTGACGGCCGGAGGGAGAATCGAGACGCCCGTGCAGATGCATGACCTCTTCCCGACCCTCCTGGCGCTGGCGGGGATCGAGCTTCCGGAGGGCGTCGCGATCGAGGCGGAGCCGCTGCCGGGCGCGGGGATCGGGGGCGGCGGACGCGGCCCGCACGACCCGATCATCGGGGAGTTCGCCGGGCCGCCGGTGGAGTTCCTCCAGTTGATGCGCGCCACCTTCCCCGCCGCCGACCTGTCGCGATTCGACCGGACCCTGGTGGCGATGCGCCGGGACGGCTACACGATCCACTGGGGGTCGGACGGCCGGCACGCGCTCTACAGCGCGTCCGACGACCCGGGGGAAGTCCATGATCTGTCGGCGGCGGAGCCGGAGCGGCTGCGGCAGATGGGCGCCGCGGTCGAATCCTGGCTGCGCCGGCCGGCGCGGGGCGCGGGCGGGTCCGCTTCCCGGAGCGGCCCCTGAGAGGTCTATAATCCGCCCATGCCCACCGGCCGGAACGTCCCGCTGATCAAAACACCGGTCCCCGGCCCCGAGAGCCGGAGGCTGATTGCGCGCGAGGCGCAGCTTCTGCCGCGTGCCGCCTATGGGTCGCTCGAGGAGCGGGCGTTCATCGCCAGGAGCGCCTCGGGATCGCTCATCGAGGACGTGGACGGAAACCACTTCATCGATTTCGGATCCGGCTGGGGGACCAACAACATCGGCAACTGCCACCCGGAGGTCGTCGAGGTGGTCGACGCCATGATGCGCCGGGCCGGCGTGACCTGCTGGACGAGCGCCGCCAACAGCGTGCAGCGCCTGGACCTGGCGGAGAAGCTCCTGCCAGTCTGCCCGAGGAGCCACGACCGCGTGGTGTTCCTGACCACCGGCACCGAGGCGGTCGAGGCGGCGCTGCGCATCATGCGGCGGGCCAGCGGCCGTCCTTACGTGATCACGTTCTTCGGCCAGTACCACGGCCTGTCGTACGGGGCGCTCAAGGCGGGCCCGCTCAACGCCGACATGCGGGACGATCTGGCACCGCTCGTGAACGGCTTCGTGCACGCGCCGTA
>Ga0247727_10005764_pt1 | contig 24807 bp, 13 predicted proteins | sample WisWelCaveWW1625_FD_202498 | JGI IMG/M metagenome (GOLD analysis project Ga0247727, IMG submission 202498) | Biofilm microbial communities from Wishing Well Cave, Virginia, United States - WW16-25 | ecosystem: Environmental > Aquatic > Deep subsurface > Groundwater > Cave microbial mat | place... | reverse complement strand
CTCAAATCCTGCGGCACAACTTCAAGTTTGCCAATCGACTCGTCGTAATCCTTCTCAATCGTGATGTTGAAGGAAGCGTCATTGGCGCGCATGCCGTGATAGGTGAGATTCACGGCTTCGTCGAGCAGATGATTGATATCCACCATTTCGCGCTGGCCGGACGAGCCGCGCGCGCATGCTGCATCATGCTCTTCACGATGTTGTCCGCGCGCTTGCCGTGATGGTTGATCTTCTCGGCGTTTTGTTCCAACGTGTCAAGAATCTCCTCGATATTCGCAAAATCATCTTCGCCTTTCGCCCCTCGCCCTTCGCCTTTCTCCCCGCGCCCATCGCTCTTCGCCCTCCGCTTTTCGATCTCCTCCCGCAGCTCCTTCGCCAAATCCACCGACAGCGCGGCAAAGTTATTCACAAAATTCAGCGGGTTCTTGATCTCGTGCGCAATGCCGGCGGTGAGCTGGCCCAGCGAGGCGAGCTTTTGCTGCGTGACAAGTTGTTGCTGTGTGGCTTTAAGATTTTCCAAGGTATTTTCCAGAGTCTGATAAGCGACTCTGAGCTCTTCCGCTTTGTGCAATTCAACTTCTTTGCGCTTGTTCTCGGCTTGCAAAGCCTGCGATTGCGCCTCCGCGGTTTGCGCGCGCAACTCGGCTTCGCGAATTTCAGTTTGTACGCGTTCTTTCGCAATCACCCGGCGCCGTTGGAAGCGGTCCGCCGCGAAAACCCCGGTGACGAACAGCAGCGCATACAACCCATACGCCCACCACGTGCGCCACCACGGCGGCGTAATCGTGATGCGAATGGCCGCGCCCGCTTCATTCCAAACGCCGTCATTATTGCAAGCTTTGACTCTGAAGACATATTCGCCCGGATCGAGGTTGGTGTAAGTCGCGGTGCGGCTCGTGCCCGCCTGCTGCCAATCGGCATCGAAATTCTCCATCTTGTAAGCGTATTGGTTCTTCGCCGGCGCCGTGAAGTCCAGCGCCGCAAATTCAAATGAAAAAACTTTATGCTCATAAGACAGCGTGATTTCCTCGACTTCAGAAATCGCTCGCGGCAGCGGCGAGCCCGGGTTTTTGTGAGAGATCGATTTATTGAAGATTTGAAAGCCCGTAAACACCACCGGCGGCGCGTGCGGGTTGTCTTGAATCTCTTTGGGATAAAACGCATTGAAGCCGTTGATGCCGCCAAAGAACAACTCCCCGCTCGCGTTTTTGAAATACGAGCTGGAGTTGAATTCATTATCCTGCAAACCGTCTTGGGCGTCAAAGTTTTTGAAGGTGTGCGTGCGGGGATTGAATTTCGACAGGCCGTAATTCGTGCTCATCCACAAGTTGCCCTCTTCATCATCAAGAATCGCGTAAACGACGTTGTTCGGCAGGCCGTCTTTGTCCGTGAAATGAATGAACGTTTCGGTTTGCCGGTCAAAGCGATTCAACCCGCCGCCGGCGGTGCCGACCCAAAGATAGCGCTCCGGCTCGAATGGGTCGGGAAAAATGGCGCGCACGACATTGTGGCTCAAGCTCGCGCGGTCTTTCGGATCACTGCGAAAGCGCTCGAAGGTTTTGCGATTGATATCGAAGCGCAACAAGCCCTCCGCGGTGCCCAACCAAAAATCGCCGTTGCGATCTTCATGGATGAAGATGTGATCCGAGGCATTCCGCGCCGCCGGATCATCCGACATTAAGAACACGTAGCTTTCAAATGTTCCGGTGGCCTGATTCAGCCGGCAGAGGCTTCGCTTCGTCGTGATCCAAATTTCGCCGTGGCGATCTTGAATGACTTTATAAACTTCCGTTGGCCGGGGGTTATCAGGCTCGGGATCAAAAAAAGAAACCTGCTCAAGCCGGCCGTCGCGGCATTCCGCGCGGAATAATCCCCCGGAGGCGGCAATCCAGAGCGTGGTCTCATTTTCTCGCGATGGAATCGCAGCAGAGTCCAGCAACATCGAATACATCCAGCCCCAGTTCGGCAAACCCGGCGGTGCAAGCAGCTTGGTCAATTCACCGTTGAGACGATTCATGCGATAGAAACGATTGGAAGCAAATCCCAGCCACAGTCCCGGTGGAGCAGGATCGCTGGTTTCGTATATGCCGCGCAAGCTGGCGCCGCGCCATAACCCAATCTTATTATCCCGGCGCCGGCGGCTGAAGCGTTCGGCTTTGGGATCGTAACGATACAAGCCGTTGCCATTCGAGCCGAACCAGAGCACGCCGGCTCGATCTTCCATGATCTCGGTGAGACCGTGCTCAGGAAGATTGCCGGCATTGTCGGGTTGAATGCGATAGACGGAGAAAATTTGCGTGCCCGGATCGAAGCGCACCAATCCGATCACGGTGCCGATCCAGACGATACCGTCGTGATCTTCGATCATGCCACGCACGCCGGGCCACAAAAGATGCTCATCTCGCGCCGGTCGATCCCAAAAACGATAGGGCGTAAATCTTTGGGTGCGGACGTCCCAACAGATCAGGCCGGCGCCGCCGCTGATCCAGACTTTGCCGTTACGACCTTTTTGAATGCGGCGGGGCGCGACAGGGTCGTCGAGTGCGGCTTGCCACAGGGAATCGGCTGGAGCGCATGCAACAGCCGCGAGCGTGTAACGCCCGCTATTGCCCTCGGGCACAAGCTTGTAGATCGTGGGCGCTTGCAGCCAAATGGCGCCGCTGTCGTCGATCACGACGTTGTTTACCGTCGGGCTTTTTAAGCTATGAGGATTTGCCGGGTCATGGGTGAAGTGGACAAATTGCGCGCCCGCAAGGGCTTTTGAGCCGGTGAAATTTCTGGCGCCGGCGGGAAGCGTGAGCCGGCTCAGTCCGTCGCCGGTTCCAATCCAGATTGCTCCATGTTCATCCTCGACAATAGAGTTGAAGCTGATAGTGGGATGGCGCAGGCCGTTGGGATTCGCGGCCTCAGGCAGCAGGCGGTGAAAAACTTCGGCGCCACGGTCGAACAAATTCAAGCCGCGCTGCGTGCCGACCCAAATTCGACCGGCGCGATCTTCCAGCAGCGCCGTGATGAAGTTATCCGACAGCGAGGTTGAATCATAAGCATCATATTGGTAGACGGTAAATTTATAACCGTCGAAACGATTCAGCCCATCCTTCGTGCCGAGCCAAAGAAAGCCCTTGCTGTCCTGAATGAGGCACGTGATAAGATTCTGCGACAGCCCCAACTCGCTGGGAATGCGCTCGAGGCGGAGGCTGCGCCCGTCGGGGTTGGGCACAACGCTCGACGGCGTCGTTTGCGCCTGCAAATTTAGAGGCGCGAACAGGGTCATCAAACTGAGCAAAACGCCGAGTTTATTCTTTAAATCGTCCATAGGCATGATGCTTTTATTTTAGGGATTGAAAATTTTCTCGCGAATGTCAAGCGGAATACCGTTGCCGTTGTCGCGAATGCGGATTTCGATTTGGTTACCGAGATTCTTCGCCGTTCGCGCCACCGCATATCAACCAACCATCAGCATGAAAAATCACCGCACGAAAGACAGCTTGCGGCTCTGAATCGACTCTCCCGTTTGTAGGCGATAAATGTAAATGCCCGAACTCACTTCTTTGCCAAACTCATCCCTGCCATCCCACACCACCGCGTTCACACCGGCAGGCTGTCGCGCATTGACCAGCGTACGTACTTCCTGGCCAAAGGTATTGTAAATTTTGAGCACGACCTGGGTGGTTTTCGGCAACTGATAGCGAATGGTAGTTGCGGGATTTCCCGCCGAGCGGGATGTCGCTTCGCTCCAAAAAGGATTGGGATAATTTTGTTCCAACGCAAAACCAACTGGCACTTGGCTGAAATCATCTTCAACTCCAGTAATTATCTCTGACAGCGGACGCCGCCACACGCCGCCGCCAAGAGTTCCCGCAAAGAGATTTGAGCCGTTCACAGCAAGAGAATAAACAAAAGGGTACATCAAGCCGGTATTGACGGCCGCCCAGCTTGTGCCGTTGTTGGTGGAACGAAACAGGCCGCCGAGATAAGTTCCCGCAAAGAGATTCAAGCCGTTCACGGCAAAGCACTGAACCTCGCCTCCGTAGGGTCCATTGGTTTGAATCCACTGCGCCTGAAGGCTTTGTGCTCCAAGCAGGACAACGACGGCGAAGAAAGAAAGCAAACGTTTCATGTTTGTGCCTCCCTGGTTGAGGTTAGAGAGTTATTGCAACGAACGGAGTACGAATTGGTCCGTCCAATGAATTTTTTTCTAAATTTCTAAGCGTCAAAATTTCAAATCAACCTCGTTTTCAAAACCCGTAGGGTTGAAATGTTTATAGAAATGGGTTCGAGAAGAATCCTCAAACCCCATCGGGGTGAGATGTGCTTTGGCGTATGCTGATCAATGCCTCGCTTAATGAATATGTCACGCCGATGGCGTTTTGAATTTTAATAATGACGCAGGTCTATAAACATTTCACGCCTCCGGCGTTGGCATTTTGCGCTGGGTCGTTCGGGCCGCTACATATGAACCCTTCATCAGCATGGAAGATCACCGCACGAAAGACAGCTTCCGGCTCTGAATAGACTCTCCCGCTTGCAGGCGATAAATGTAAATGCCCGAACTCACCTCTTTCCCAGACTCATCCCTGCCATCCCACACCACCGCGTTCACACCAGCAGGCTGTCGCGCATTGACCAACGTGCGCACTTCCTGGCCAAAGGTATTGTAGATCTTGAGCACGACCTGGGTGGTTTTCGACAACTGGTAGCGAATGGTGGTTGCCGGGTTGAAGGGATTGGGATAGTTTTGTTCCAGCGTAAAACCAATGGGTGCTTGAGTGAAATCATATTCAACTATAGTCATCTCTGACAGAGGACGCCGCCACACGGCGCCGCCATAATCAGTTCCTGCAAAGAGATTCGAGCCGCTCACGGCAAGAGCAGAGACATCTCTATTCGTCAAGCCGGTATTGACCGCCGTCCAGCTTGTGCCGTTGTGGGTGGAAAGAAATACGCCGTCGCCCCACGTTCCCGCAAAGAGATTCGAGCCGCTCACAGCAAGAGCAAAGACATCTCTATCCGTCAAGCCGGTATTGACCGCCGTCCAGCTTGTGCCGTTGTTGGTGGAAAGAAACACCCCGCCGCCCCACGTTCCCGCAAAGAGATTCGAGCCGCTCACGGCAAAGCACGTAACATCGCCTCCGTAGGGTCCATTGGTTTGTCCCGCAACGGCGGGAGAAGTCTGCGCTACGTTAGAGAGCCATTGCAACGAACTGCTTGCGAACCGGTCCGTCCAATAAATTTTTTTGTTTGCGATTGCAGTGTAAAAAAAGCTAAATTCGGTTTAACAAACAAGAGAAAAAAATCGAGGGAATTGGCCGTTTAGTTCGTGCATCGTGGGCGCGGGCAGCGAAAACGCAATGCGCTATGATTGCCGGCGAGCGGTTTTGTGGCAAAATAAATGTAAGCCGAATTTGTTTTTATAAAAACTTTTGTTATATTCGGATATCGAATCAGGTTATTTCACTTTGCCTTTCGAGGTTGAACATGAGCACCATTGAAATTTTTCAAGAGCCGTCAAACGCGGCTACGACAGTCTATCGCGCGCGTTGCCTTGATTGGCAGGCCACCGGCGCGACGCCAGGCGCCGCCCTCGACGCGGTTGAAAGGTTGGTGGCGGCGGGTAGCCAAGACGGCAACGGAACCGTCGTGATCGTCCAGCGTTTCCGTCCAGACGCTTTTTTTACCAAGAGACAACAAACCCGGCTGCAAGAATTGATGGAGCGTTTTCATGCTTCTCGCGTGACCGGCAAGGAACTTGTTCAGGAAGATCGAAAGGAATTGGAAACTCTTGTCGACGCCGAATGGCAAGCTGCGATTGAGCGAGCCAATGATATTTTGAACAACTAAAAATAAATTCTCGTCTGCAACTCACAGCCCGTGCGCAATGGCTAGAGCTTCGACTCTTTCCCTAATTCATCGGCAGCCGCACCACAAACTCCGTAAACTCCCTTTCTTCCGTTTCCACTTGATCTTGTTGATGAAAAAATTCGTTCTTTTTAATCATAAGGAAAACCCGCCATCGTCAAGCAGGCTTCCATGAGATAATATTTGATGCGACCATCTCCCGTTAAACTGAATGGATCATTGACGATGATTGCCACGCCAAGGAAGCCATTTTCATTGATCGTCATCGTCGCATAAACTTCGCCATCGTCAATCACATTCCCCTCATCGTTTTCCCGTTCATAAACCCTTTCCATGATCTCGTAATAATAAGGATTATCAGGATCATCAAGATCATTGACGGCCTCGTTATCGGATTCATCATCTTCAACCCACTTGATATCCAGCCAATTCTGGCCGCCCCAATTATCGTCATTCAGCGCTTCCCCACTCAGAATATAATTCTTAAAATCCTCTATCCCCTCCCGACCGTGGTTATTGATAAAGACGATCAGTTTCACAAAAGAGGTGCTGGTATCTGAAAGTTGCGAAAAGGCTTCAACGTAAGTGCGCCCCGCGTCCTGCTCAATCGATAAGTCGTCGGAGAGCATCGTGGGAACCGCAAAGGTCGCTCCCGACGCGTAGTCTTCATAAACGTCGATGGTTTCGGAGGATAATTCGTCGAGGGTAATCACCGAATCGTCGTCAATAACTTCCGTGATATACCATTGATCTTCCGGCAGCATCGTCTCATAAACCTCTCCGAAAGCAACTTGATCGGTGTGATAAAGCGAGAAAGCGACTTCGCCTTGCTTAACTTCTTGATCGACTTCCTTGAACTGCACCGGCGCATTTTCGCCGCGCGGCTTGCTAAAAAGAATGCGGCCGCCTTTTCCGGTGTACGGTTGAATTTTGCTCACGTCAGTTTCGCCCTGCGCCCACAGCAAATCCAGATTCTTTTTCAGCGGAATCGACCACCAGGCTTTTTTGATGCCGCCAAGATTGTGCAAGCCGCCATCCACCATGCTGATCACCGCGCCATCGTAAGTAATCGGCGACCCGGAATCTCCCGGACCGATGGACTTCTCGAGCTCTAAAACCGGCGCGTTGGTATCCGGATAGTAATGAGGATCAAAATGTTGGTTGACTTCCTGTGGTGTTAATGGCGACACTTGCTCTCTTTGTTTCGGGCTGCGCTCCCTTTTGAAGAGATCGATCAACGGCTTCTCTTTTCCAAGCCGCATGTCGTTGGCGCCGACGCGTTGTTGTGAAATACTCCAAATATCGCCCGTCGTTGGAAAGGCGCCGGCGTGGAGTTGTAGAGGGGAAATATTCAGCGGCCCGCTCGGCTCCAAAAGCGCGAGGTCGGCTTTTCTGAAAAATTTATAAATTTTGGCGCCAGCGAGTTTTTCCTCTGCAGCGTTTTGAATTTCAATTTTCGTGCTGCCCGCCACCACGTGCAGCGCGGTCACCACATAAACCTTCGGCGCATTGGCAGGCTGGTAGACGAAACCGATTCCTTCATAAGGTTTCCCGGCAATATGGCTGACAACTTTGACCACGGCGTCTTCCACCTGACCTGAAGCCTCGGCCATCATGAGCGCGAAAGCAAAACTCCAGAAACAGATCGCTCTCACAATGCGAAGCGGGCGACGCGCGTTTGCGGATTTTGGGGAAGTAGACATCGAGACTCCTTTCAAGAATTAGTGGGAATTTGAACTGAATAGTTACCTTTGCGGCTCTGCGCCTTTGCGTGAATATTTTTTGCTTTTCTGCAACGCCCTCAATTGGCCTCCTTAATAATCCGATACTCTTCTTTCTCCTTGTTCGTCAAGCGGTAGACCCGCGCCTGTTTCAACCAATCAAAAATGGTTTGCGGCGTCCACCAGAGCTTGACGGTATTGTCCAACGCGGCCGTGAGAATTTTTTTTCCATCCGGCGAAAAGGCAACCATGGTAAGTTCCTCTTGCCGATGGTTGTCGAACTCTGCAAGCAATTCGCCTTGCAGGTTCCACAACCTCCCAACACCGTCCGTGGCAGCCGTGAGAATTTGCCGGCCATTCGGCGAAAAAACGGCTGAGGTCACTATCGCCTTCTCGGGATGAATGAGACTATCACTGCGTTGGCCGTGCCGATTCCAAAGCTTGATCGGACCATCCGATTCGACGATAAGAACTTGTTTGCCATCAGGTGAAAAAACCGCGGTTTCGACTTCTCCGGTTTGCAGGCTGTCGACGCGTTTTCCTTGATCGTTCCACACGCGCGTGAGGCCATCCGCGGCGGCGGTGAGAATTTGCCTGGCCGTGGGCGAGAAGATCGCCATAGTGATTTCTTCGCCATAATGATCGAGACTATCGAGAGGTTCTCCCTTATTATTCCAAAGCCGGGCGTAGCCATCATCAGAGGCGGTGAGGATTTTATCTCCCGCCGGAGAAAAGACGGCCGCGTTCATCGTGCCCGCGACGCCAAGAATCTTGGGAGGGCGTCCATTCGCGACAGTTTCCGGCAAATTCCACAGCCGAGCTATCTCATCGTTTGCGACGGTGAGAATTTGCCGGCCATCCGGCGAGAAAACCGCCGAGTTGATTTCATGCGCCTCATGCGCGAGCTTCGCGACAATCCGTTTTTCTTGCGGACTCCAGAGCCTCACGCTGTCATCGTCCGAGACGAGAAGAATAACTTCGCCTTTTGGCGAGAAAATAGCCCTATTGATTTGTCTGTCAAGCGCGAGACTGTCGAGGAGCTTTCCTTGCTGATTCCAAAGCCTCACCGTGTGATCCTTCGCGGCGGTAATGATCCGCTCGCCATCGGGCGAAAAAGCGGCGAACTGGCCGGGCTTGTCAAAATCGATGAGGCGAATATCTTGCAGATTCCATAGTTTCGCCGTGCCATCTTGCGAGGCCGTGAGCAAGTGCCGTGCATCCGGAGAGAAAACCGCTTGCTTGACTTCGCCTTGATGCTTAAAAATCGCGAGAAGATTTCCTTGCCGATTCCAGAGCTTCGCCGTGTTATCCGCCGAGGCGGTGATGAGGTTCTGTCCATCCGGAGAGAACGCGGCAGAATACACCTTTTGATCATGATCAAGAGAATCGAGGAGATTGCCTTGCAAATCCCAGAGCTTCGCGGCGCCATCCGCCGAGGCCGTGAGAATATTCTGCCCATCCGGAGAAAACACCGCCGTATAGACTTCTTTATCTCGGCCGTGCTGCAAAGTTTTGAGAAAATTCCCCGGCGCCTCCCAAAGTCCGGCGCTGCCATCCCGCGAAGCCGTGAGAATCATTTTGCTGTCGCGCGAGAAAATCGCCTGGTTGATTTGCTTGCGGTGTTTGCTCAACGTTTTGATGAAATGGCCTTGCCGATTCCAGAGCCTGGCCTTGCCATCGGCGGAAGCGGTGAGAAGGCTCTGCCCATCCGGTGAGAACGCCGCCGAAAAAACTTCGCCGCCATGAGGCAACGCCGCGAGAAGCGTTCCTTGCAAATTCCAGAGTCTCGCCGTGTCATCGGCGCAAGCCGTCACTATCAACTGCTCGTCCGGCGAAAAAATTGCCGCATTAATCTTTTGCGAATGACTGATCGTATCGCGCGGCGTTCCATTCGCCGCCCAAAGCATAACCGCGCCGTCTTCCGTAGCCGTGAGCATGATTTTGCCGCTTGGCGAGAACACGGCCAACGTAACTTTCTCATAACCGTGATTGAGCGTATCGAGGGGATTTCCCTGCCAATCCCAAACTATGGCGGCGCCGTCTTCGGAAGCCGTGAGGATGCGCTCCTGCGTTGGCGAAAACGCGACGGCGGTGATGGCGTCATCATGCTCGAGATTCGCCGCGTAAAAAGGCGTTTTGTTATATAGAGAATGAAAAGCGTCGCTCAAAATTTTTTGCACCGAAGCCAATGGCGCTTTTTCCACAATCGCATAAGCCGCCTCGGCAAGGCGCAGCGCCTGGGTATTGTCGGTGGCAAACACCTCGTTGGCTTTGATCGCGAGAAGATCAGCGCGCAAGCGGTTGGCTTCGCGATTGGCGCGCTGCGCATTTAATAACGCCCAAATTGTCAAAACCGACAAGGCGATGAAGACGCCGGCAGTGATGCTGCGCAAAATGCGGGACAACTTTTTCTTGCGCAACACGCTTTTCTGAATGAAGTCAAGCTCCTTGGCATTGAACCACTGATTGGGCTTGCTCAAATCCTGCTGCAAGACGCTCAAATGCGGATTGTCATTCCACAAAAATTTGACGTTCTGCGATTCGGCAAATTCATGAGCCGCGACATTGACTTTGGCGTTGAGCAAGATTTTATCTTCGCCAATGGTGTGAATCCACTCGCGCAAAGTTTTCCACGCGCGCACCAACGCGTCGTGCGCGGGTTCGATATAGTCTTTGCCTTTAACGATGAGCCGCGCGTCGACAAGCTGATCGATCACGTCATGCACGCGTTGGTTCTCCGCCGCGTCGGCGTAAATCAAATCGTCCATCAACACGCGCTTGCCCGCCAGCTCGCCTTCGAGTGAGACCATGCGCAACATGAGCTTGCGCATCGTGTTTTGGCCGCCGGTATCGAGGCTGTTATAAAGTGTGTCGGCCTTCGTGCGCAGTGCGCCCATTACGCCGCCAAGATTGTCGTAATCTTCTTTCTTCAGCGCGCGATCTTCCCGGCCGCTTTTAATGTAGGCTTCGTAAAGCTCGCTGAGCGTATATGAAAGCAGCGGCAAGGCGCCGGGCGCTTGCACGACTTCCTCGATGATTTCATCCACCAACTCCGGCGGGTCGAAAATCAACACCTCTTGAATCGTCGGCATTTCGACGACTTCTTTCAACTCTTCGATATTGAACGGCGGCACGGTGCAGCGACCGGAGATCCACAAACTCTTCAATGCGCCATCATCAAGCTGCGGCTCGAAATCCGCGCGCACGGTGAGAATGATTTTCAGCGCGCCGTCTTGGACTTCATCCAACAACTTGCGCAGCAGCGCGTCAAATTGTTCGCGTTCCGCCGGATTCGGGCAGCGCGTGATTAATTCTTCATATTGGTCAATCACCAACACCGTTTTTTGTAGCGACAACTCCGCGATGAACGTGGCCTGAGCCTCTGTGCTTTGGAGCGCAATCGGCGAGGTGAAAAAGCGGTTGGCGTCGGCATATTGCAGAATCAACGATTCGTATTTTTCATACTCTGCATCTTCTTTTTTCGGAATCCTCATCTTGAGCACATGTTTGAATCGCTGCGCGTCGACGATTTTCTGGTGTTTGAGTTTTATCAAAGTTGCGAGAACATCGTCTGGAAGCCCGGCTTTTTTTAAATTTTCGAGTGCCGGCTCGGTTAGCTCATAGATTTTCAACTCGTTGAGTTTGTCCTCTAATGAAACCATCGGATTGATGCCCGGGCGAATCACCGGCAGAATGCGAAAACCTTCTTCGCGCAACACCGGCAGCAGCCCGGCTTTGATCACCGACGATTTGCCCGTGCCCGAGGCGCCGCTGACCACGAGCAGCTTGTTGTTCTCGGCCCTGGCGCGCATCTCCTGGATGACGCGATCGCGCCCATAAAAAAGCTCATGGTCGGTTTCATCAAAAGATTGCAGGCCTTTGTAGGGATTGCGCTTTGGCCGCGCCGGGAGGTTGAGGCGATGGCGCGGGTGCAAAAAAATAAATTCGCCTTTGTCGTGTTTGGGCAGCGGAAAGAAGCCCGGCGTTTGCCGCAGCTTTTGGCTCTCTTTAATCGTGGCCGGCTCGATCTGATCGCGAATATACGAGTAAAGTTCCGTCGCGGTGATGACGCCGTCGCCTTCGCGCTCGATTTTGGCGTCAGCCGCGCCCGCGAGCCCCTCAAACAACGCGAGCGCAAAAGGCGAATGCGCGGCATTATTATACTCCGGCAGCATTTTCACGCCGCGATCGCCGGTGGGTTTTCCCGTTCCCTTCAAAACGTCCAGCGCTTTCTGATCGTAAGCTGCGGAGGTGAGCGCCTGCCAGGCCCGTTCTTGAATAAAGCGGTCGAAACGGTCTTTATAAATTTTTTTCGGCATCATCATGCCGGCGGCGCGATGCTGGCTTGACCACTTGAACGCGCCGGAGAAACAGCAATCCAAAATGAGCAACAAATGCCGGCAAGGAAGCGCATCCAAAGTCTTGTGCAAATCTCCCATTGGAATAAAAGTTTTTAAATCGGTGGGATCGGCATCGGCAGGAAGAACATAACCGGCCGGACCGTCATCCCCATCCGCCGGAGTGCCATGCCCGGCAAAATAAAAGATGACGCGATCATCCTTTCCCACTTTGTCCGGCAGGGTTTTGAGGAGATTGCGAATCTCATCGCCCTTCGCATTCAGCAGCGGCTTATGAACCAGAAAACCCTGCTGCGTCTCCAGCACCTCCGCCAATTTTTCCGCATCACTTACGGCCGTTTGCAGCGGCGAGACATTTTTATAATCGTTAATGCCGATGATGAAGGCGTGGCTCTGGGTGAATTTGAGAAGCCCCCGATTTTTTGATGATTCCGTGATTTCCATAGCGCTGTCTATTTTATTGGCTCAAACTAAATTTACAGAGAAATAAATTTCGACGGGCCATTTTTTAATATATCTGTTGATTCCGTGCTCTAATCTTGTTAACTTAATTCTGTTTAAATAAGGAGTACTCGTTATGGAAAAACAAGCTTATTCGACTGCGCAATTGTTAGAGCGCATTTCCATCAATCCCAAAGTCATGGTGGGCAAACCTGTCATTCGCGGCACACGCATTCCGGTTGAGCTGATCGTCAAGATGCTGGCCCAAGGAATTGCGGAGCAAGAAATTCTCCAGGAATATCCTCGGCTTGAACTGGAGGATATTCGAGCCGCTTTGGCTTATGCCTCGGCTGTTCTTGGCAATGAAGAAGTTGTTCCACTTGTTGAAACCGAGTCCGTACTGTGAACTTCGTTGTCGATGAAAGCACCGGTCAGTCGGTTGTTGATGAATTGCGCCGACTTGGGCACAACGTTATATCAATTCAAGAAATCTTTCCCGGACTCGATGATCCTCCGGTCTTGGATATCGCGGTCAATGACAAGCGCATCGTGATCACCAACGATAAAGACTTTGGCGAACTGGTCTATCGTTCTGGTTTGCCGCATGCCGGTGTTGTTTTGTTCCGGCTTGACGATGAACGTGCCGCCAACCGAGTTCTCATGATGAGGGAGGTGCTACGGTCATGCGGTGACAAACTCGAAAACAATTTCGTTGTCGCTTCGGAACGCAAGATACGGATTCGGAAACTTTAACTATGTATTATATTATCCCTCTTTCGGCAAATAAATCACAAACTCCGTAAAACTTCCTTCTTCGCTGTCAAACTTAATCTCGCCGTTGTGCTCCTGCACAATAATATCGTAACTGATCGATAGCCCCAAGCCCGTGCCCTGTCCGGTGGGCTTGGTGGTAAAGAACGGATTGAAAATTTTATCACGAATCTCCGGCGGAATACCGCTGCCGTTGTCGCGGATGCGGATTTCGATTTTGTCTCCTAAATTTTTTGTGCGCACGGAAAGCGTCGGCGTGAACGGTTGACGGGGAGACGGGGGGGCGGGGTGATTGGGAGAGGAAGAGAAGCCCTCTCTCCCCGTCTCCCTCTCTCCGCGTCTCCCATTCGCCCCTTCTCCCTCTCTCGATTTTTGTTGCGTTGCGTAACAGGCATTGTTGAGAAGGTTGAGAAAAGCGCGTTGCAAATCCCGCGGCACAACGGCGAGCTCGCCAATGGTTTCATCATACTCCTTTTCAATGGTGACATTGAATGAAACGTCTTGCGCGCGCATGCCGTGATAAGACAAATTCACCGCTTCATCGAGCAGATGATTGATAGCGGTCATTTGACGTTGGCCGGCAGAGCCGCGCGCATGCTCCATCATGCTGCGCACGATGCCGTCGGCGCGTTTGCCGTGATGGGTGATTTTTTCAGCGTTCTGCACCAACGTTTCAAGAATCTCCTCGACGCTCGCAAAATCATCTTCCTCGCCCTTCACCTCTCGCCCGTCGCCTTTCGCCCCTCGCCCCTCGCTCGTCGCCTTTCGCTTTTCAAGCTCCTCCCGCAATTCCTTCGCCAAATCCACCGATAACACAGCAAAATTATTCACAAAGTTCAGCGGATTTTTGATTTCGTGCGCGATGCCGGCGGTGAGCTGGCCGAGCGAGGCGAGTTTTTCGGATTGAATGAGCTGTGTTTGTGTCGCTTTCAAATTGGCGTGCGATTCTTCCAAAGCTTGATAGGCGGATTCAAGCTCCGCAGCTTTTTGCAATTCCAATTCCTGGCGCGCGTTTTCCGACTGCAAGGCCCGGGATTGCGCTTCGGCGGTTTGCGCGCGCAGCTCCGATTCTTTTATTCTGGTTTTTTGTTCACGCTGCTTCAGCTCGAATCTTCTTACCGAGTAGAGAAAGCCGAGGCTCAAAGCCGCATAGAGCACATACGCCCATTTCGTCCTCCACCACGGCGGCGTGATAATGAGCTTCAACGCCGCGCCGACTTCATTCCAAACTCCGTCGTTGTTCGAGCCTTTGACGCGTAACGTATATTCTCCCGGGCTGAGATTGGTAAAGGTGGCCCGGCGCTCGGCACCGAGCTGTATCCAATTATCGTTAAACCCCTCCAGCTTAAAGGCATATTGGTTCTTAAAGGTGTTCCGATAATTCAGCGCAGCAAATTCAAACGTCAGAATCTCGTCCTTATAAGAGAGCACGATTTCATCCCGGCCCGAAACCCCTTTCTCAGAAATGGCGACCCCCTCGGCAATATCGGTGTTGTATCGCCGCAGCGTCGTGATTGCCACCGGCGGAATATAAGGATTGTCCTTGATGCTGTCCGGATGAAAAATGTTAAAACCGTTGATCCCGCCGAAAAACATTTCGCCCCGGCGATTTTGAAAAGCGGCGTTCGCATTGAACTCATTGCTCTGCAGCCCGTCACGCGCTTCATAGTGCCTGATCTTTCCCGTTTCCGGATTGAATTTGGCGATGCCCTTGTTGGTGCTGAGCCAAAGATTGCCGTGATCATCTCCCAGAATGCCATAGATCACTTCGTTCGGCAAGCCGTCTTTTTCCCGGTAATGTTTGAAAGTCTCGGTCGTTCGATCAAAGCGATTCAGGCCGCTATTGGTACCGATCCACATCACCCCATCCTTGCCTTGTCTAGATTCATAAATCGACCAAATCGAGTTGTTGCTCAAGCTATTCGAATTGTTGGGGTCGTAGTGATAATGCTTAAATGTTTCGGTGGCGCGATCAAATCGTTCGAGCCCGATTTCGGTCCCAAGCCATAAAATTCCCGGACGATCTTCATAAATCAACCAAACGCCATTCGAGCTTAAGCTTTGCGGGTTCCTGGGATCGTTCCGATAATTTTTGAATATTTCGGTGTTGCGATCGAAGCGGTTGAGTCCGCCGCCCCAAGTTCCTATCCACAACACCCCCGGCGCGGCAGCATCTTCTTGAATCGAAGAGACCCAATTGTAGCTCAAGCTCTGAGGATTTTTGGGGTCGCGTCGAAAATGCCGGAAAGTTTTGGTGGCGCGATCGAACCGATTAAGCCCGCCGTCCCGGGTTCCAATCCATAGAGTCCCAGCGTGATCTTCATAAATCGACCAAACAGAGTTATCGCTCAAACTGCGGGAATTTTTGGCGTCATGGCGAAAGTGTGTGAAGGTCCCGGTCGCCCGCTCGAATTGATCAAGCCCGCCGCTAAAAGTGCCAATCCAGACGTCTCCAGCACGATCCTCATGAATCGCCCAGACCGAATTGTCGCTCAAGCTCTGAGCATTCTTGGGGTCGTGCTGGTAATGCTGAAACGGTGTTGGCGCGCGCTCAAAGCGGTTGACGCCGGCCCGGGTACCGAGCCACATTCCGCCGGAGCGATTCTCATAAATCGAAAGTACATCGTTGCTGCTCAGACTGGAGGAATTCTGCGGATCATTTTGATAGCGCCGAAAGGTTAAGCCCGTCGCGGTTGCGGTGGCGGAATCCAAACGATTCAGCCCGCCGCCGCGGGTCCCGATCCAGATCACCCCCGACCGGTCGGCGTAAATTGAGCGAATATAATTTTGGCTCAGGCTAGAAGAATTTTTAGGATCGTGTCGATAATTGCGGAAAGCCAGGCCCAGCGCGGTTTCTGTTTCGCGAGCCTTCTGCGGCAGACAAGAAAGGCCCTCGCTGGTTCCGACCCAAAGATTTCCAGCTTGATCTTCACAGATGGCATTGACCACTTTACTACTCAAGCTCTGCGGGTTTTGGGGATCGTGTTGATAAGATTGAAATACTCCGGTGGCCCGATCCTGCCGGCTCATTCGACAAAGCCCGCCGCCAACCGTGCCAATCCAGAGTTCCCCAAAACGGTCTTCGTAGATAGCACTAACCGCATTGTGGCACAGACTACGGAGATTCTCGGGATCGTGTTGATAACGCCGGAAGGTCCCGGTAGCGCGCTCGAATTGATTAAGCCCCTTGTCGGTTCCAATCCACAATGCGCCATCCGACCCCGGAGTTTCATAAATAACGAGAATATTGTTGCTGCTCAAGCTCCGGGGATTCCGGGAATCATGCTGATAGCGCTGAAAGGTTTCAGTGGCCGGATCGAATTGATTAAGTCCGCCGTATTGCGTTCCAATCCAGAGTATTCCGAGGTGGTCTTCATAGAGCGACTCTATCCGATTGTCGCTTACGCTTTGAACATTTTGAGGATCGGGTTTATAAATCGTGAAACTGTATCCATCATATTGATTCAGCCCATCGCGGGTGCCAAACCAGAGGAAGCCTCTGCGGTCTTGCAAGAGGCATTGAACTGTATTTTGTGAAAGCCCTTGCGCGACCGTAAAATGCTCAAATTTAATCAACTCACTCGATCCGGTTGCAAGAGGTTGAGCTGAGACAATAGCCCCCCACAAAATGCTGCTCACCAAAATGACATGAAAGGAAATCGGTCGCATAGTATTTAGCGCAACTCAAATGGACGGCGCTAATGCCTCACTTTTACTGACCGGTCGCTAAAAATTACGAATCTAGTGCGAATCGAACGCTTTAAGCGACCGGTCAGCAACTCACTACTGCCGTAGTTCTTTCTACAAGCAACAGATATTGACCGGTCGCTTAGATCGTCCAATCACCGAAAAGTGGTGGAATTATAGCGACCGGTCAATGAGTTGCTTAGAAGTGAGGCATTACGGACGGCGCCACATCCGTCTCGACTTGGCGGCATAAAAAAATGTTATTTTTAATTAAAATTCTATTTTGAAAGTCAATTAAATATAGTTATATTTCGGCAACAATCAATAGTCACATCAATAGTTAAACTTGTTATTCGGAGGTGGATGATGCCATCAGAAAAAGGCACGATTACGTTCGTGAACGTCAGCGACTTTATCTTCGACGCGAGCGTTTACGTCGTGAATGAAAACGGCAAAGAGACTTTTGTCGTCGAATTGGCGACGCGTCAATCGTCCAAACAAGATACCGTCGCCGGCCAAGTCTGGGTCGTCAAAGACAAAGAGAGTGGACAACAAGTCGGAACGGTAACGGGCAAAGCCGGCGATCAGACCTACGAAATCAAATTTGGGAGCGGTCGAGACACACCGGATCAAACGCGTGGCGGCGGTGGCTGAGCTGAAAGCCTCGGGCATTTAACTCGCTACAAACACTCTGGAGATTCTCGCTTTCTGGGATGAAGGCCAACCGCTAAACAACGGTTGGCCTTCATGACATTGACTTCGCGCCTCACCACTCCACCGCCTGCAGCGCCTTTTGGCCGGCTTCGGAAATGAAATAATTCAAGTGATGGCAAGCCACATTCTTGCGGGTGGGCACAGGATTGCGGCCGCCGTCGATGCCGAGAATGCTTTCGACACTGACCGCAATGTCGTGGACTTGCGCGCTAAAAAGGAGGTCGACAACTCCTTTTCCGACTTTCTTCAGCCAGTTTTGGAGAAAGGAACGTTCCGCCGGATCTTTATATTCATTGAGATCCCCGGCCAGAATGGTGTAGCGCACGCCGGGATCCCCGCTGCCGTTGAGCGCTTCCATAAATGGGGACTTGGGGTCCATTTCCGTCAGTGTGGGCGTGATTTTTTTCAATCGGAAAAGGAGCGCGCCGGCGAACGGCACCACCACCGGAACGTACGTCATCGCCAACGGCGTCAGAATGTTCATCAGCTTGCGCGCCGTCTCGATCTTGCCGAACGGCGAGCCGTGGTTGGGCGTGCCGCACATGACGAGATGATCGACAACTTTGTTGCCGCCTTTTTGCTCGATAAAACAGCGGGCAACCAAACCGCCCATCGAATGTACCAACAGCGTGAGCTTTTTGTTGTCATTCTCGCCCAGCCCGGCGCTGGCCAACTCCTGCTTGAGCTTCTCCGCGGTCTCTGCGATCGGCGTGCTAAGATTCTCGTAATCATACGTCAGCACCAAATCGAATTTTTGCTCGAGGCCAGCCATTTTCAGCCCTTGGGCCATGACGTCTGTATCGCCGATGATGCCGTGAATGAGCAAAAGAATATTCTGCGCCGCCGCCACTTTGTCGGCGAGCATGCTCTTCTGCCGCTCAAACGAACCGTCAGCTTTGAACTCCACCCAGCGCAATTGATTGACTTCCCGCTTCAAATAGGTTTTGAAAAAATACAGCTTCAACGCCTTGCCGGCGCTGCGTCGATTATCCGGCACCTCGGGAATATGGTCGATGCTAATGTGAATGTTGCCATTCTCATCTTTCGAAGGATCGCCGCCGAGCAGAGCATATTGGCCGTCAAAGACCATGGGCAGAATATATTCATCTTCTTTGAGCGAAACCTTCACCTCGATCTCCAGCGGTTGGGTTGCCAGCGCTTTGACGCTTTCACTATCAATATCGGTCAATTCCAAAATGCTCTCGTTGCCGCCCCGAGTCCCGGCGGCAAAGTTGAGCATCTCCATCCCCTTTTGCTCGAACGCTTTGTAGAAATCAAAATCCTGGCCCACACCGCGCTCCGGCGCTTTGGCTGCGGCCAGGCTCAAATTGGCTTTAACGGAAGGATGGCCCTTGACGATGATCTGGCCATTGGCCAAAGCCGCGTCTTTTGCGCCAACCTGGTCGATTTGGCGGACGACTTTAATGCGGAGAGGTTTGGTAAACCAATCATTCTTGTATTTTTTCATCGGAGTCATCATGCCGGCGGCTTTCTGGCTCGGCCATAGCTTGCCAATTTCCAAATAGTCCTGGTTCAACAAAAAACCGTCGACCTTTTCAGTGCTGACAATCAGCTTATAATTTTCGATGGATTGATTAATCTCATCAGGCAGCCAGAAATAATGGTCGTCAGCTTCACCCCACAAGGTGACCTCGCTTGAACCTGAAGGGATTTCTTCGTTGCAACAAACTTGAATTCCATAATTGTCCGAGAAATAGGCCAGGAGGAAATGAAGCTTTTCGCGCGTGCGATTTTTCACTTTTATTTTGCCTCGAATTTCTTTCCATTCCTTTCCCGCCTTCACAAAATCCAGGGTAATCTCGTCTTGCTGAGGCGCAAGCTCTTTCCCATTATCTAATGTTTCGGTGAAGGTTAAATCGACCAGCGACGTGTCCATTTGGGTGCGGTGATTTTGCAGGGCCAGGCCTCTTTCCCACTGCACGACTTGTTTGACGATGTCAAGCATTTGCTTCGCCGAGGCTTCCGAATATTCCGCTAAACCTCGCTCTTGCAATAAAATTCCTGCCACGCCCTGGATGTCCAATTTCAATTCCCTTTGCTTAAACCAAAATTCGCCGTTCGCTGCGACAGGCGCATAGCGAGTGCCCGCGGCAAGCGCATAGCGAGTGCCCTCGGCGACGTCGGTCAGATTCACGCCAATGGAATCATTTTTTGCGAGAACCGTGCGCAGCATTTCCTTGCCCTGCTCATCGCCTTCGAGATAAACTTGAATCGGCGCCACCGGCAAACTGGTAATTTCGGCGAGATATTCGGTCGTGGAATCGCTCTTAAAATCGATTACGCTTTCATGCGGGCCAACCAAAGTGGTCGAGGCCGTCCCGATTAAACTCGGTGGTTGGTCTTTCACTTTCTGATAAAGCGCCAGACCGACGCTTTTCTCCGGCTCGGTGGGGAGTCCCTGCAACGCGCCAGCCTTGATTTTCCAAAGTTGGTCCTTATCCTTAAAAACCAGATAAAAACGCCGCCCGCCCTCAGACGTCCCCTGACCGAGAAAGCTGTCATACGCATTAAAATTCCGGTAAGCTTCAAACTGGGGATTTTGGTTTTCAGCGCGCTTGCGCACCGCGGCGCGGCAGCGCATGAACAATTCGGCATAACTGACATTGCTCCCAGTTTTATCCAACACTTCCAACATCGTGCTGATAAACACCCCGCAGCGCTGGCGGGGGTCTTCCAGAGCCTTTTGCGTTCGCTCGCACGCCGCCAGCAAAATATGTTTGCTGGCTGGGATAACCAACTGTTTGGCATAATAACCTTCCAGATAGCTCTCGAGCGGCCTCTCATCCTTTACTTCGTGGGTATGCCGGGCTTTAAGATGATTGAACGCATCGACGTCACGCGTGCCGGAGCCGGAGTGGCAACAATCCAAAATCACCGCGAGATGGGGATTGTTGGCCGCCACTTTGGCAAGCAAGATCGCTAATTCTTTGTCCGCCAGGTCATAATTGTCGTTTTTCTGGCGGCTGTCATAACACACCAATCCCTCGTCCCAGCCGTCGGGATAATCCTTTTTAAACTCTTTGGCTGCGGCCCAGCGCGCGCCGTGGCCGCTGTATTGGAACAGGGCCACTTCGTCGGCCTTGGCCTGGCCGAGATGGCTGCGAAACTGTTTGATGATGTTGTCACGCGTCGCGTCGCCATTTTTGAGCACTTCAATCGCGAGATCATCTTTGTTAAAACTGCTCGTCAAATAATCGTGAAAACGGTCGACGTCATTGATACAGCCGGACAGCTTGCCGATCTCGTCCGTATAATCATTGATGCCGACCAAGAGGGCGTAAATTTTTTTAGACATGGGTGGGGTCTCCGTGTAATTGCTAAACGCCAAAAAGTTAGAATAAAATTCAGAAAGTTTCCTCGTCATTTTTTTGAACACGGATGACGCGGATTAGGCGGATTGACACGGACTGCGTCTGTAAGATAAAACAGAAAATAAAAATCCGCGAAATCCGCGTCATCAGCGCAATCCGTGTTCAAAAGCTTTTGCTTTAACGCTTTATTAAATCCCCTACGCTCCGCGCCGCTTCAAAATCTCCAACGCTTCGCCGAGGCCAAGCTCGGCGCTCAAATCTTGCTCATAGACCAGCGTATAGCGCACGATGTTATCGTCGCCGGAAAGCGCGGCCACCAAATCACTCATCACCGTGTACGCGCCGCGGGTTTGATAGACGCCTTTCGCATTTTTCGTGCCGAGGTTGTCATAAAAATGCGCATTATTTTCCGAACAGTCAACAGGTTTGTTTTGGTGATTGATATAACCTTTGCCAACGATGACTTGACAGCCCTCCGACCAACTGCCGACGAGAGGCAGGCCTTGCCTGTTCACGCCTTCGCCGCCCCAGTGGATGTTGATCGATCCGTTAATCTCCAACCCGCCCGCCAAGTCCGCGTCATTGAGCACCAGATCTTTTGAGCGCGCGACGAGCACGCCGGCGCCGGCCGGCTTCAACGCATGATAGGCGCGTTCGCGTTTAAGTTTTTCATCGTTCAATTTGTGCCAGCCAAAGCGGAAATGATGTTGGCCATACACCAAAAAGGGGAAGCCTTTAGAGTCTTTCGTGGCGCCCGGATCGGTTGAGCCGTAAAACTTGAACACCAAACCGTTGATCAGCAAAGCAAACCCATCGTCGAAGCGGCGCTCGCCGGGTTTGAGATCGGGCCTGGCTTCATTGCGGCGGATGCCGACGAAATGAATTTTGCTCGGCGCGAAATCCCAATTCGCCACTTTGACCGTGTCGCCGGTTTTGGTCTGCTGATTCACCAGTTGCAGCATTGGGGTGGGGCCTGCGGAATATTTCTGTTTGATTTGCCCTAGCCAATTCAGCCACTTCGTGTATTCGGGAGTCGGGCTCGCGCTGGAGAAGCGCGTCCAATCCGCTTTTTTGTTGCCCGCTTTCCAGCGTTGTAAGTGCTGCACGGAAGTTGCGCCGAGCATCCCGTCGGGATAACCGATGCTCGCGTCGCCTTCGACGGTGCGCACATATTCTTGAAAAAGGCGAATCGCCGAAGCGGTGCGATAGCCGCAGATGCCGTCGATTTTTCCAAAGGGAAAGAAGCCGGCCTCTTTGAGAAAGCGTTGGGCGTCGGCTACTTTCATGTCGCTCGTTTCGGCCTTTTGGAAACTCAACCATTCGCTGTCTTTGACCCCGCGCAGTTTGTTAAATTCTTGCACGCCCGCCACTCCCGTCATCTGATTGGCGTACTTCATGTAAGTTTCCAGCGCGGCGGGCTGAACGTCCGGATCAAAAATTCCTAAGGTAATCATGGCGTTGCCTCCGTGTAAAGCGGTTAAAAAAAATGAATATGCCATGCTGAAGCATGGCACTCCAAATTGGCTTTTTTATTTTGCATTTCCCACCAAATAGCCCGCGCCGGCGCTGAGAATATTTCCCGGCGTAAATTTGAACCAATGGCTTTTGACTTCCTTGCGATATTTCTTGTCGAGCTCCTGATATTCGGCAAACAGATTATTGAGAGCGTTCGCCTATTACAATACATCGTTCCAGCCGTCAATGTTGGCGGGTTTCATGATTATTTTTCGCTCTTAGTCGTAAAGAAAGGATTAAAAATTTTCTTGCGAATGTCAACCGGAATTCCGTTGCCGCGGATATTGAATTTGCTTTTCATCTCCATACTGGTTATATTATAACGTGTTGAAGCATTTGAATCAAGACCTTTGGCTGGCTTGTAGGAGAACAAATCATGCAATTTGCCGATCCCCGCACCGACTTCGCGTTCAAAAAAATTTTTGGCAACGACCAGGCCCAAGAAATTTTGATCAGCTTTCTCAATGCCGTGCTCCGGCTGGAAGGAAGCCGCGCCATTTCCGCCGTCGCCATCATCAATCCCTATCAAGCGCCGAAAATCTCAACCTTGAAAGATAGTTATCTGGATGTGAAATGCCGCGACCATCGTGGCGTGGAGTTCGTGGTCGAGATGCAAGTGCAGTATGCCGAGGGCTTCGGCAAACGCATCCAATACAACGCGTGCAAAGCTTACGTCGGCCAGATTCCGGCGGGCGAAGACTATCCAAAGCTCAACCAGGTCATCGCCATCACCATCGTCGATTTCACCATGTTTCGTGAGTTCGAGCATTATCTCTCCTGCCACGAATTTCGCGAAACCATTTCCAACAATTGTTATCTTGATGAGATTCGGCACTATTTCATCGAGCTGCCCAAATTCAACAAAACCGAAGCCGAGCTGGAGTCAACCATTGACCAGTGGTGCTATTTCCTCAAGCACACCGGCCGGCTGGAAGTGATTCCGGAAAAGCTGAATCACGAGCCGTTCCGCAAAGCCTTTGAGATCGCCAATCGCGCCAACATGACCAAAGAGGAGTGGGAGACCTACGACGCCACCTCGGTTCGCATGCAAGACCAGCGCGGCATCGCCATCGCCGCCCGCAAGGAAGGCCTCAAGGCAGGCCTCGAAGAGGGGCAACAAATCGGGCAACAAATCGGGCAACAAATCGGGCAACAAATCGGGCAACAAATCGGCGAACAAATCGGCCAGCAGCGAATCCTTCGCGCCTTGCAACAGAAAGGTTATGGAAAAGAACAGATGGCCGACATGACGGGAATCTCCTTTGAGGAAATAGAACGGCTGTTGGCTTGAGTTGTCGTGCTGGCGCATTCAGCTTGGATGAAACCAATTTTCAACCTTTCCGCCGCGCTTCTCGCGGCAACTGCACCACAAACTCCGTAAACTTCCCTTCCTCCGTTTCCACTTTGATCTCGCCGCGATGCTCCTGTACGATAATATCGTATGTGATCGACAAGCCCAGCCCCGTGCCTTGTCCCGACGGCTTCGTGGTAAAAAAGGGGTTGAAAATTTTGTCGAGAATCTGTTGGGGAATGCCGACGCCGTTGTCGCGAATGCGGATTTCGACTTTGTCTCCCAAATTTTTCGTGCTCACGGAAAGCATCGGCGAAAAATTTGCCGTTTGCCCCGATTCTCCTTTGGTATTTTTTATAGAAATATCGGGGCTTTTTGCCTTTTGCTTTTGAAACACGGCGTAACACGCGTTGCTGAGGAGATTGAGAAACGCGCGGCTCAAATCCTGCGGCGCCACTTCGATCCGCCCAATGGACGCGTCGTAATCCTTTTCAATCTTGATATTGAAGCTCGCCTCCTGGCCGCGCATGCTGTGATAAGCCAACCCCACATATTCATCGAGAATGGCGTTGATATCCGCGGGCCGGCGCTCGCCGGAAAGGCCGCGCGAGTGTTGCAGCATGCCTTTCACAATGCTGTCGGCGCGCTTGCCGTGCTCGTTGATTTTCGCCAGATTTTGATTGAGCATCGCCAAAACCTCTTCGATACTTTCCCGCGTTTTCCCGTCGCGGGTCGCCGCCGGCGCGTTCAGCGCCTCGCGCAATTCCTTTGACAGGTCGAGCGCCAGCACCGCAAAATTATTCACAAAATTCAGCGGGTTCTTGATTTCGTGCGCGATGCCGGCGGTCAACATGCCGAGCGACGCCAGTTTTTCCTGCGCGATGAGCTGCTGCTGCGTGGCTTTAAGATTCTCGAGCGCAGCATTGAGCTGGCGATAAGCATTGGCATTATCCAGCGCGATGGCCGTATACGCCGCCAGATTCTGCAAAAGATTGAGATGATAATCGGTGTAAGCGTTTTTCTGAAAACTCTGAATGGTGATGACGCCCAACACGTGATCGTGGGTCGTCAGCGGCAGATAGATGAGCGAAACCGGCTCTTCGGGAAGCGTGCCGTCT
>Ga0247727_10005763_pt1 | contig 24809 bp, 24 predicted proteins | sample WisWelCaveWW1625_FD_202498 | JGI IMG/M metagenome (GOLD analysis project Ga0247727, IMG submission 202498) | Biofilm microbial communities from Wishing Well Cave, Virginia, United States - WW16-25 | ecosystem: Environmental > Aquatic > Deep subsurface > Groundwater > Cave microbial mat | place... | reverse complement strand
GCGGCCGCAAACAGCGCCACTAATACAAAAACATAGGGCAGACGGGCAGCGCCAAATTTTGTGAGAAATAATGAGTTGCAAACCGGTTTGACGATCATCAAAGACGAGATCACCAGGAAGATGTAAAACAACATCAAAGATGTCCTGAGTCCCTCGCCCTCCCGAATGTCAAACGCCCGGCGAAACAACCTTGCCACGGGCCGAAGTAGTGCCATAGTGTTACATCAGATGTGGTCTGAAAAAGTCAGCAGATTGGTATTCGAATCCTGACGGTGAAGAGCAAGCGCGAAATTATATGACGCCGATTTGACCTCTTTTCGCACGCTCTATTTTTGTAACAGTCCATCCAAAGGCGATATGCTCGCCTGTTTCGCTGAAGTGCTTGGCTGACGTTTTGATTGGGGCTTGAGAACGGTTTCAACCGCTGGGATCAGATCGCGTAATATTTGTTCGCCGCTTGAATCTTCAACAAGCGCGGCCACGATATATTGCCGCCCGCCTGGCCCCCACACCAGCGCGGAATCGGAATGCCAGACTCTCCAAGTGCCAGACTTGCGATAGACTTTGGCCTCCGGTGCGATGATATCCAGTGCGTTGACAAACTTGTGATGAAGCTCCGGATTGCAGAGCATGTCCAACATCTGCCGGCAGCGCTCTGGACTCACCAGCTTCCCCATAGCCAACAAATAGTAGAAACGACAAACTTGCGTTACGGTGGCGGCGTGGCTCAATCCCATCAATGGATCGGGATAACGCTTGCTGGTAGTGGCATAACGCTTGCCCACCCATAAGCCGCCCAATTCAGTGTCATAAAGCTCGTAGCGCGGGTCAATCAGAACCGCGACGATATTGGCAAAACCCACCCGATCCATCATGCGGGTGGCGGCGCCGTTGTCTGAGCGGCTGATCATGATTCGCATATCGTGCAAAATTTCAGGGCTTTCTATGAGCCGACCGTCTTCTAAGGCCTGGGCCGCGGCGAGCAAAACCGCCAGTTTCGGCAGACTGGCGGCATACATCATCTCATCGCCATTGACACAGGCAAATTTAACATTGTAGGGATCGGCCAGATCGACGATCCCTACCGCCATTTTTTTCCGCTCAATCAGATGCGCCCACCTTGGATTTCGGTGTAATTCCCGTTCGAGCTTGCGCTGTAAAATTGGATGAACAACCTCGCGCAGCGGCCTGACCTGTTGATCTGCAATCGAGATTGGCAATGCGGGAGGATAAGGAGTTCCGGTGTTTGGAGTGGAAAGAAGAACCGCAAGCAACCAGAGCGACCATTCCATGAGCATAAACTACTTCCTCTTCCTAATATCCTGTTTCGGTAAGCGAACCTAACTACCGATAAAGTGATGGGATTTTGCTAAAATTAATTTAAAAAAACAAGCACTTTCTAAATATTTTCGACAGGAAAACTGGTGTTGATTAGGGCAGAGTGTCTTATTATAGATTCATACCTCTTGGAATGCGGAGCTTCTAAATCGATAATCGATGATCGAAAATCGATAGCGTATCGTCGATCTTCAATCATCGATTCTCGGCCATCGATTGATTCCGCCTCACCGCAAAAGCATCATTTTGCGGGTTTCGACAAAGCCAGCCGCGCGCAATTCATAGAGATAAATTCCGCTGGCAACTGTGGCGCCGGCGTCGTTTTTGCCATCCCATTGGATAGTGTGAAATCCCGCGGGCTGGCGTGCGTTCAACAACATGCGAACTCTTTGCCCAAGCAAATTATAGATCGCCAACTCCACCTCCACCGGCTGAGACAAATCGTAGCGAATCTCAGTTGATGGATTAAAAGGATTGGGGTAATTTTGATGTAATGAGAATCGTTCCGGGATTCCCGGCGCCGGCTGATCTTCTACATTTGTAATAAGCTGATTCCACAAAGCCTGCGCCGCGTCTGCTGTGTTGCGAAGTTCCGTCAGGGAATTGGCCGCCAGTAACGCATAATCCAGCGTCACAGATTGTCCAGCGGCTATAGAAAGCGGCCCGTTGGCGAGAACGTGGGAAACATCGGCGGGGCCAGCCGTCAGCGCGCTCAGGCCGCCGCTGATCGCTTGCCATTTTTCGACGTCGGTGAAGCCGTTGTCGTCATTGATATCCAAGTTGTTAATCGCGCGGTAGTGGACATTGGCCGTGCCGTAATAGGCCACGCCCACCAGCACATCGGGATGCGTGACAATTCCCATCTTTCTCGCGGCGTCATACGAAGCCGTATTTTCGAAAGCCTCCTGACCATCTCCCAAGTCCCAGTCAAAGAACAAGCCGAAGTGCAAATTCGTCAGGTTGTTTTGTCCCTGGTTTTGAATCTTGAAACGTACCAGCACAAGATTATCGTTGGGCGTGGAGTTCATGGCAAAACTTTCTTGGGTAATCCTAATATTCAGCGGTGTCGATGAGAATTGATCCTCAAATTCAGAGAAGCTTTCTTGCGCCGTCAGCGTGCCAGGGGTCAGGATGCGCATCGATCCGTTGGTCGTGGTGAGAAAGTCTCTATCCTGAGCATGAGTTGTGTTGGGACCGCTTTTGACTCCGCGGGCGGCATTAGAAAGATTGTTCGGTCCGGTGCCGGCTATAATTGCGCCATCAAAAAGCAAATTGGAACCTCTCTTGAAAGAGAACCCGATGCCATCGGTGGGTGGGTTAACTTCAGTGGTTGCAAAGCCAAAGCGGCCGATGGCAGTGAGCGAAACCGCTATATTGTTCACGTTAAGGGTGCCGAATGTCGGCTGGATGACCACGGTGAAGCGTTCGCTATCCTGATATTCGCCGCTGGACATTTGCAGAACGAAGTTTACCTGCCGGCCGCTGGGGGCGCTGCTGGAAACATTAAACGAAAATGACACTGGAGTCGAGGTGGTCTCCAATGTGACCAAAGAGGCGAGGTTGGCGTTGCCGTTGGTTATCGAAACAAAGGGATCACTTTCAGTCAAGGTCAAATTGATGTTGGAAGCCGGAACGAGATAATTGGTTAGGTTTATCCGCAACTCCACAGACTCACTCTTCTCGATCACATTGTTACCATTGGCGTCGATGAAATTGAAATCCGCAATTCGAATCGAGGGCAGATTAGAAATCGTCACCGCTTTTTGCGCGTTGACTCTGCCGCTGCCCAATTGACCCACAAAACCGGGATTGGCCGCATCGATGTTATCTGCAGTCATTCGCACTTGTTGCGCAGCCTGGAGTCCCGTCCATTCCGGGTGCTGAGTTCTAACTAAGGCTATCACACCCGCCACGAGCGGGGTAGCCTGTGAAGTCCCGCTAAAGAGTCCGGTCACGCCATTATGAAAAGTGCTTCGTATGTTTTCACCTGGCGCAGAGATATCAACAGTGGTTCCAAAATTAGAGAAATCCGCTTTCGCGTCGGAATTGCTGGTTGCGGCTACCGAGACCGCGTTTTTGTAGCCGGCAGGAAACTGCGCCGTCGCAGCGTTGTCGTTGCCAGCGGCAGCTACGACCACTGCCCCTTTTTCTGTAGCGAAGTCGATTATGTCTTCCTCAAAAAGCGATGGCGCTCCCTCTCCACCCCAACTCAAGTTAATTACGTGGGCGCCATTATCGGCTGCGTACAAGATACCCTCGTAGCCGAATCCAATCGCATTATCTGCGCCAGAAACTGCGGCGTTGATAGGCATCACTTTGGCATTCCAGGAAATACCCGAAACCTGGTTATTGTTGTCGGTCACGGCGCTGATAATTCCGGCGACGTGGGCGCCGTGGTTGGCGCTGGTGGGCGTAGAGGCCAGGCCGCTGGGATCGTTGCTGTCATTGGCAAAGTTCCAGCCCTGGAAATCATCAACGAAACCATTGTTGTCATCATCGATGTTGTTGCTTTCTCGGCTATTACCGGACTCTCCCGGATTTCTCCAGATATTGGCGGCGAGATCGCCGTGGTCAACGTCCGTCCCGCCATCAACTACCGCCGCCACCACATTCCCCTGCTCCCCTCTGACCACATCCCAAGCCCCCTGCGCCTGAACGATTTGAAAATTGACTTGTTGAGTAAAAAGCGGATCGTTAGGAGTGGCATCGAGCCAATAAATCCTTAACGGCTCTGCGTATTCAATCAGGGCATTATTTTTTAAGGCCGCCGCAACAACCACCGGCGAAACATCGCCGCTGAAATAAGCATAGTAAATACTTTCAATACTCGTCGAAGTCACAGATTTTTGCAGTGTCGTCCTGGCCTTCCTAACCTGCTCGAGACGAGTGATGTTCTGTGCGCTAAGCAATCTATCGAATGAAGCAAAACCAGTTTTGGAAAGCTGAGGCCCGAAAGTTCGTCCAACCTTGAACTTGATCACAATCTTGTTGGGCAGGTATTCAAACTGGCCTCCGCCTGTCCTTGCTGCAACGCTGGTTGAGTGCGGCGAACCAGTTCCAAAACCGAAAAGCGTAAATGGTAGCATAAAAAGACAACTAAATAGCACCAACGTTGCGCATCTCAAATTAAGCTTTGACATAGCGGCTCCTTAAACAATTAGTATTGAAAGTCTGGAAATCCATTCCTGATTAATTCTGCCATCTATTATTAGAAGTCTTAAGAGGTAATAATGCGAAAAATTCCCCAAGAGACGCTACTGATTTCAAATACTTTGTAGTGTAAGTGATTTTCGTATCGGACAAAAATGAATTAGACAAGAAAATCGCCGATCATTGTCCGGTAGGCTGCTTTATAATCCTGTCAATACCCGAAACGCGTGAAGTAATATTCCCAGATATTACGTTCTTAAAACCTGGATAGGCTGGAACCCGGTACGGTTCTTAATAATTATAATTAGTGACAATTTAGAATGGACTTGATTACTGATTGCATTCCGAAACCCGGAATTAAAACTTGGAGAAAGAGTAGTGGATAATACAAACAACTTTCTCAAATGTCAAGTTGGAAAATTTGTTGATTGTAGAGCGCTAACGAAGCACTCGAGAGAGCCTATGCCGCAAGTACATCTCACAGCGACGGTTGGGCAGCGGCGCGATGCTGCGAATTAAATCGCTCACTGCTGAGAACTTAGCCAGCCGCATTCGCGCGGTTCTGCTTTCACCGGAGATGAAAGAAAGCGCAATGAAAATCTCGGCGGCGATGAAAGATGAAGATGGTGTCGGACAAGCAGTAAAGGGGGATTGAAAGAGTTTTAAACCACAAAGGACACAAAGTTTTAAAAAAATTCGGTGAAATTTCATATATAATGTTCTTTCTTCTTAGTGATCTTTGTGCCCTTGTGGTTTAATTAAATAGAACGTAGTTTAACAGGATGCTGAAAAACTCTCAATCCTATCGCAAACTTCATGGTTCGACTTCGCTCACCATGAAAAACAGGCTCAACACTTCACCCCGAGCGAAGTCGATGGGTGCATTCTATGAGTTTTTCCGCATCCTGTTAAAGCCTGCAATTGTAAATTGAGGAGAAGAGATAACATGACCAAAGAAAAAAACATTGCGCTGGTGGCGCACGACAATCGCAAGAAAGATTTAATCGAGTGGGTGGAGTGGAATTATGAAATCCTCTCGCGCCATAATCTGATTTGTACCGGCACCACTGGCTTGATGATTGAAAAAGTTCTCTCCAGCAGAAGTGAAAAGGAAAAATCCGTCAACAAACCGAGGTCGATCACTAAACTGAAATCCGGGCCCCTGGGCGGCGATCAGCAATTGGGCGCGCTCATCACCGAAGGCAAAGTTGACATCCTGATTTTTTTCTGGGATCCCATGGAGCCGCATCCCCACGACGTGGACGTGAAGGCGCTGCTGCGCATCTCGGTGGTTTACAATATTCCGATTGCCTGCAATCGCTCCTCGGCGGATTTTATGATCTCCTCGCCGTTGATAAATGAGACCTATACGCCCAAAATGAAAGATTACTCGGAATATCTGGGCCGGGATTTGGGTGGAGTTTAGTTGGCGGCCAGTAAACATCCCCCTGCCCCCTTTAATAAGGGGGAATTTGATCCGGGGGATCGCCAAATCGCCGCCAGCGACCACCAAATCGACCGCCTCGTTTACGAACTGTACGAACTGACGGAGGAAGAAATAAAAATCGTAGAAGAAAGCACGAAATAAGTCCCCCGATACAAAAACGTCCCCCTTAAAAAAGGGGGACCACAGGGGGTTGTCCAAACAAATGCTGCGAAAAAGCACAACCCCCTAACCCCCTTTGAAAGGGGGAATAGAAACCAGAGGGAGCGCATGTTACAATTGCACCAGCAAAAAGCCGCCGCCCAAACCGGCGAAACCCTCACGCTACTGGAGCGGCAAATCGCCGCCAACGACCAGCAAATCGACCGTTTAGTTTTCGAGTTTCCTCAGGTTCATCCAGCGTCATTTGAGCCGTGATATGAAATGAACCAAATTGGGATACTTTTGAATTTATAATGGATTTATTTCGGTAAATTTTGTATGATGAAAATCAAATTTTGACACACATTAACAGAGGGAAGGAATCATGGCATCGACACAACCAGTTAAAACCGACACTGCGGATGCCTTCCGCCGGGCAGAAAGCGGAACTCGCCTTGGGCACCAGCGCTGGGTGATTTGTGCATTGCTGTTTTTTGCAACCACGATCAATTATATCGATCGCCAGGTGATCGGCATTCTCGCCAGAGATTTGCAAACCATCATCGGCTGGAGCGAGATTGATTACGGCAACATTGTTGCGGCTTTCAACGCTGCTTACGCGCTGGGCTTGCTGCTGGCGGGCCGGCTCATCGACCGCTTCGGGACAAAGATTGGCTACGCGCTGGCGATTGTTGTGTGGAGCTTAGCTGGCATATTCACCTCCCTCGCACGTTCGGCATTTACTTTTGGAATTGCGCGAGCAACGCTTGGCCTGGGTGAATCCGCTAACTTTCCGGCAGCCATCAAAACCGTGGCGGAGTGGTTCCCCAAAAAGGAAAGAGCGCTGGCGACCGGCATTTTTAACGCCGGCTCAAACGTGGGCGCTGTGATCGCGCCACTGGCGGTGCCCTGGATTGCCCTCACCTGGGGATGGCAGTGGGCGTTTATCCTCACCGGCGCCATCGGTTTTGTGTGGCTTGTGTTCTGGCTCCCTTTTTATCACAGGCCAGAAGAACATCCCAAATTGTCCCGGGCGGAAATGGCTCATATACAAAGCGATCCACCCGATCCGCCGGCGGAAAAAATACCGTGGATAAAACTGATACCCCACCGCCAGACCTGTGCCTTTGCCATTGGCAAATACATGACCGATCCGATCTGGTGGTTCTATCTGTACTGGATTCCGAATTTTTTGCGAGAGAACCACGGACTCGATTTATCAACCGTTGGGCTGCCGTTGATCGTCATATATGTGGTTGCCGACGTCGGCAGCATCGGCGGCGGCTGGCTGTCATCCAGCCTCATCAAACGCGGCTGGACCGTCAACGCGGCCCGCAAAACCGCGATGCTGATTTGTGCGCTGCTGGTTACGCCGGTATTCTTCGCGGCTAACGTCACCAATCTTTGGTTGGCAGTCGGAATAATCGGATTAGCGGCGGCGGCGCATCAGGGCTGGTCGGCGAATATTTTCACCACCACTTCCGACATGTTCCCACGGCGGGCAGTTGGCTCGGTGGTGGGAATCGGCGGCATGGCCGGCGCCATGGGCGGCGCAACTCTGGCAGTGCTGACAGGTTTCATCTTGCAAATCACTGGCGGAAAATATTTTATCGTTTTTAGCATCGCTGGATCGGCTTACTTGATTGCGCTGGCGATCATTCACTTGCTCGTGCCAAAGCTCGAATCTATTGAGGATCCGGACAGGGTTGCAGTGAGTCCTTTTTCTCTCGGCTCGGTGTTAGGCTTTGGTTTTATTGGTTTCATCCTCGGGACGTTCGCAGGATGGTGCGTGGGATTGCTTTCGAAATTGACCGGTCAGGAATTGTTGCTAGATATGTTTATCGGCGCGATCCTCGGAGCGGTGGTCGGAAACGTTGTTGGTAATCTACTCTTAAAAATGAGACGAACCAGCGCTGCTTAATGCCCTATTCAGTTGCTCGTTCAATGGGACTGCTTCGGCAAAAAGCGCCTCGCAGTGACAGAACGCCGCTGCCATTAAGAGTCCCGACCATTCGGGACGAAGCAATCTCATCAGCATGACACCTAATCCCACCATCGCATCGAAGTTTTTTTCCTCAAGCCGCTTTCACTTTCGCAGAGTTAGTCAGATAAACTCCGGTGATCACCAAAGCCGCGCCCGCTATCAACGACATCGTAATCGGCTCACCTAGCAGAAAAAACCCCAACATAATCGCGCTGATGGGTACGAAGTTGATGAACTGGCTTGCTTTCGCAGCGCCGATTTTCTTGATGCCCTCATAGTACCACAAAAATCCCAGCACCACGCCAAAAAAACCAAGATAGAAAAGGCTGAGCCATTCCAATTTTGAATAGCTACTGAGATTTTGAAACACGCCTTCAAAGTATGCCGGGATCAACAGCGCGAAAGTTCCCAGCGTTGCAGAATAAGTAACCGATGTCAAAGGTGAAAGGTCTTTCATTACGACTTTCCCGATTAACGTGTAGGTCACCCAACTCAACACACAGCCGAAAATGTACAACTCGCCCCAACCCACACTGCCGTTGGTCAGTTCGGCGATATTGCCGCGGGTAATGACGACCCCAGCGCCCACCACAGAGAGCAGAATGCCCCCCGCCTTCAGCCAATTTAAACGCTCACGAAAAAAAACCGTCGAGAGCAAAGTTACAAAAATGGGATTGTTCGCCACGATCAGCGCAGCGCGGCCGGCGGCGATGAACTGCAATCCTTTGAAGAAGAAAAAATTGTAGGTAAAAATTCCGGTCAGACCAAGCAGAAGCAGCGGCAAAATTTGATTCCTCTTCACCGGCGGAAGTCGGCCATCTAACTGACGCAAGACCATCAATAAAATGATTGATGCAATCGCAAAGCGGAGAAACGCTGCGGAAAACGGCGGGATGTGCTGCGACACCACGCGCCCGGCAATAAAGGTGCCGCCCCAGAAAAGCGCGGTGAGGAGTAATTTGAAATAGGTCATAGACTTTCATCAGATGATACTCATCTTCAAGATGAGTATCATCTACTCCCCCCACTCACCTTGCGCGATCATTTGCACTTTGCCCCCGACAAAAATCTCAAACTGGCTGTCGGTGGTCTTTTTACCGCGAATGCGGAGCAGCGACGGCCGCCCGATTTCATAACCCTGCTCAACCCGTAAATCAAGTTCCGATTTCTTAAAATAGTCGTGCTTCAGCAAATACCCAAGCAGGCAGCCGTTGCCGCTGCCGGTGGCGGGATCTTCCGGTACGCCAAAATAATCATCGAACATTCGGGCATGAAGGTGGTTGCCCTTTTCCACGGCCTCGGCGCAGAAAACCATGAATCCGCTCGCCACGAGAGCATGCGGTTTGGTTTTCAACACCGGGTTGGCGCGATACAGCCAGTCATAGTATTTGTCGAGATTGACGTGAATGTCTTGCACCGTCTTGAGAGATTTGAGCGGGACAATCACGAAGGGAAGACCGGTGGAGACTTCTTCAATTGGAAAACGCAGATCGAGATCTTCTTTTTTAAGATTTAAAACCGGCGCGACTTCATCAACAGAGAGTTGCCGATGAAAAGTCGGGTTGACTTGCTGCATCCACAAATATTGATCATCTCCGAACGCCACCGGAATTTTCCCGACACCCAAATTCAATGTAACTCGCTCTACTGAGCTTTTTATAATTTGGTTTTTGATAATGAAAGCTGTTCCCAATGTCGGGTGGCCGGCGAAAGGCAGCTCCGCTCTCGGCGTGAAAATGCGAACGTCGTAGCCGCCATCCCGGAGATTATCGGACAAAACAAAAGTCGTTTCGGAGAAATTGGTTTCTCGGGCAATGGCCTGCATCTCCGCGCCGCTAATATCCGCGGCGGTGCGAAAAACTGCCAGTTGGTTGCCGGCGTATTTTTTCTCCGCGAAGACATCGACGATGTAAAATTTGTGCATGAAATTCTCCTGTGAATGAAATCGATCTTACAGGTTTGACTGTGTATTCTTCGGCAAAAATGGGCTGCCCCAAAAGGGAGGAAATTGTCTTTGCGAGGAGCGATAGCGACGAAGCAATCTCATGATTTGAGCACCTGTCTGCACAGGCAGGCAAAATCGTGAGATTGCTTCTCCCGAAGCGTCGGGATCGCAATGACAGGGGACTTTTTTGGCAGCCCAGATCCAATGTCTTAAATGCGAGATACTTCGCCGCCTTCCGGCCCATAGAAGAAAACCCACACCGTTAGATCGTCGCTGAAATCTTCGAAGCGGTGTTCGACGCCGGCAGGGACGAACAGCACATCGCCGGGTCCAAATGGATGGCGGGCGACACCGTTTCGGAACATGCCGCTGCCGTTAATCACCACGTAGATTTCATCACGAGTGTGGGGCTTCTGTTTATCTTCCCCTCGGAGTGCGGCAATTTCCACCAGCAGACTGCCATGGGCCAGCACCGCCACAAAATGCTCACCATTCGGGCCGGGGAGTTTTGAGAGAGCATCCTGGACAGTGACGTGACGCTTGTCTAATTTCGAAGGATTCATAATTTCCCCACTTGATTTACAAACTAAAGTTTTGCACTCCGGTTTTTTACAATGGATTTGTTTAAAATTGCGTTTGGGATACGAAATCTGCTTTTGATGAGTTGCAGATGCTGCGGCTGAAGCAGCACGAAAAAATTTCCGGCCAAAGCGAGCGTAACGCCAATAACGCCGGTCATTTGCCAGTGATATTTTTCGTACACGGTAGAAATCGCCAGCGCGATGATCGGGAAAAGAATGGCGACGTACGCGGCGCGATCCGCCCCAACTCTGCCAATCAACGTCAAGTATGTGCCAAACGCGATGACCGATCCGAACAGCGCTAAGTATCCCAAAGAAATCATATACGCTGGCGAAGGATCGAAACCGAAGTGCGTGCCGCGCACGATGGCAAAAACTAGCAACAGTATAGCCCCATAGGCCATGCTGATGGCGTTGCCTTGCACGACGGGCAACCCGCGGCTCTGGTTGTAAGCAGATGTTATGTTGCCCGCCGACGAGATGGCCGTCGAGATTATGGCCAGCAGCAAACCGCGCGAGCCGGATTTGCTCAAATCAAAACCGATGATTTCGGGCCAAAAAACCAGCGTGATGCCGACCAGTCCGAGAAGCGCCCCGAACAAAACTCCCTGCCGTACCTTCTTTTTGAAAAACAGAACATTCAAGGCGATGTTCATTAAAATGATTGTGGAAAACACCACGGCAATGAGGCCGCTGGTCAGATATTGGCTGGCGAGATAAACCAGAAAATAGTTGGCGGAAAACAGCAGCAGCCCCTGCAGCGCCATCGCCAGATGCTGACGCCAAGTGAATTTCAGAGAGTACCGCCGCAAAAAACAGTAGAGCGCCAGCAGCAACGCCGCCAGCCCAAAACGATAGGCGATGGAGAGTTCCGGCGCGACGACACCGAGCTGAAATTTGATGGCAATCCAGGTGGTGCCCCAGATGAGCACAGTGATGAGATAGAAAGATAGATTCATTATTGATTATTGGCTTTGATTAATGGCTTCTTCGGTGATTTAGCAGGATGCTGAAAAACTTTCTATACTATTGCCTAACTTCATGGTTCGACTTCGCTCACCATGAAAGGCAGGCTCAATACTTCACCCTGAGCGGAGTCGAAGGGTGTATTCTATTAGTTTTTCAGCATCCTGTTAGAAAACAGTCTGGGACGTAGAAAAACCGTCGCGTGCGATTCTTACATTATCTGGCATAGCTTTCGGCGCCGAGAAAATGAAGCGACACGTACGGCTCGTCACCAACAACCCAGCTATCATGGCCGGGCAAAACGTGGAACAAATCGCCCAGTCGCAATTCGTATTCCTTGCCGTCGTCCATTTTCACCATACAGCGTCCGGAGATTACCAGACCCACGTGCTCAACCTGGCAGCTTTTTGCGTCAACGGTCGGTCCAATGTGTTTCGACCAAATCCATCCCGGTTCATAACTAGCTCGCCCCAATGTCAAGCCACTGATTTTTATCAGCTCAAACTTACCCTTTTCAAAATGGCGAACTTCATCGGGCGAATCGAATCGTTTGATAATCGAGGTCATGATCGATCTCCTTAGAATTAGATGGGCTTCCTAAAGCAGAGCGTCAGAAATGCGCCGCGGGTTGTCATGGAACACAATTCCCAATTCTCGTTATGGCGACTGCTGACCTTTTTTCGAATCTCTTCTTTTAAGGCGCAAGCCGAATCGTAGGCGCGAATCAGTATTTTCTCTTTTGCCCATCTCGTGCCGTTTTTTATCATATTGATGCACATGACTGGAACTCCATATTATTTTTTCAAACTAAAAAATCAACTGGCAGCACGCCCGCCGAACCCGCAGCGTTGGCTTCGTGATCCAGCGGGCCGTTGGGCCCACCGCATCGGGCTTTGGCGCTCCAAGCTTCTAAGATCACTTCCAGCAAAGCAGTTCCCTCAAGATGTGACGCGGGCGCTGCTTCATAATCCACACTCGCCTTTCTGCCCGGAAAATAACGCGAAACCATTTTTTCAAAAACAGCCGCCTTTTCATCGTTGTTGGTGACCCACTGTGCTCGGCCGAAACAGACCGCGCTGTGATAGTTCATGGAGTGGTCAATAGCCGTTCTCGAGTACAAAAGTCCATCCACGAGTGTCACCTCGACGCACACCGGCGCGCCTGCCCCCAACAGCTGCAGCGCACGGCTGCCATGCGCACCGTGCAAATAAATACAGTTGGAAGTTTTCGAATCGAAGTGATACGAAAACGGGATCACGTACGGTTGCCCATTCTGGCAAAATCCGACGTGCGCCACTCGCCCGCGTTCGAGAATGAATTGAAACTCTTCCGGCACGGAGCGCTCCGGGTGGCGATGAATTTGAGTTTTGGGAATCGCCAAGTTCTCCATATTAACTCTGTTAAACACTGTCGTCCTCGTTCTTTACAAAATTCGATGGCAGATGATAACAAAAAATTGGCATTGACAAAAGAGCCACTTTTCACTAAATTAATGGTACCAATTTAAAAAAGGAAATCAACATGCTCAAAATAAAAGATTTTCAAATCGCCGGCATCGTTTTGGATGCAAACTCCGAAACTCCGATGTATCGTCAAATCTTCACTTGCATGCGTCAAGCCATTTTAGATGGCCGACTTCGCCCCGGCCAACGGCTGCCTCCCACTCGCACTTTTGCCAGCGAATTGGGAATTTCCCGCAATACCGTGCTGCTGGCTTTTGACTATCTTTTCGCCGATGGCTACCTGCAGGGCAAAATGGGTTCGGGTACTTTTGTTACAGGAACGCTGCCGAACAAATTTCTTCATATCCAAAAAGAGACGATAAAATCATCCAAGAGAAAACAGCCACGCCGATTCATTTCCAAACGCGGGGAAGTAATTGCCAAAACCTCGGTAATTGTGACCAGTACTCCGGGGGCCTTTCGCCCTTTCCAATCTGGTCTTCCAGCCATCAACGAGTTTCCTTTTTCGCAATGGACGCGGCTGCTGGCGCAGCAATGGCGCACGCTGCCGCAAACATCCTTCGATTATGGCGACGCTGCTGGCTATCTTCCGCTGCGTGAAGCCATCGCGGTCTATTTGCGCACGTCGCGCGCCGTGCGCTGCCATGCGGATCAAATCATCATCGTCAGCGGCTCGCAACAGGCTCTGGATTTATCTGCGCGGGTGTTGCTGGATGCCGGCGAATCCTGCTGGTTCGAGGAACCGGGATACCGCGGCGCGCGGGCGGCGCTAACCGGCTCCGGCATTCGACTAACACCGGTGCCAGTAGATGACGAAGGCTTAGACGTCGCGGCTGGCGAAGCGCTGAACCCAAGAGCGCGGCTTGCTTACGTGACACCTTCGCATCAATTTCCGCTGGGCGTAACCATGAGCCTCACGCGGCGGCTGCAGCTTCTTGAATGGGCGAGCCGCTCGGGCGCATGGATTCTTGAAGATGATTACGACAGCGAATATCGCTACGCTGGTCCGCCGTTGTCGTCATTGCAAGGATTGGATCGTGAGCAGCGGGTAATCTACATCGGAACTTTCAGCAAGGTACTGATTCCAGCGCTGCGAGTAGGTTACATGGTGGTGCCACCCGATCTGGTTGAAGCGTTTCGGTCAGCAAAGTCTCACAGTGACCTCCACAGTCCGATTGTCGAGCAGGCGGCGCTGGCGCAATTTATTTCCGAGGGCCATTTCGGCCGCCACATTCGCCGCATGCGCAGTCTTTACAAAAAGCGACAGGATGCCCTCATTGAAGCCGCCCGCCGCGAACTGCGGGGATTGATAGAATTGCATCCGTCGGAAGCCGGTTTGCATTTGGTGGGCTGGCTGCCGAAAGGCTTGGACGACCGCGTTCTTTCCGAACGTTTAAAACAGGCGGGCGTAGTGGCGCCCGCCGTTTCCAATTATTATCTCAAAAGCCAGCGTCGCAAAGGATTGGTCTTGGGATACGCCGCGTTCAATGAAAAACTGATCAACAGAGCGGTGGCGCGATTAGCGAACATCCTCAAAGAAATCAAATCGATTGAGAAAGAACAAAGCTAAAGAAACACATCAGTTGGAGGTCATCGGCTTGCGGCCGCGGATTTTCGCACTCCAAATCTTGTTGCTCGCCGACTTCAGAAACTTATTTTTGAACGGCAAAAATTGAAATAGTTGGTACTTTTCTAAAAAGCTGCGAATGACTGAATCTTCATAGACGATGCGCGATTCCACTTCAATATCCGTCAAACCGGCGTCGCGCAAGCCCTGCAAATAATCCTTCTCTTTGATGGCGCCCGCCACGCAGCCGGTCCACGCGTGAAGGTTGTTGGCCAACCACTTTGGCAAATCGTCGCCAAGAACGATATCAGAAATGGAGAAGCGGCCACCGGGTTTCAACACACGATAAATTTCATTGAAGACGTGCGGCTTGTTGGGCGAAAGATTGATCACGCAATTGGAGATCACCCAATCGATAGTGGCATTTTTCACCGGCATGGACTCCGCTTCGCCGAGCCGAAATTCCACCCGTGAATATCCGCCCTGCGCCGCGTTGGTGCGGGCTTTTTCGATCATCTCGGGCGTCATATCGATGCCGATAACCTTGCCGGTTTTGCCAACTTTTTCCGCGGCGATGAAACAATCGATGCCGGCGCCGGAACCGATATCGAGCACGGTTTGGCCTTCTTCAACTCCGGCAAACGCCAACGGATTACCGCAGCCGAAAGAATTCTCGACCGCTACCGTTGGGAGACTTTGTAGCTCCTCGGAGGAATATCCGGCGGATTTCACCAAATTGCCTTTTCTAGTATCCGTCGGGGCGCAGCATGTTTCCGGCCCACAGCACGATGATTTCGTTTCGCTGGTAACGAGGCTGGCGTAACGCTTGCGTACCTCAGTTTTGATTTCATTGTCAGACATCTTTGTGGTTACCATATTTGATTCTCCTTTTATTTGTAAGTTACAAGTATTTGGGCAAAAAATTTTTTTATAAAATTAGCCGCATGCAAACTGCCGATTGCGGACACACAGCGCGAAACTCCACCGAAGATTTGACTTTCTCATCAACCAGCTCGCGCGAAATAGTCTGGAATCCTCGCGCCGAAAAAAAGCGTTCAGCGGTTTCGGTCAACAAATAGATTTCATCAATGCCGCGTTGGCGTGCGGTCTCAGCGGCGGCCTCGTAAAGCATGCTGCCCAATCCCATTCCCTGCATTTTCGGCGTTACGGCCAATGAGCGCAAAAGCGCTTTTGAGCCGTACACTTCGAGGCCCACACAGCCAATGGCGACATTCTCATTCAACAGAACGCTAAAATTCCGCAAATGATCTTCTACTCCGGCGATTGGTAATTGCAGAGACTTCAGCAAGTTCATAATGTCGTTCAAATCCCCGGCTTTGGCGGGTCGGATAGTGGGCTTGGCTGAACTCATTTTGATTCCTTTTATTTGTAAGTTACAACTATCTCAGCAAAAAAAATCACTCGGAGTGGTTGTGAATATCGCAGCAGCTTTGCCAGTCATTGACGGCCTGGTTCAACTGCGTTAAAAAGTTGATCAGCATGTCGCGCTGTTGCGTTGGAAAATTCATCAAAATAGCCTTTTCGGATTGGAACACGTTGCTCCAGCACCTATCAAAAACAACCTTCCCTTCATCCGTTAAATCGATGACACGGATGCGGCGATCAGCCGGGTCTTCTTCGCGTTGCGCATAGCCCTTTTTCACCAACTCCTCTACCACGCGCGTCACGGTGCTGATTGAAAGGTACATTTTCTCAGCGAGCTCATTCATGGTCAATGCCCCGTGGGTGTTCAGCGCCTCTAAAATATAACATTGACTCACCGAAACTCCGCAGCAGGTAATGTGATTGCGATCGCGGAATTGATACTTCTTGATCAGCTCCACAATTTGTTTGTGGAATTTCAGAACCTGAGTGTCAACCGTTTTGTTTGTCGTCATTGCTTGTAACTCAAAATAGTTGTATGTTACAACTAATTTAGTATAAAAAAACGCAAACGCAAGAAAAAAGATTCACCCTTCAAAAAAAATCTGGGCATTGAGATTCTGAAAAAATTATGACCTTCAGAGGCGCGTAGCAGACATCGCAGGCAAGATCACACCCACTCTAACTCGGCGACCGTGCGCTCGTTGCGCTGGTCTCCTGTGTTCAAGGTTGACTTCGGTTCAAAAAGCAGAATGTGCACTTCTTCAGGCGCAACCGGCCTGTGCTCCACTCCGCGCGGCACAATCAAAAATTCTCCTTCTTGCAACCATATTTGCTGACTTCGAAACTCAAGGCACAGTTTTCCTTTAACCACCAGAAATAATTCGTCTTCTGTCTCGTGGTTGTGCCAAACAAACTCACCCTTTAGCTTAACCAATTTGACGTATTGCCCATTGAGTTCGCCGACAATCTTCGGAGTCCAGAACTCTTCAAACAAGCTGAGCTTTTCTTTCAGATTCACTTTTTGCATGATCACCTCATTGAATTTATTTGAAAATTCCTATCATTGATCCGAAGAAAATCAATCGGGTGAGGCGACTTGCCGAGCGTCACAAAATCGCTTAAAATCTCACCAACCAGAGTTGCGAATTTGAAGCCGTGTCCGGAGAATCCCGCGGCTAACACCACATTCGGATGATGTGGGTGATGATCGATAATAAAATTTCCGTCTGGCGTCATGGTGTACATACACACCGAGAATTTCGTTCTGCGGGGGTGAAACTGGGGTAGAAACGCACGAAGGAATTGCCGAACCCGCGGTTCGTCATCGGGTTGCAAATCGCGTGTGATGAGGTCAGGATCTGGGATAGGTTGCGGCGTCGTATGCTCGGCAACCTTCAAGCCGGACGCGTTGATAACCGGAAAGCCATAAAACCCTCCGTCATCCGACTCCACATAAAAAATCGGAAAACGTTCTCGTTCAAATTCAGCGACATTGCTGGAATTATACCAGAAGACTACCTTTCGCCAAATTTGCAGCGGCAGCTTCAGGGATGCCAATTCTCGAATCGCCCAGGCGCCAGCAGTGACGACCAGTTTTTCGGATATGATTTCCCGGCGTTCGGTTTTGATATGAACGCCATTATTATCCTCATTCCACGAAATTATTCGTTCACCAGTATAAATCGTCGCGCCCAATTTTTGGGCCAGCTTAACATGTGTTTGAACGCACTTTTCTGGATAGAGAAAACCCGCTACCGGATCGAAGTAAACCACAAAGTCATCCGGCAGACGGAATTGCGGATAACGTTTTCGAGCTTCTTCCGCAGTCCATCGTTGATGGGGAAGATCGTGTCGGTTGTAGCACAATTCCAGGCCTTTGATCGCTTCAGCCTTCGGTTTGCCAGCCACTATGATAGGACATTTCACGAATAACTTTTCTCCCGTGATTCGTTCCAGTTCTTCCCACAATTCGTACGCGCGGTTCAACAGCGGGATATAATTTGGATGCTCAAAATAAGCTTTGCGGATAATACGGGTTTCGCCGTGCGAGCTGCCGCGATCATGTGCGATGCCAAACTGCTCGATGCCGCAGGCCTTCACCCCGCGCTTTGCCAGAGTGTAGAGCGTGGCGCTCCCCATTCCACCCAACCCGAGAACTACACAATCGTAATGCTCACCTCTTTTCAAAACAGAATCCTACTTTTTCACTAATTTTAAATAACAAAAAATTAAATGGAAGTCAATCACGGGCAATTACCAGTTTTTCAAAATGGTATTGCGTTTGGATTCGGTGAATATTATATTAGCCACAATTTGAACTGAATTCTGTGAATTTTGCGGTCGCATGGAATTATGTCTCTATGCAAGTGGATTAGTCCTGGCCTCTTATTGACTCTCATAGCCTGTGCGGAGCCGCCGATTGACGAAATGAGATCAGCGGAAATTGCCATCTCTTCGGCGCGGGCGGCGCAAGCGGATATCTATTGTAATCTCGAGCTGGAACACGCGAACAACGTTCTAAAAAAAGCGCGGCAAAATTTTGTTGCAGGGAAATTCGGCAGCGCCAGAACCTATGCACACATTGCGAAGGAATTGGCGGACTCCACGATGACTTTGGCCATCATCAAAAAGGCGCAAACACAAACCGAAGCGGAGAACGCCATTAAGTATTGCGAGCAGAAAATGGCAGCGCTGTATAACCTCATCTCACGCGCCGAAACGCTTGGCATCAATGGAGACCAGTTGAGTATTGCCAGCAGCCGGTTTTACGAACTGGAAAGGACGCTGTTGGAGTTGATTGACAAAAATCGCGAAGGCCAATTTCTCGAAGTGCTCGAACAAAGCAAACAACTGATCGAATCAGCGAGTCTCACCACATACGAGCTGATCAAACTCATCGGCGACAGCCGCAAACGCGTCGCCGTCAATATCCTTTGATCTCATTCTGAGAATCCATAGAATGAACTTTAGTGATTCCGCACTTCTAAGCCCTTTCCCTTTTGTATACCCCTTGCTTTTTCCGGACAATGCTAATCTTCGTGCCAATGTTTGCGATCCGATAGGCCATCGCTTCGAAAACAGTACGTAACGAACGCTCAAGTTTCGTCTTCGGAGCTTAAGCAACAAAGATATCGGACAAAATAAAACTACCTCTCCCACATATTTTCACTATCAAGTTGCTCTGAGCAAATCGCGTAAGCCGTTTCATAAATTAAAAAGCATCGCCAAAAAGAAATGGAGCGAAAATGGATCAATACAATTCCCCAAATAATCGCGAAGCATGGGCTTCTCGCATTGGGTTAATTTTGGCAATGGCTGGCAACGCCATCGGGCTGGGAAACTTTCTGCGTTTTCCGGTGCAGGCGGCGCAAAACGGCGGCGGCGCGTTCATGATTCCATACTTTGTAGCGCTGCTCTTGTTAGGTATTCCCTTGATGTGGGTGGAATGGAGCATTGGCCGGCGCGGCGGGCAATTCGGATATGGCAGCGCCGCCGGCGCATTCGGTGCGCTCACTAATTCCAAACGGGCATCGAGAGCAGCCAACTTAATAGGCGCAATAGGAATCTCCCTCCCACTGGCCTTTGCGATTTACTACAATTATATTGAATCGTGGACAATGGCTTATAGCTTTTTCGCAGTCACCAAAAAGTTTTTTGGCATTCAGGATTTTGCAATCATGTCCACCTTTTTAGGCAGCTTTCAGGGCAAGATGAGCAGCGATTATTTCAATGGTCTGACTACCGCTTTAATTTTTTTCACGATAACTGTTGCTTTGAACGCTTATGTCCTCTCTCGCGGCATCGCGGCAGGAATCGAGCGGCTGGCGAAAATTGCCCTGCCGCTGTTGTTCATTTTTGCCTTCATTCTCGTTATCCGGGTCTGGACACTCGGAGCGCCCGATCCCAGCCATCCGGAAAACAGCGCAATGAATGGCCTCGCGTTCATCTGGAATCCGGATTTCAGCCGCATTTCCGAAAGCAAGGCCTGGCTCGCCGCGGCCGGCCAAATCTTCTTCACCCTCAGCATCGGCACCGGCTCGATACTCACCTATGCCAGCTACATGAAAAAACGTGACGACCTCGCGCTGACCGGCCTGACTACATCCATTACCAATGAATTCGCTGAAGTCATACTCGGCGGCTCCATCGCCATCCCAGTTGCCGTCGCCTTTTTCGGCCTCACGCAAACCGAAACGATTGCCAAAGGTGGATCGTTCGACCTCGGTTTTGTCGCCATGCCCATCATCTTTCAAAAGCTGCCGCTGGGTGAGTTCTTTGGCATGATCTGGTTTCTGCTGTTGTTCTTTGCTGGCATCACTTCGTCGGTGGCGCTGTGCTCGCCGGCCATGGCCTTTTTGCAGGAGCAACTTAAGTGGACGCGCCGGCAGGCCGCGACCTGCGTGGGCGGTATTCTTTTTGTATTCGGGTTGCCGGTCGTTTTCTTTCTGAAAAATGGATTCCTGGATGAAATGGATTTTTGGGCAGGCACTTTTGGGCTGGTGGTTTTCGCGATGATCGAAGTCATTCTGTTTGCCTGGGTTTTCGGCATGAAACGCGGCTGGGAAGAAATTCAAATGGGGGCAGATATTAAAATCCCCGTCGTCTTCAAATTTATCATTAAATATATTACGCCCATTTATCTCATCGGCCTATTGGTGTTCTGGGGCTATCAGGACGGCATCCCGATTCTGTTGATGGAAAAAAAGCATGCCGCCGACATCCCGTATCTCTGGGGCGCGCGTTTGATGATGGTCGGACTGACGATCGTTTCAGTATTTGCAATCTTTCGCGCCTATAAAAAAGGCACCTTACGAGATGAAGTAGCTGCAGCCGGCGAAAAAAACTAATCGCACTGAACTCAACGTAAAGGAGAACACTATGACGACCGGTTTTACGATGGCCGGACTTTTGTTTCTTATCGTGGCCTGGGGCTCCATCATCGCGGTGACAATCTTTTGCTTCAAGCGCGTATTGATGACTCGCGACAAAAAAGACTCAACCGAATGAAATTTTGCTCCAACGATTAAGTGGCCCAAGAAGCTGCCAATTCCTTGCCGAAGCCCTTCTCGCCCTGCGGTTTGGGGTATTAAATTGCTTCGAACCGTTGGCAGTATAAGTCGTATAACGACCAAGCTAAGACGAGATCTAACTTGTGTTTCAGGATAGTAAATGAAAATTCTCTTGCGAAAGATTTTGGCGGTACTCTTGCTCTTCATCGGAGTCCTGGGAATTTTTCTGCCCATTATCCCTGGCGTGGTTTTCATTCTGCTCGGCTTAAGCCTGTTGGGTGCGAACAGCCGGCTGCGCATCAAGCTCAAAGCCTTCTTGCAAAAATTCAAAAAAACCAGTAATCTCGATGAGTCGAATATAGATGGATGATTGAGATTTCCATCATCGAGTGTTAATCGCAGGCCATTAATCAAAAAGGTAAAATTCATGCTTAGCGATCAGAAAGTAGTTCATTACATTGAGAAGTACTACATGCTCATCCTCCTATTGGCTGTAGCCTTTACCGCCGTCGGCGGATACTGGAGCTCCAAGCTGACCCTCGAAAGCGACATGGCAAAATTGCTGCCCTCGGATTATGAAAGCGTCAAAACCCTTGAGGCGATAAAGGAACAAGTTGGTGGACAGGGCAACATTCGCATCGTGCTCGAATCGCAAGGTTTTGACGCCATGAAAGTCTTCGCTGACACGTTAGCCAAAAGACTTAATGCCAGCCCAGAATTCAATTTTGTGGATTACAAAAACGACGTCGCATTTTATCAAAGGAACGCCTTGCTCCTGCTCGAAAAAGAGGAGCTCGATTCCCTCAAAACTGCCATCGAGGACAAAATCGATTATGAAAAACAGAAACTGAATCCATTTTATGTGGAAGATTTGTTTGGCGACGAAGAAGAGTCGGAAGATGTGGATCTAGGCAAATGGGAAGACCGTTATCGAGACAAAGAACCGAAGCCATACTACATCAATGCGGACAGCACCGTCATGGTCGTCGATGTTTACCCCGCGGGATCGAACACCAGCCTCGATTTCGTCCGCAGCATTTTGAGCGAGGTGACGCGAATCGTCAACGCTGCTGGCCCGCAAAAGTACGACCCGAATATGAAAGTCTATTATGGCGGCAACATCAAAAACCGAATGGATGAATACGAGGTAGTCAGCCGCGACCTGCTGGGTACCGGCTATGCCGGTTTCACCGGTGTGTTTGTGCTGATCGTATTCTATTTCCGCAAGCTTTTAGCTTCGCTGCTGGTGAGTGTGACTTTGATCTTTTCCCTGGCGTGGACCTTCGGTCTGACCTACTTAGCGATTGGCAACCTCAACACCATCACCGGCTTCCTTATTGTCATTCTTTTTGGAATGGGAATCGAGTACGGCATTCATGCGATGTCGCGCTACATGGAGGGGCGGAAAAACGGCCTCAGCATGGAAGAGTCGATGCAAACGATGGTCGGGCCAACGGCGCGGGCGCTGGCAACCTCCGCCATCAGCACCGCGGCTTCTTTTTACATTCTGTTGCTGATGGATTTCCGCGGCTTCTCCGAACTCGGATTCATTTCCGGAACCGGCATCATTCTTTCCATGCTGGCGATGGTGGTGGTGCTGCCGGCTTTGATCGTTTTATTTGAAAAATTCAAGCTGCTGAAATTCAAGCCACCCAAAAGCAACAGCCGACCTGAGGTGCGCCGAAAATTTCCTTTCACCCGGCCTATTCTGCTTTTCAGTATTCTCATGACGTTGTTTTCAATTTACAGCTTGACGCAATTACGTTTTGAATATGACTTCACCAATCTGCGCGCGGAATTGCCGGAACGCAAACTCGTGGCCGAAAAAATTCAGGGCATTTTTGATCTGTCGGAATCGCCGGCAATCGTGCTCGGAAATTCAAAAGAAGAGGTAGATGAAATCGTGGCGGCCGTAAAACAAACTATTAAGTCCGATACACTATCTCCCACAGTGGAAACGGTGCGATCTGCCTACTCATTTGTGCCGGACGATCAGGAAGAAAAACTGACAACCATCGCAGAAATCCGCCGCCTCGTCGAAGAAGAAACCGAGGGCATTTTGAAAGGAAAGGACAAAGAGCGAATTGACAAGCTGAGAACTTATTTGCAGGTTGACCAGCCCTTCACCCTCGCGGACGTTCCCGAAAAGATCAAACGGCAATTCACCGACACTCGGGGCAAGATCGGCAACTATGCGTTCATCTATTCCGACGTGCCATTACGCGATGGCAAAAACGCCATCGAATTCCGCAACGATATTGGCACCATCACTACCGCCTCGGGCAAAAAGTTTTATTCGTCGAGCGGCAACATCATTTTTGCCGACATGCTATTGATCATGCTCCGAGAGGGACGAATCGCGGTGCTACTTTCTTTCTTCGTAGTTTTCATCATCGTTTACCGGGATTTCAGAAATCTCAAGGAGACTGCGCTGATTCTGACGCCGCTGATTTTGGGCTTATTGTGGATGATTGGCGGCATGATCCTCTTTGGGTTGAAGATAAACTTTTTCAACATGGTGGTGCTGCCGACGATTATCGGCATGAGCGTGGACAACGGCATACATATTTATCACCGTTACAAAGAGGAGGGTCCGGGGTCGTTGCTGCACGTTTTGAAGCACACTGGAATGGCGATTGCGATGGTTAGTGTCACGCAGGTAGTTAGTTATTCCAGCCTGATTCTGGCGCGCCACCCCGGTTTGAATTCCATTGGCGATCTCGCCGTCATCGGCATCACTGCAACTTTCATTACGGCGGTTGTGGCGCTGCCGGCAATGCTGCAGTATCTGGAATACAAAAAGTCTCAGACGGCAAAAGATGAAATAAGGCTTATCGAAAAAATTGATTCAAAAAGAAAATAGTTAAGTAAGGAGGGTCTATGAATAGTCGTATCTTTAAGATTAAAACTAAAATTGGTCAACTTGTTCTGCCAGATTCTCCTTCAGCATCTTCGATTCCATTTGTTGAATATTTTAAATGGATTCGCTTCACCTATTTTACACCGGAGTACCCGTTTTCCATCGATATCCAAACAAAAAGCGGCTGCAATGCTCATTGTACTTTTTGTCCCGTGGGTAAAGAAGAAAACAAAATTTATGGAAAAATGAGCGACGACTTGTACAAAAAGATTATCGATGAGGCGCTGACCTTTCCGGGGTTGAGGCAGATTAATCCTTATTTATTGAATGATCCATTAGTTGATAAAAACGTACCGGAAAAAATCGAATACATAACAAAAAAACGCCGGTCGAAAAAGCCTTTCGTACGGATCACCACGAATGCCGGACTGCTGCAAGAGGAAATGGCTTACAAGCTTCTACATTCGGGACTGGACGAAATCAACCTTAGCTTTCACTCCATCATCCCCGAGGTTTACGAGGCGATGATGCCGCCGCTCAAATATGACCGCGTCATGGGCAATATTCTCAAGCTTATTGAGCTAAGAGATAATCTGAAAATAGCGAAAATGCCCAAAATCACGATTTGGACCGTCCGCACCAAACCGGTTGAGGCCAATTTGGTTAATGAACGGCTTACTGGAAAAAACTCAAAGTGGGGTTTAAGGCAAGAAAATTAGACAATCGCGCCAATGCAGACGTTGAGAAGGCAAATCTCAGTGAGATTCCCTTTGTACCAGTTGCCATGTGTCCCATTCCATTTTGGCGGGCCTGGGTTATGTGGAATGGAGATATGATCATGTGTTGCGTCGATCAAGAACGCTCAAATCTTCTGGGGAATTGTTCAACCCGTTCCTTACGTGAAATTTGGCAAAACCCCGCTTATCAATCGCTTCGAGATAGATGGAGAAAGAAGCAACTTACGGGACTACTTTG
>Ga0247727_10005762_pt1 | contig 24810 bp, 20 predicted proteins | sample WisWelCaveWW1625_FD_202498 | JGI IMG/M metagenome (GOLD analysis project Ga0247727, IMG submission 202498) | Biofilm microbial communities from Wishing Well Cave, Virginia, United States - WW16-25 | ecosystem: Environmental > Aquatic > Deep subsurface > Groundwater > Cave microbial mat | place... | reverse complement strand
AGCAAATCCGCCGTGAGCATCCTGATCTCATCATACTCGACGTGATGATGCCGGAGATGAACGGCTTCGACGTGGCCGCGGTGTTGAAGAACGATCCCGCGACCATGGACATTCCCATTTTGATTTTGTCGATCGTGCAAGATCGCGAGCGCGGCATTCGCCTCGGCGTCGATCGTTATCTCACCAAACCCATCGACACCGAAGCGCTGTTTCGCGAAGTAGGTTCGTTATTGCAGCAAGGCAAGTCGCATCGCAAGGTAATGGTCGTCGATGAAGACGCCTCGACGGTCAAAACGCTGGCCGAAGTGCTACAAGCGCGCGGCTATCACGTCGTCGAAGCCAACGGCCCGGAGCTGGTGCAGAAAGCCGTATCGGAACAGCCGGATATTATTATTTTGAACTCGATGCTGTCGGGAAAGCAGGAGCTGGTCAAAACGCTGCGCTTCGAGAAGGGGCTGGAGGATGTGTTGTTTTTGGTGTATCAATGAGTGATGTCGTGTCCCAAAAATTTTCCAACGGATAGAAACAACCCAGCGGATGAAAAGCAAAGCCGATGGTTTTAGACTGCAATATTTTTTATCTGTTGGGTTGTTTCTATCCGTTGGAGATTTTTTTACAACTAAACGGATGATAGGCGAAACCGATGAGAACAAAGCGCGGAGGAAGAATATGGAACTGATCTATGAAGACTTGACGCACGAATTGATTGGGTGCTTCTTTCAAGTTCATAACACGGTTGGTGTAGGTTATGACGAGTTTACTTATCACAAGGCTCTTGAGCGCCGCTTTCGCAAAAAAGGAGTTGATCATCGTTCAGAGGAACGCAAAGCACTCATGCATCGTGGCCGAAAGGTGAGGGAGTTTAAAGCCGATTTGATCACATTTGACAAGATCGTTTTGGAATTGAAGACGCTGCAATCCAATTTCGTCAGAGCGAATTACGTGCAAATCATCTCGGAGTTGAAGCTGTGGAGATGCGCTTGGGCTTATTGGTTAATTTCGGTTTGCAAAAAGTCGAGATCGAACGCATTCCATTTACGGAAAAAACTAAAACGCTCAACGAGAACTATGACTATGTTAGAGAGGGTATGGCCGCGCATGATCGAGATATTCTGGCAAGGCTTCGTGACGCGATCCTGCACGTGTTCGAGATGCATGGGTTGGGCTACGGCGAGTTTGTCTGTCGAAAACTTATCGAAGCGGAACTTGATTTCCGGCAGATCAAATTTCAAAATCGTTCCCCTATCGAGGTGAGCTACGATGGAGAAATCATTAGCACTTTCAAGATGAAGCCGCTACTCATCGAGAATCGAGTGATTTGCGATGTCAAGGCTCTCGAGGAGAAAATCGACTTCTACGACTTGCCAAAATCCAATCCTATTTGAAAGCGCTAAACTTGAAAATCGGCGTCATCGCCAACTTTGGCAAGAACGACCTCGAAATCCGCGGGATCCGAGCCCAATAGTTATATCCAATTTTTTTCATCCGTTGGGTTGTTTCTATCCGTTGGCGAAATTTTTGACGTTGATTCAACCTGCTCATAGACAAACTATGAAAAAGCTCATCTGGCTAATTTTTCTGCTAACGCTTCACGCGTCCGGGAATCTACGAGCGCAAAACGCGCCGCAAAAATTTGAGCGTCTGTCCGTCGAAGAAGGGCTTTCTAATGCCTTTGTTTGGCGCATACTCGAGGACAGTAGAGGCTTTCTCTGGTTTGGCACCGAGGACGGGCTGAACCGTTTCGACGGTTATCAATTCACCATCTTCAAACATCACGGGCCGGGCACGGTGAGCAGCAATACCATTTGGGAAATTTACGAGGATCATGCCGGCACGCTTTGGGTGGGCACATATGGCGGCGGCCTCAACAAGTTCGATCGCGCCACGCAAACTTTTAAGGCCTATCAACACGACCCCAATGATCCGAACAGCTTGAACGATGATCACGTCCGGGTCATTCTCGAATCCTCTGATGAGCCGGGGATTCTCTGGATTGCCACGTATGGCGGCGGCTTGAATCGCTTCGATACGAGCGCGGAAACTTTCATCCATTATCGACATGATCCGAATGCAGCCAACAGTTTGTGCAATGATCTGATCTGGGCTATGTGCGAAGACCAAGCGGGCGATCTCTGGCTTGGCGCCGCGACCGGCTTGTCGCGCTTGCGGCGGAATGATAAAACATTGATCGGCGCAGCGTTTACCAATTATCGACACGATCCTAAAAACTCCAAGAGCATCAGCGATATTTATCCGACTTCCGTTTATGAAGACCGCACTGGCGTGCTCTGGGTTGGAACGAATGCAGGCGGGCTTAACAGCTTTACTAAACTTGGAAAGTTTAGTAAAGCTGTGGAAACGGAAACTTTTACGCATTACCGGCACGATTCAAAAAACTCGCAGAGCTTGAGCCACGACTCCGTTCGTCCCATCTACGAAGATAAAGCCGGCAATCTCTGGATCGGCACGTATGGCGGCGGGCTGAATCGGCTTGATCGCGCCACGCAAAAGTTTATCCGCTACTTGAATGATCCGGGCGATCCCTCCAGCTTGAGCAACAACGTCGTGAGAGCAATCTATGACGATAATGCCGGCAACCTCTGGGTGGGCACTTTTGGCGGCGGCTTGAATAAAGTCGCCGGAAAAAAAATTGCGCACTATCGTCACGAGCCGAATAACTCCAACAGTCTGAGCCACAATTACGTCACTTCGATCTGTGAAGGTCAGGAGAGAGAAGTCTGGATTGGCGCACAGGCCGGCGGGCTTACTCGAATGAGTTGGGATGAGGCGGGCGTTGCAAAGTTCGAGCGTTTTCATCATGAAGAAAATAACGCCAATAGTTTGAGCGATGACTACGTTACGGCTGTTTGCAAAGCCGCGGATGAGGCGGGGATACTCTGGATTGGAACATTTGATAAAGGGCTGAACCGGTTTGATGCCAAAACGCGAACCTTTACGCGTTACCAGCATGCTCCCGATAACCCACATAGCCTGACCAATAACACGATCGTATCTCTCCACGCCTCCTCAAGTAAGCCGGGCGTGCTTTGGATTGGAACCAATGACGGCGGATTGAATCAGTTTGATCGGAAAACTTCAACATTCACTTATATTCCCTATGACCTAAAAAAAGCCGGCGATCACCATGAAGCCGTAAGGGCAATCTATGAGTCGCCTGCTCAACCGGGGATACTGTGGATTGGAGAGGACGGCGAGGGTTTGTATAAGCTTGTCCCTGTTGGTTTGTCCCGCCATGTCGGGAGCAGTCTGCGTTACGAAGTTGTCGGTTATCATCACGAGCCCAATAATCCGAACAGCTTGGTCAGCAATAGAGTCCACACAATTTATGGAACGCGAGACGGCATGCTCTGGATCGGAACATACGAGGGCTTGAATAGATTCGACCCTGCAACTCAACGCTTCACTTCCTTCACTGAAAGAGACGGCCTGCCCAATAATGTCATTTATGGCATCCTGGAAGATGAGGCCGGCAATCTTTGGATGAGCACCAATAAAGGATTGTCCAGACTCTCTACGCAGCAAATCGATGGCTCCGATTCCATGACAGCCACTTTTGAAAATTATGATGTCACTGACGGCCTGCAAAGCAATCAGTTTTATTTCAATGCGTTTCACAAAGGGCGGAGCGGCAGATTGTACTTCGGCGGCGTCAATGGCCTCAATATCTTTTACCCGGATCGCATCAAAGACAACCTGCACGTGCCGCCCGTTGTCATCACCGATTTCCAAATCTTCAATAAATCCGCGCCGCTTGATAGCGCCGGAACGAAAAACGGTTTCTCTCTTCCCAAACACATAACCGAATGCCGCGAAATCACGCTTTCCTACCAAGCCGGCGTTTTTTCTTTTGAATTTGCTGCGCTCGACTACACCCATCCGGCGAAAAATCAGTACGCCTACAAAATGGAAGGCTTCGACGAAGAGTGGACGCATTCGGGCAACCGGCGCTTTGTCACTTATACCCATCTCGATCCGGGCGAATATGTTTTTCGCGTGAAAGGCTCGAACAACGACGGCGTTTGGAATGAAGAGGGCGCGGCCATCAAAATCACCATCACGCCGCCGTGGTGGCGGACGTGGTGGGCGTATGCGCTTTATGGGCTGATGCTGGCTGCCGGCGTTTTTGCGGTGGATCGCATTCAACGGCGGCGTTTGATCAAACAAGAGCGGCAACGAGCCGCGTTGCGGGAGGCGGAACTGCGCGCCCAAACTGCCGAAGCCGCCAGCGAAGCCAAGAGTGTTTTTCTCTCCAACGTCAGCCACGAATTGCGCACGCCGTTGACCTCGGTGCTCGGCTTTGCCAAGATTATCAAAAAGCGGCTGGAGGAGAGGGTCTTTCCGCTCGTTCCAACCAACGATAGCAAAGTGCAACACGCCATCGCGCAGGTGTCTGAAAATCTCGGCGTCGTTGTACTCGAGGCCGAACGCCTCACCGCGCTGATCAACAACGTGCTCGATCTCGCCAAGATCGAAGCCGGCAAAGTTGAATGGAACATGACAACGGTTGCCGTGCCCGAGATCATCGGCCGGGCGACTGCAGCAACCACTTCGTTGTTCGAGCCAAACGGCCTCCACTTCAGCAAACAAATCGCTCCGGATCTGCCGGAGATTGTTGGCGATCAGGACAAGCTCATTCAAGTCGTGATCAATCTCATCTCCAACGCGGTCAAATTCACGGAGAAAGGCTCGGTGAGCTGCCGCGCCGAACGGAAAGATAGCGAGATCGTCATCAGCGTCAGCGATACCGGCATCGGCATTTCAGCGGAAGACCAGCCGAAGGTATTCGAAAAGTTCACGCAAGTGGGCGACACATTGACCGACAAGCCGAAGGGCACCGGTTTGGGTTTGACAATTTGTAAAGAGATCGTCGAGCATCACGGCGGGCGCATTTGGGTGGAGAGTGAATTGGGCAACGGCAGCACGTTTTCGTTCGCGCTGCCGGTGGAGGATTTCAATAAAAATTTTTCCAACGGATAGAAACAACACAACTGATGAAAAGCCAAAATTTTTTCATCCGTTGGGTTGTTTCTATCTGTTGGAGAATTTTACGATTTGAATAAAAAGCTTTCGCATCATAAGTGACGGCGATTCACGTTCCAGGCAAAGAGGCGATGATAAAACCCATCCCGAAAATATTTCGAGCAAGAATCATCGGTGCGATTGTGCTGGCATATCTGTGCGTCCTATCGAATCTTCACGCCCAGAGCACGCCCCGCCTCGAACGCATTCCCAGCGAGTTGGGGCTGTCGCAGAATCTTGTCACTTGCCTCGTGCAAGACCGTAAAGGCTTTCTCTGGGTCGGCACCAAAGACGGCTTGAATCGCTTTGACGGCTACAAATTCACGGTCTATCAATTCGATGCGTATGATTCGACTTCGCTTTCGGACAGTTATATCACGGCGCTCTTGGAAGACCATAGCGGGCGAATTTGGGTGGGCACGCAGCGCGGTTTGAATTTGTTCGACCGCCGCGCCGAAGTTTTTCATCGCATGCTGCCCGACTCCGCCAATCCCAACACGATACGCCATGGGTCGATCAGCGATAATGCGATTGCCGAAGATGCGTACGGAGCGCTTTGGATTGGAACCGGCGATGGGTTAAGCCGCCTCACGCTGCCGGCCGATGCCAAAGATTTCGCCGGCGCGCATTTGACGCACTTCACGCACGATCCCGCTGATCCCCAAAGCTTCAAAAGCCCGACGGTGCGCAGCGTGGTGATCGACGATAGCGGCGCGGTGTGGATGGATGCCGGCGCATTTTATAAGCTCGTGCCCGAGGAGAACGGAGAGAGATACACACTCACAAAAGTTGAGTGTGCGCCCGCCGATGATGCGAAGTGGCGAGCTATTTTTGATGATGCCAATGAATTCCGTCTCATCATCTCGGGCCGCAATAGCAAGCTTTGGCTTGGCGGCGGTCCGGGCCTCATCTGCCGAGACACGCGCACGCAAAGTTTCACGCACCATCGTTTTGGGGAGCGCCCGACAGACGATCAATACGTTTGGTGGAGCGGCGTACGTGGCATGACGGAAGATCGCGATGGCATTATTTGGATCGGAACCTTGAACGGGCTGGCGCGCTATGATCCGAATGCAAAAATTTTTACCGAGTATCGTTATCATCCTGGCAATGTCGGCAATCTTCCCGAGCACGGCTTGAGCGCAATATTGGAGGACAGCGCCGGCGTGATTTGGATCGGCTCGAACGGCAACGGCTTGTATCGTTACGATCCCAAAGCCGAGCGTTTCAATCGCCCTGTGCGCGGGGAGAACAAAATGGCATTGTGGCGCGGCAAAAGCTTACGCGGCATTTACGAAACGCGTGATGGCATACTGTGGCTGGGGCCGGCCGCCGGAGGACTCTATCGCTTAAATCGTATCACCGGGGAACTGATCGAAATGCGTGCGCAAGCCGGTTTACCCGCTTGGGGCTTGGTGTATTCGATGCTGCAAGACCGGAAAGATGCGCTCTGGTTCGGCTCCGGGAGTGGATTGTTCCGCGCGGAGTGGCGTAATAGTGCTCTCGAACACGTGTCGTATCTTAATGTCGAGCCCGAGGTCACCGACCTCAAAGAGGTTTATAAAGTCTACGAAGATCGGCGCGGGGATATTTGGATTACGACGAAGCGAAATTTTTGCCGGCTGAATCAGGCCACCGGGACGTTTGAAAACTTCGAATTTTTAGCGTCGGATAATCCGGCTGCATTGAGTTGGTCGGAGCACATTTTTATTTACAAGGAGGGCAACGGTGATTTCTGGCTGGGCACCGCGGAAGGGCTGATGCTTTTCGAGGCAAAGCGGAAAACTTTCAAACGCTATCGCAACGATCCGAAAGATCGCACGAGCTTGAGCCACAATTTTGTGCGCGCCGTTATTGCTGATCCGTTCGAGCCGGAGCGCTATCTTTGGGTCGGCACCGCCGGCGGCGGACTGAATCGCTTCGACCGGCAAACCGAAAGCTTCATTCATTTCACCGACAAAGACGGCTTGCCCGACAACGTGATTTACGCGATTCTTGACGATAAAGAAGGCAACTTGTGGATGAGCACGAATTACGGCCTGTCGAGATTCAACCCGCGCACGCACACCTTTAAAAACTTCGACGCCCAAGACGGTTTGCAGGATAATGAATTCAACTCCAGCTCGTATTTCAAAAGCGCGAGTGGTGAGTTGTTCTTTGGCGGCATCAACGGCTTCAATGCGTTTTATCCCGAAGACATTCAAGACAACCCGCATGCGCCGCCAGTGGTGCTCACGGATTTTCAAATTCTCAACAAATCGATTTCCCACAAAATCCCGCATAAGGCGGGACCGCTCATGCACGCGATTTCCGAAACCGAGGAGATCACGCTGTCTTACGCGCACAAAGTTTTTTCGTTTGAATTTGCGGCGTTGGATTTTACTGCGCCTTTGAAGAATCAATACGCTTACAAGATGGAGAATTTCGACGCCGATTGGCAGCAGGCCGGAACGAGCCGCACCGCGACTTACACCAACCTCGATCCGGGCGAATATGTTTTCCGCGTCAAAGCCTCGAACAACGACGGCGTTTGGAACGAGAAAGGCACGTCCGTTCGGATCATTATCACACCGCCGTGGTGGCGAACGTGGTGGGCGTATGGGTTTTATGCAATGCTATTGGCAGCCAGCGTTTTTGCGGTGGATCGAATTCAAAGACGACGTTTGATTAAACAAGAGCGGCAACGCGCGGCGCTGCGAGAGGCGGAGTTGCGCGCGCAAACGGCCGAAGCCGCGAGCGAAGCCAAGAGTGTTTTTCTCTCCAATGTCAGCCATGAGTTGCGCACGCCGCTAACCTCGGTGCTCGGTTTCGCGAAGATCATCAAAAAGCGGCTGGAGGAAAGAGTCTTTCCACTCGTTCCGGCGAACGATAGCAAAGTGCAGCACACCATCGCGCAGGTGTCGGAGAATCTCGGCGTCGTGGTGCTCGAGGCCGAGCGTCTCACCGCGCTCATCAACAACGTGCTCGATCTCGCCAAGATCGAGGCCGGCAAAGTGGAATGGAACATGACGACGGTTGCCGTGCCCGAGATCATCGCGCGCGCGACTGCAGCCACGGCTTCATTGTTCGAGCCGAACGGCCTCCTTTTCAGCCAACAAATCGCGCCGAATCTGCCGGAAATTGTCGGCGATCAAGACAAGCTCATTCAAGTCGTGATCAATCTCATCTCCAACGCGGTCAAGTTCACGGAGAATGGTTCAGTGAGCTGCCGCGCCGAACGGAAAGATAGCGAGATCGTCATCAGCGTCAGCGATACCGGCATCGGCATTTCAGCGGAAGACCAGCCGAAGGTATTCGAAAAGTTCACGCAAGTGGGCGACACGCTGACCGACAAGCCCAAAGGCACCGGACTCGGCCTGACCATCTGCAAAGAAATCGTCGAGCATCACGGCGGGCGGATATGGGTGGAGAGCGCGATCGGCAAAGGCAGCACGTTTTCGTTTGCGCTGCCGGTAAACACAGAAAAAAACTCCGACGGGTAAAAAGCAAAAGCTTTCACGCAAAGCCGCAAAGGCGCAAAGATATCGCAAAGAAAAGCTCAGAGAGTGGTGGTGAGAGCTACGTTATCAATTCAAGGTAAGATCAAACAAGAAGGAGAAAATTGCCATGACCGAAAACGAATTGTCTTAAACTTCAATGTTGCAGTTCTGAAGGAGGAAATTCCTCGAGTTGTGCTTGGGCTGGAAGAATAGAGTTTTGTCTTTTTGCTTTTCTTTGCGTAATCTTTGCGTCTCTGTCCCGCCGTGGCGGGATGCAGCTTTGCTTTTTTCTGTTGGGTTGTTTCTATCCGTTGGAAATTTTTTATTCAACAATTAGGAGAATCCATGAATCGGAAAATCCTCATCGTCGACGACGAAGCGCATCTGCGGATGCTGATCGAACAAACGCTGGAAGATTTGCAAGACCATGGCGTGGAATTGCTGACTGCCAGCAATGGCGAAGAAGCCCTGGAAACCATCAAGGCCGAAAAACCTGCGCTGGTTTTCCTCGACGTGATGATGCCGAAAATGAGCGGGTTTGACGTGTGCCACGCCGTCAAAAAGGAATTACAACTCAATGAAGTTCATATTGTGTTGCTAACCGCGAAGGGACAGGAGTTCGACAAACACAAAGGGCAGGAAGTCGGCGCCGATCTCTATATGACCAAGCCTTTCGATCCGGATGCGCTGCTGGCAAAGGCCAAAGAGGTGCTGGGATTATAGATTTGCTTATGGAACTAAAGCCTGAAGAAAAACTGAGGCCGCCAACGGATCGAAACAACCCAACGGATGAAAAACAAATTTTATCCGTTGGGTTGTTTCGATCCGTTGGGATTTTTTTGAAGGAATTTGGCTGACTGCATGGCTTTAGTATTATTCAGATTTGCAGACAAAATCACGAGAACACAAATGGCTCATATCAATCTCAAAACCCTGCTTGGCAAGAACAAAGAAGCCACGGCGGTGATCGCGGACCTTACCGCGGCTCTCGGCACTCCCATCGGCATCGAAGATACTGCGGGGCGACTGCTGCTCGGAGAGGCCACTGCCAACAACAAAATCAAATATCCGGTGAGGCTCGAAGGCGAAATCCTCGGCTGGGTTTCCGGCGGCGAGAAAGCTGAAGCCATTGCGAGCTTGCTGACGCATTTGGCCGGCAAGGAGGCCGAGAAGAAGACTTTGGGAAACGAGGTTCTCGGTCTCTATCGCGAGACCAATCTGATCTACAACTTTTCGGAGAAGCTGGTGGCCTCGCTCGAAGTTCCCGCTATTGCCGGCGCGGCACTCGAGCAAGCGCGCCAACTTATCAAGGCGAGCGGCGGGGCCGTCATGTTGCTGAACGAAGAGACGCAGAGGCTTGAAACCGCGGCGACGTTCGGCCACGGCATCGAGGCTCCCAATGGCCGCAAGCCGGGAGAAGGCATCATCGGAAGTATTGCCGCGAGCGGCAACGCTGAAATCGTCAACGACGTGCAATCAGACGCACGGCATAGCAAAGATGGAAACGCCATCAGCTCTCTGCTCTGCGCGCCGTTTAAGATTAAAGAACAAGTAAAGGGCGTGATCGTGCTCGTGAGCGACACGCCGGTTGCCTACACCGCTGCCGAGCTGAAACTGCTCATCGCCATCGCTTCGCAGGCCGCGTTGGCCGTTGAGAACGCCTTGTTGCACGAAAAAATGGTTCGCGAGGCCACGCGCAAAATCGAAGAGCGCCGCCGCGAGTTGGAAATCGCGGTGCAGGAACGAACCGCGGAACTGGCCAAGCAGAAAGAGAACGTCGAGTTGTTGAGCGAAATCGGCAAGGAGATCACCGCCTCACTGGATATGGACACGATCTTTTATAAGTTGTATGAGCACGTCAATCAATTGGTGGACGCGACCATTTTTGGCGTCGGCATTTTTCACCCTGACAAAGAGCAAATCGAGTATCGCCTCGCCATTGAAAAAGGCAAACGCTATGCGCCGTACACGCGCGACACGAAAGACAAAAATCAGTTTCCCGTGTGGTGCATAGAAAACCGCCAGCCGGTCTTTATCAATGACGTGACGCAAGAATACGGCAGGTATGTCGGCGCCTTCGGGTCGACAAACGTGGCCGGCGCAGTGCTTGAAGATGGCACGCTTCCGGAAGAGCCGCAATCGCTCATTTACCTGCCGCTCATGTCGCAGGACAAAGTGCTGGGCGTCATTACGATTCAAAGCTTTCAAAAGAACGCTTACACCGAGTATCATCTCAATCTCCTGCAAAACCTGGCGGCGTACACGAGCATCGCGCTCGACAACGCCGACGCGTATCGCCGCCTCGATGCGACCCTGCAAAATCTCCAAGCCACGCAGCAACAGCTCGTCACGCAGCAGAAGCTCGCCTCGCTCGGCCAGCTCACCGCCGGCATTGCGCACGAGATCAAGAATCCGCTGAATTTCGTGAATAACTTTGCGGTGCTGTCGGTGGATTTGGCGAAGGAACTGAGAGAAGAGATTGAGAAGCGAAGGGCGAAGAGCGAAGAGCGTGGAGCGAAGAGCGAGGGGCGCGACGACTTTGCGAATATCGAAGAGATCATCGAAATGCTGGTTCAGAATGTCAAGAAGATCAATCAACACGGCAAGCGCGCGGACGATATTGTGAAGAGCATGATGCAACACGCGCGTGGCTCCTCCGGCCAGCGCGAAATGGTGGATATCAATCATTTGCTCGATGAAGCGGTGAATCTGGTTTATCACGGCATGAGGGCGAATGATGTTTCATTCAATATCACGCTTGAAAAAGATTACGACGAGTCGATTGGCAAATTGAGTGTCGTGCCGCAGGATTTGAGCCGGGTGTTTTTGAATATTTTGAATAATGCCGCTTATGCCGCCCATCAAAAGAAGAAAGATGCTCGCGATGATTTCTCGCCGACGCTGTCCGTATCGACCAAGAATTTAAATGGCAACATCGAAATCCGCATTCGCGACAACGGCAACGGCATTCCGAAAGACATTCGCGAGAAAATTTTCAATCCGTTCTTCACGACGAAACCGGCGGGACAGGGCACGGGTTTGGGCTTGTCGATCAGCTACGACATTATCGTGCAAGAGCATCGTGGGGAGATCAAAGTGGAAACGGCGGAAGGGAAATTCACGGAGTTCGTGGTGCGATTACCAACTTTCCTAAACTTGTAAAGTTTAGGAAAGCATCTTTTGATGCCGAAAAGCCAAATCGAGAAAGATAAATTTTGAACGCAATCGATTTTTTCCTGCCGGCCCGCCTCGCTTGCAGCCTGTTGCCGGTGCTGATATTTTTGGCGATCTTGATTTGGCTGGACAGCTTCAAGCTCATCCGCTTTCGCGTCGTGCTGCACGCTCTGTTCTTCGGCGGGCTTGCGGCTTTGGCGAGTCTGCTCATCAATCTGAGCATGTTTCATTTTTTTGCGCCCGATTTGAAAATGTACGCGCGCTATGTTGCTCCGGTGCTCGAAGAGAGTTGTAAAGCGCTGTACGTGGTCTATCTCATCAGAACCAGCCGCGTCGGATTCATGGTGGATAGCGCGATTCTCGGTTTCACCCTCGGCGCGGGCTTCGCGTGCGTGGAAAATATTTATTACTTGCAGTCGCTCGAAGATCCTAATATCTTGCTTTGGATCATTCGCGGCTTCGGCACTGCGGTGATGCACGGCGGCGCTACGGCGATCTTCGCCATTCTCAGCCGGCAGGCATCGGATCGCGCCGCGAGCACGAGCTTGCGCGTTTTTCTCGTGCCGCTCGTTGCGGTCATCGCGCTGCATTCGTTCTTCAATCATTTTTTTCTACCGCCCGTGCTCTCGACGATCACTTTGCTGCTCGCTCTGCCGTTGCTCATGGCCGTGGTTTTTCAGCGCAGTGAAAGCGCGACACGGCACTGGCTGGAATTGGGATTCGACACGGATCAAGAGCTGCTGGATTTGCTCACGACCGAGAAGATGTCCGGCTCGCGCATCGGCGCCTATTTGCAAGCGCTGCGCAATACTTTCCCCGGCGAGATCATGGCCGATATTCTGTGTTTGTTGCGGCTGCGCTTGGAGTTGTCGATCAAAGCAAAAGGCTTTTTGCTGTTGCGCGAAGCCGGTTTCTCGCCCGCGCCCGATCCGGAGATTTCCTCCGCGTTCGAGGAGCTGCGCTACTTGGAAAAGAGCATCGGCAAAACCGGCATGCTCGCGATCAAACCCTTCGTGAGCGTGAGCAATCGTGATTTGTGGCAATTACAGATGTTGAAACAAAATTAGGAGATGACATGGAAGCTACCACCGCAACGCGAACCATGATCGTGCTCGTCGTTGACGATGAAATCGACGTGGAAGATCTTTTTAAGCAACGCTTCCGCCGGGAAATCAAATCCGACGTCCTAACTTGCCGATTCGCGCACTCGGGCGAAGAGGCGTTGGCGTTTTTGCGCAGCAACGGCCCAACCGAGTTGGTCTTGATTCTCTCCGACATCAACATGCCGGGCATGAGCGGCTTGGAATTGCTCAAACACGTCAAGCAGGATCATGCCGGCTTGAAGGTGTTCATGATCACCGCGTATGGGGACAGCAAAAATTATAACGCCGCGATCACCGCAGGCGCGGATGATTTTATCAACAAGCCTATCGATTTCGACACTCTGAAAGCGAAAATCTACGGCGCGCTCGGAATTGCTTGACCGCATTCCAAACTTTACTAAACTTGGAAAGTTTAGTAAAGTTTTCGCTTTCTCTGCACGGATTGCACTTTTAACGGACTAACAACGATCGGCGGTTTTGCCATGAACGAAATCTCCGTAGTGCTGAAGAACGAGGTCGAGGAAATCGAGCGCTTGAGCGAGATCGTGAATGAGTTCGGCAGCGAGCACAATCTTTCCGAAGAGTTTGTGTATGCGGTCAATCTCGCGCTCGACGAGATTTTGACGAACACAATCTCCTATGGCTATCTCGACAAGGAAGCGCATGAGATCACGGTTACGTTGCGGGTGCAGGGCAATGAGCTTGCAGCAGAGGTGATTGACGATGCGCGCGCCTTTGATCCGTTATCGGCGCCTAAGGCCGACGTTAATCTTCCCCTTGAGCAAAGAAACGTGGGCGGGCTGGGCATTCATTTGGCGCGCACCTTGATGGATGAGATGACGTATCGCCGCGAGCAGGATAAAAACGTGTTGATAATGAAGAAAAGAATTGCTTCATAAGCTTTCCTAAACTTTCAAAGTTTAGGAAAGCTTTTATCCATGAACTAAATGGAGTGCGTGATGGAAACCTCACAGACCCAAGTTGGAAATGCCTCGGTGTTCGCGCTCAAAGGGAGATTGGATTCCAAAACTTCCGAAGCCTTTGAGCAGCAATTGTTGGAAGCCGTCAAAACTGGCCCGCAAAAAGTGCTGCTGGATTTTTCCCAATTGGACTACATCAGCAGCGCCGGGTTGCGCGTGCTGTTGTTGGCAACGCGCGCCTTGCAGGAAAAAGAGGGCAAGATGGCGTTGTGCGGATTGAAACCCGGCCTCAAAAACGTGTTCGACATCGCCGGGTTCTCCCAATTCTTTCCTCTCTACGCTTCGTTGGAAGAAGCCACGACGCAATTTGTGAAGCAATAACTTCCCGCATGAAGTAGCCCCGGCCCCTTGTGGGCCGCTGTTCGTCATAACATTTTCAATGCCCCACAAGGGGGCAGGGCTACCGACTCTTTGACGCTTACAAAGGAGCTCACTTCTTATGCCCACCAAGATTCTGGTCGTCGATGACGAGCCGGATTTGAGCTTGCTCATCAGCCAGAAATTCCGCAAACGCGTGCGCGACAACGAATTGGTTTTCACCTTTGCCGAAAGCGGCGTGGCGGCGCTGCGCACGCTGCAAGAGAATGCCGGCGTGGAGGTGGTGTTGACCGATATCAACATGCCGGAGATGGACGGTTTGACTCTGCTCGCCGAGTTGAAAGAAAAACATCCTCTGATCAAAACGGTCATCGTTTCCGCTTACGGAGATATGGCCAACATTCGCACGGCATTGAATCGCGGCGCATTCGATTTCATCACCAAGCCGGTGGACTTTGACGACGTGGAAATCACGCTGGATAAAACCATCCGCGCCGCCAAAGAGGCGCAGCAAGCCGCGCACGATCGCGAGAAATTGATCGCGCTGCACCGCGACCTGGAGGTGGCTCGCCGCATACAAAGCGCCCTCGTGCCGCACACCTTTCCTCCTTTTCCCGCGCGCAAAGATTTTGCGCTGCACGCGGAAATGATTCCGGCGCGCGAAGTCGGCGGCGATTTCTACGACTTCTTTTTGATCGAACCCGAGCGTTTGGGTTTTGTGATCGGCGACGTGTCCGACAAAGGCGTGCCCGCGGCTCTGTTCATGGCCGTGAGCAAAACCTTGCTCAAAGCCGCGGCGCTCACGGGCGCGACGCCAGACCAATGCTTGGATCGAGTCAATACCATGTTGTGCATGGACAATCCCTCCGCGATGTTCGTCACGGTTTTTTACGGTATTCTCAATACGCGCACGGGCGAGGTGGTTTACAGCAATGCCGGCCACAATTCGCCTTATATTCTTCGCCGCGACGGACGAATCGAGCCGGCCGCAACCACGAACGGTTTGGTGTTGGGCGCATTCGCAAATGTGAAGCAAGCGGCCAAACAGATTCTCTTGCAACCAGGAGAGAGCATGTTCTTGTACACGGACGGCATCACCGAAGCCACGGACTTGAACGTTGCCCCCTTCACCGAAGAGCGTTTGCAAGAGTGCTTGCAACGCGCCTCCGGATCGGCATTGGCGGACATGGTGTCAAGCGTCGTCGCTGCGGTGAATACGTTTGCGCAGGGCGCGCCGCAAGCCGATGATGTGACCGTGCTCGCGCTGCGTTACTTGGGTTGAGATATTGGACTGCAAAAATCTTTACAAACAGAGCAAGTTTTTTCCAACGGATAGAGACAACCCAACTGATAAAAGCTTTTTTTCATCCGTTGGGTTGTCTCTATCCGTGGGGAAATTATTTTCATCTGTTTGAGACGAAGCTTCGCTGAACGATTACGAAAACTCATTGCGGTGGCGATTATGAAGACACACCTCTTGCTCGCGTTTCTGTTGGCCGGCTTGCCTCGCACGAGCTTCGCGCAAAGCGTGGACGCGCGCCGCAATGAAGTCGGCCGGCCCTTCATTCGAAATTATTCCCCGAAAGAATACGAGGCGCATCCGCAGAACTGGGCAATCGTGCAAGACTCGCGCGGCCTCATGTATTTCGGCAACGGTCTCGGGGTTTTGGAATACGACGCCGTGTCGTGGCGCTTGATCGTGCTGCCGAATAAATCCGTAGTGCGCTCGCTCGATCTCGACGAGCACGGCCGCATCTACGTCGGCGCGCAAGGCGACTTCGGTTATTTGGCGCCGGACTCTTCGGGGCAATTGCAGTTCGTCTCGCTGTTGCAACACGTGCCGCCGGAAGAGCGCGAGTTCACCGACGTGTGGCGCACCTTTGTTTGCAAGGAAGGCGTTTACTTTCAAACCTCGACGCGCTTGTTCCGTTATTCTCCCGCAATCAATCCCTCCGAATCGCATCGTCTCAAAGTGTGGAAACCCGCCACGCGCTTCAATCGCGCCTCGTTGGTGCGAGGGCAAGTATATCTGCCCCAAGTGCGCACCGGTTTGATGCGCGTGCAAGGCGACTCTTTGCACTTGCTCGCGGGCACCGAAAGATTCGCGCAAGAAATCTATGCGGTCATTCTGCCTTATGAAGGTATCCGCGCAGTTGCGAGTGGAGTAGTGCCCCGCCTCGGGGCAGACAAGATGTCTGCGCTACGTTATGAAGGAGGTTCAGCCGAGCGCGGCGCTATTGTCATCGCGACCGCGACGCAGGGCTTATTCATTTATGATAAAGAAACCGTCGCGCCGTTTCGCACGCAGGCAGACGACTTCTTGCGCGCGAGTGAGATTTACCGCGGTGCGGTTTTGCAAGACGGCTCGTATGCGCTGGCAACGCGATTAGGAGGCGTGGCGCTCGTGGATCACGAAGGCCGCGTGCGCATCATCGACAAGAGCACAGGCCTGCGCGGAAACAAAGTTTATTTCGCATATGGCGACCGCCACGGCGCGTTGTGGCTCGGCTTGGAAAACGGCATCAGCCAGGTCGAAACGCCTTCGCCGGTGTCATTGCACGACGAGCTTTCCGGCCTCAAGAGCACGGTGTATGACCTCATTCGACACAACGGCGTGTTATATGTTTCGACGAACACCGGCGTGTTTTATTTGGACGCGCACGGCGCAACGTTTACTCCGGTTGCCGGCATTGCCGAGCAGAGTTGGGCGTTGCTCTCTTTCAACAATGATTTGCTCGTTGCCACCGGAGACGGCGTCTATCGCGTCGCGGGTGAGCGCGCCGTGTTTACAAAAGAATCGCGAGGAGAATCGTTCGTGGCGCTTGCACTGCAACGCTCGCAGCGAGAGTCGAATCGCGTTTACGTCGGCCTCACCGACGGCTTGGCCTCGCTCTATTACGATGCCGCGCAAAAGCAGTGGCGCGACGAAGGCCGTGTGCCGAATGTTTATGAACAAACTTGGTCGATCGTCGAAACCCAAACAGGCGCGCTGTGGCTCGGCACGGATGCGCAAGGAGTATTGCGCGTGCAGTTTCCTATGCCCGTGCATGGAGCGAACACGCAGCCGGTAGTCGAACGCTTTGGCGTGGCGCAAGGCTTGGCTGCTGGCGGCGTGCAAGTGTTCAGCGTCGCCGGCAAAGAGTATTTCGCGACCACTGCCGGCATTTTCTGTTTTCCTGAAGAGCGTCGTCTATTCGTTGCGGATTCGACTTTTGCAGTGACTGAGTTCGGCAATACGCAGGAAGAATACAACCTCAAAGAAGACGGTAACGGCAACGTCTGGCTCAATTTTGGAAAGGAATCCGCAGTGGCGCGTCCCGGGCCCGCGGGCCGTTTCGTCATTGAAAAAACGCCGTTCCTGCGCTTTGCCGATGCGCCCACCATCGCAATTTATCCCGAAGACGATGGCGTCGTGTGGTTTGGCGGCGCGGACGGGCTGGTGCGCTATGACGGCAATATTCCGAAAGACTATGCGCAAAAATATTCCGCGCTGTTGCGTCGCGTGATCGTGGATGAGGACTCCGTTATTTTCGCGGGCGCGCGCGAGCCGGCGCAGGAGTTTGCAGCTCCACAGTTGCCTTATCGCGACAATAGCGTGCGCTTCGAGTTTTGCGCGGCTTTTTTTCACGCCGAGGCGGAGAATCGCTATCAAACATTTCTCGAAGGCTTCGACGATCATTGGTCCGCATGGAGCAAAGAGGCGCAGAAGGTTTACACGAACCTGCCGCACGGAGATTATCGCTTTCGCGTGCGCGCGCAAAATATTTATCAAACCGAAAGCGCGGGGGCCGTTTACGCTTTTCAGATTTTAGCGCCGTGGTATCGCGCGTGGTGGGCCTATCTGCTCTATGTCGCCGGTTTCGCGGCGTTGCTCTCTGGATTGATTTTTGTGCGGACGCGGCAATTGCGCGCGCGGAGCCGGGCTTTGGAACGAAACATCGCGGAGCGCACGCAGGAAATTCGCCAGCAAGCCCTCGCGCTCAAATCGCAAACGGAGGAGTTGGAAACGATCGATGGCATCGTCAAAGTGATCAACCGCGAGCTGGCCTTGGAAAATGTTTTGAAGCAGCTTTTGGAGCAGGGCATGAAACTCGTGCCGCAAGCAGAGCAGGCTTGTGTGTTGATTTTTGATCATGACAAAGCGGCGTTCCATTTTGCCGCGGCGCTGGGTTATGATAACGAAGCGGTCAAAAAAATTTCGTTCACGCCGGAGGAAATGGCCGGGCATTATGCGGCGGGCTCGGAAGAAGTGGGCAAAGGGGTTTTTGTGATCCGTAAATTTCGCAACCTCGAAGGCGCGGAAAAATTGCAGGCCTTGCCGATTCCCAAAGCGCTGTTGGTAATGTCCGCGATTTGGGACAAACGGCTGGAAGGCTTCGTGATTTTCACCAGCCTTTCGAACGCCGAGGCCTTCGATCAATCCGAAGTGCGCAAATTGAGCCGCTTTCGCGAACACGCCATTTCCGCCATTGCCAAAGCCAAAGTTCTGCGCGCGCTGGAAGAAAAAAATCAGGAGATTATCAGAACGCAGCAGCAATTGATCGTGCAGGAGCAGCTTGCTTCGCTCGGGCAATTGACCGCGGGCATCGCGCATGAGATCAAAAATCCGCTGAACTTCGTCAACAACTTTGCCAAGCTCTCGGAAGAATTGCTGCAAGAGCTGCACGAGGGCTTTGAAGAACAAAAATCGAACTTCGCGCCCGAAGCCAAAGAGAATTTGCAAGAACTGCTCACGATGCTCAAACAGAACGTCGTGAAAATCAACGAGCACGGTCGGCGCGCGGACAGCATCGTGAAAGGCATGTTGCTGCACTCGCGCGGCGAATCCGCGGAACGCCGTGCCGCGGATGTGAACGCCATCCTCGAAGAGTATGTGATGCTGGCGTATCATGGCATGCGCGGCACGGATACGAGTTTCAACGTGACGCTGGTGAAGAACTATGATCCGACCATCGGCCGGGTGGAAGTTTATCCGCAAGACCTCAGCCGCGTGTTTCTAAATCTCGTCAACAATGCCTGCTACGCGACGCACGAGAAAGCGCGAATGGGCGACGGGGTGAAAGGGAGATGGGGAGAAACGAAGACGGAGGAAAACGGTGAGGGGAGTTCATCCCCCATTCACCCCGTCTCCGATTCCCCCATTCCCCCATTCTCGCCGACCATTACCATCACCACCAAAAACCTCGGCGAGAAAGTGGAGATTCGCATTCGCGACAACGGCAACGGCATTCCCCAAGCCATTCGCGAGAAAATCTTCAAGCCGTTCTTCACCACCAAGCCCGCGGGCCAAGGCACAGGACTCGGACTCTCGATCAGCTATGACATCATCGTACACGAGCACAATGGCGAGTTGAAAGTGGAAACCGAGGAGGGCAAGTTCACGGAGTTTGTGGTGCGGTTGCCGAAGGGCGCGTAGAGCAGAGAGCGTGGCGCATGGCGTTTGAATTCAACCAACGAAAACGCTGGAGGCTGGAGTGTTTATGGGCCTGCGCCATCTTGAAAATTCAAAACGCCATGGGCGTGACCTGTGCACAAATCGGGACGTTCATACAATGACAAAACCAAACGCGGAAAACAAACGGTACATGTGGTTTGGCACGCAGGACGGGTTAAACAAATATGACGGCTACAGCTTTACCGTTTATACCCAAAAAGATGGTCTTCCCAATGATGCGATTTATGGCATCGTGAAGAGCATGGTGCAACACGCGCGCGGCTCTTCCGGCCAGCGCGAAATGGCGGACGTCAAGCATTGGCTCGACGAAGCGGTGAATCTGGTTTATCACGGCACGCGGGCCAATGACGCGTGATTCAATGTCACGATTGAAAAAGAGTATGATGAAACCATCGGCAAGCTCGAAGTCGTGCCGCAGGATTTGAGCCGCGTGTTTTTGAATGTGGTCAACAATGCCTGCTTTGCAGCTCATCAGAAGATGATGGGGAGAAGGGGTGACGGGGGGAACGGGAGAAACGGCGAGGGGAGTTCATCCCCTATTCCCCCCGTCTCCGATTCCCCGATTCCAGCATTCACCCCAACGCTTTCCGTGAGCACGAAAAGCGGTTCTATGTCGATTCATGTGGGTAGAGCAAATCATCTTACAGCATGTTTCCCAACGCCAAAGGCGTTGCAGGTCATAGCCCAGGGTGCCCAGCTTCTGGGCACCCTGGGAAATATGCCTCCAATCACTCAGAACCCCAAACGGGGTTCAATAAAATTGCGTCATGGTACGGCAACCCTTTAGCAAGACGGATCAGCAACTAATTTTTCCTTTCCAATCATTCCCTAGGATATTCTTTAGAAACGAGTCCGTACCTTGCGAAGCGATGATGCGTTGCTGCAATATCCAGTACGCGATGGCGGCCATGAGCAGAACCGCGCCATACAGCGCTGAGGGCGCTGCCGCGAAATGATTTTCCCCCATCCAGCCCGTGGTGAAAGGGATTAGAGACAACCAGAACAGGAGGTGCAGGTTCGCCCAGAGAATCGGCCCGGTCACTTTTTGAGATGCGTGCAGCAAATGATGATGGTTGTTCCAGTAAATCCCGAGGTACACGAAGCTCAAGACGTAGCTGAAGAACACGGGAATCAGCGGCGCAAGCGCCTCGATGGTCTCGCCCTGCGGCGCCTTCAGTTCCAATACCATGATCGTGATGATAATGGCGAGCACGCCGTCGCTAAATGCTTCCAATCGGTTTTTGCTCATCTCTCCGCGCTCCGGTTCAAAGAAGTTTCTTCCAACAGCGCCGCCGCGGCGGGCAGCAGAAAGATCAACAAAAAGATCGGGAGCTCTTCCTGAAACGAATAGCCGGCTTGCGATACGCCGATCCACATATTTGCCGCCGCCAAAGCAGGCGCCGTCATCTGTAGCTGAACATCGCCATCGCAACCATCTCCGCGTTGCGCGGTGTAGCCGCTTCGAAGCCGTAGTAACTGCCGTACTTGGGACGGAGCGCGTCGGTCGCGTTCTTCGCCACCGCATTCACCCACGCCGGAAGGAACGGCGTGTGAGCGTTGACCTTGGCGGCATCCACGCCCGTGCCCCAAACCACCTCGCCCAGCACTTTGCCAACTGCCTGTTTGAGATTCGAAAGAAACGCGCGATAGAATTCGACATCTGCCTTCGCGCCAACGTTGCCATGACCGCCGTTCAAGTACGTCCAATCGAGCTTGGCGAGTTGTTCAAGGTTCGCCTCGTAGTAAACGAAATTCTCCGAACCTGCAAAGGCCCAAAACGGAGGCTGATCGGGATTAAGGTGGTCGGGAAGATGCGCCACCTTTTCACCGGCGAGCAGCCACACGCCATGATCGTCAGTATGAGCAGCGCGCTCGAAACCGTGAAGCTCGATGGTCAGACCCTCGAACTTGAAAGAGCCGCGCGGCCACGGGACCGTCTCAGTGGGTTTGGGGTGCGTGCTTTTCAGGAAGGTCATTTTGTCCGCGGTGGCCTTCGAAGCGATAATGCGCAGAGCGACGCCGGCTTTGGTCGCGGCCTCGACAAAACCTTTCGCGTCCCCAATGTGGTCCGCATGGTCGTGCGAGTAAACCATCGCCGTTATCGGCAGCTTGGTGACCGCCGCGATCGCCGTTCGGATGTGCTCGCCGCGGCCGTCGAGAGGATCGAAAAGCAGCACGCCCTTATCGCCAACGTAGAAGACCGTGCCGTAATACTGGCGCTGAAACCAATACGTGCGTTGTGTGAGGCGCTGCAACAAGTAGTCCTGCTTGGCGTTCCTTGTGAACAGTTGCCCGACCTTCTCGCCGGGTTGGAGCATGCGCGTCGAGGACGGCTCAACGTAAGTCGCTTGCACCGTCGATAGCGCTTCCGGCGGAGTCGCCTCTTGAGCATATGCTGCGACACTCCAGAACAACGCCGGCAGAACGAGCGCCGCCCGGTGTAGAAACGATTGCTTGATCATGATTCTCTCCTTGAAGTGTTTGACCTACCTTGACAACGTTAATTCGTCCCCTAAATCCCCTTCTTTTAAAAAGAGAAGGGGACTTTTGGAGCTTCGTATTAGTTCTCACCCCTTCTCTTCCCAAGAGAAGGGATCGAGTTTCGCCGAAGCGCTGCTTCGAGAAGCTTTGATTTGCAGCTTGTCTGCAAATCGGAGTAGTCATTTATGAGTTCAATCGTCGCAAAAAAAAAGCTCTCACGCAAAGACGCAGAGCCGCAAAGGCGCCGCAAAGAAAAGCCTTCAAAAGGTCCAGCGTATCAAGGCTTGGTCTTTGAAAGACTGCGGGAATGACAGCGCCGGGCAAATGGGAAGATTATTCAATCCGCGTCCTCAGGGTTTCGCCATGATGAGCATAACCTTGCCGCCGCCGCCTTCGAGCAGTTCGTGGTCCCGCTGCGCCGATGCGAGCGGTAGTGTCTGACTGACAAACATCTTCGATACAATTATACCTGCCGGCGATGCACGAGCGCATCTAATGCAAATTTGCCCGAGCCGATAGCGATAAACATCATAGCGCAAAATGCGAACGTAATGGCAAGCTCTTTACCTCCACCGAACGGGTCGCTGGCGTGACGGATAAAACCGGCAACGAACATGGTCGCGAGAATGAAGAAGGCCGCGTGGCGTGTGAGTAAACCAAGAGCGAGCAAGAGGCCGCCGGCAAACTCCGAAACTGCCGCGACCATCGCAAAAGCTTCGGGCATTGGAAATCCCATATTTTGCACGCCACTGATGAAGGATTCCGACGGTGGAAGTTTATTAATGCCGTGGTTGAACGCCACTGCAAATCCTACATAAACTCGCAAGGCCGCACATCCGAGATTGGCGATAAAGCCTTCGATGGTCGCACCTCCGAACAAGATTGAGCGCAGTGTCATTTCTTTCTCTTCCTTGTCAAGCCGTTTCAGAAGTTGTGAGTAAGGCCTCCGTCTTTGGTGGAGTCAAGCTGATCGAAGTCGAAGCATTACGACCCTTCGGCTCCGCTCAGGGTGACTTCAACGAGTCGTTTCCACCAATAACTGCGGCATTACAGTTGTGATCTATCTATGGGCGCCTATAAAATTTCTTCGGCTTCGGTTTCGCCGCGAACGATGGCTTCGAGCGCAATCCTTGGGCAGATCGCCCCTTCGATATAATTCAGCAAACTCATAGCAAGATTGCGAATGAGTTTCTCCATGCGGCCATCCAAACAACGGCCCTGCTCATCAAAGACTTCTTTCACCCGCGGCACGGAGACGAGATTCGGCAGCACGATCGCGCCGACGTGCGAACACACGCTGCGCAGATGTTCCAGCGATTTGATCGCGCCAATCTGCCCGCCGGCCACGCCCAGCAGAGCGATGGGCTTGCCGGCCAACGGGCTGGGGAAACCGAGGTTTTCAATCGCAAGCTTGATCACGCTGCTAAAGCTGCCGTGATATTCAGGTGTGGCGATGACAACGCCGGTTGCCTCCCGCACGATTTGACGAAGGCGCTCCACCGACGAATCGCGCGCCGGCTTGCCGGGAAACGGCAGATTGAAAGTATCCAGATCCACGGAATTGACCTGCACTTTCGGCTGCTTGTTCAACTCATCCTCGGCGAGCGCGAGCGCCTTGGCCGTGTAATTGCCCGGCCGCACACTGCCACAGATGGTCACGATGTTGATTCGCGGTTTCATTTTCTTGTTCCAACGGTTTGGCGATAAACTGCGGGCGTCGAAGGCGACCGTGATGATACCAAGCCCGTGATTCTGTCCTTCATTTTTCTGTCAATGCTTTTAGCGAAAGGCCGATTCTCAACGCTTCACGTGAGCATCAGGAAAGCGATCCGGCACGAGATTCAAAATAATGTTATGCTCGAGCAGCGCCTTGAGCCCAGCGAGCACCAGCGTGAACCCTTCGGTTGATTCGACCGCTTGTTTTACGATCTCGTCCGTGTCTCCGCTAAAGCCGGTGTTCGTGATTTGGTGAACCAGAACTTGGAAGTGACGGCAGGATTCACAAACGCCTCAAATACTTCCGCGACCGGTTTGCGAATCAGCATTTCTGCTTTTGCAGAGGGCACATGTTGAATTGTCATAAAGATCTCCGAAAAAGTGCAATCGGCGCAAAAAAAGCAAAAACTTTCACGCAAAGACGCAGAGCCGCAAAGGGAGCGCAAAGACAAGCTCTGCGTGTTCTTTGCGTCTTCGCGACTGCGTGCGCTTTTGATTTTCTTTTTGGTTAAGGCTCGATCACTCGCTTCGCGCCGTCTTTGCCGGTCAATGTCAAGCTGACGCCGCTCCGTTTTGCGAGCGCATGTACACGCGGCTCCGTCGAATCGTCGAGCAGCAAGAATCCCGAGCCATCCTCAGATGCGCCCAGCTTCACTCGAATGGTTCCTTTCGCATCTCGCAGCCGGAACACCACTTCACTGCTTGGCTCCACGTTGAGTTGCGCGCGAACTTGGCCATTATCATCGACCAGCTCGATGGCTCGCGCGCGAAGAGTCTGTGGGACTGTTTGAGTGGCATTCGCTACGCTTTGCGCGAGGACAAAAATCAGGAGCACAAAATTCATAATCGTCAAAGCAACGGCGAGCCGGTTCATTTTCATGACTTTTCCTCTACGTAATCGGTGAATCGCTGTTTCAAACTGATGAGGACGTCAGCAATCCTCATTTGCGCTGCAACACCATGATTGTATCCACGGCAACGAAACCAAGTTTTGCCGCCAGCCGCAGCGAAGCTTCATTCGTTTCATACGCGCCCCAGGCCGGTTGCTTCTTTTGCCGGCTCAT
>Ga0247727_10005761_pt1 | contig 24818 bp, 21 predicted proteins | sample WisWelCaveWW1625_FD_202498 | JGI IMG/M metagenome (GOLD analysis project Ga0247727, IMG submission 202498) | Biofilm microbial communities from Wishing Well Cave, Virginia, United States - WW16-25 | ecosystem: Environmental > Aquatic > Deep subsurface > Groundwater > Cave microbial mat | place... | reverse complement strand
GGGCCGTTGGAGTCATCAGATAAGTCGTCGATGCAGAGCTACGCCTAGGCGACGCTGTGGATTGATAAATTCTCAAATTTCCGTGCAAAATTCAGGTACTACTACGTGCGTGTTGTTTGCTGAGGACAATCTGGGGCATTTGGTCATTTGAATCATTTGATCATTTAAAATGTTGGGTGATCAGGAAAAGGTTTCGCGCAGCCTCCACGAAGCGGGCGACGGCCTGAAGGCCGTCGCCTCGAAATTTTTTTTGCGCTTACGATGTCCGGATGGCGAAGAAAATTCTCATTGCTTTTTCCAGCGATCTTGGTTAATTTGTTCATGGACAAAGCATTTTTAAAATAGAAAGGAAAAGTTATGGCAACTGCTGTTGAAACTTGGGCCGGTCTCGAAGAACCGTTCTTAACGACGGAACCCATTGAGCCGCCGTTGAAAGCGGTGCCGCCACCTGCCAAATTGACTTTCGAGCAGGCCAACCAGATAGCTGCAGGAAGAATCTTTGAACTCATTGAAGGGAGGATTGTTTACAAAATGCCGGATGAAAAACATTCACATACGCAAGGTCGTTTGTGTACGAAGCTCGGCGTCTATCTCGAGGCCAACCCGATTGGTCTTTTGCGACCGGAATTTATGCTTCGCCTCTGGCCGGATAACAAGCACGAAAGCCGGATGCCGGATGTTGCCGTTATCCTGAACGAGAATTATCAGGAAGAACCCTACGGCACCCGCGCGCCGGATTTGACGATTGAAATTGTCTCCCGGCATGATCGCTGGAGCGCGCTGTTTGAAAAAGCGGCGCTGTATCTCGAAAAAGGCAGCCGCGTCGTCTGGATCGTTGATCCGTATCAAAAAGGCGTGATGGTGATCACGGCCACCGAACGGCGCTGGGTCAACGACACGCTCACCTGTCCGGAAGTGCTGCCCGGCTTTTCGATCAACGTGCCGGATATTTTTTCGTGGCCGGCGGCAAATACGAAATAGAGACGATGTTTTGTCTCGGAGAATAAACCATGCAATTCGCCGATCCCCGCACTGATTTTGCGTTCAAGCTGATCTTCGGCAATGACCAAGCCAAGGAAGTGCTCATCAGCTTTCTGAACGCCGTCCTCGGCCTGGAAGGCATTCACGCCATCGCCGAAGTGATGATTCTCAACCCGTATCAGGCGCCGAAAATTTCGACGCTCAAGCGCAGTTATCTCGACGTCAAATGCCGCGATAATCGCGGCGTGGAGTTTATCGTCGAAATGCAGGTGGAGTATACCGAAGGCCTCAAAAAACGAGTTGAGTATAACGCCTGTAAAGCTTACGTTGGACAAATCCCGGTCGGCACGGATTACCCAAAGCTCAATCAAGTCATCGCCATTACCGTCGTTGACTTCGTCATGTTCAAAGAATTCGAGCACTATCTTTCGTGCCATGAATTTCGCGAGACGATCACGAACAATCATTATCTCGATCAGATTCGGCACTATTTCATCGAGCTGCCCAAATTCACCAAAACGGAAGCCGAGCTTGAAACGATGATTGAGAAATGGTGTTACTTCCTGAAGCACGCCGGCCGTTTGGAAGTCATTCCGGCGAAGCTCGACCACGAACCGATCCGCACCGCGTTTGAGATGGCGAATCGCGCCAACATGACCAAAGAAGAATGGGAGGAATATGACGCCGCGGGCGTCAAAATGCAGGATGATCGCGGCATTGCCATTGCCGCCGAAAAAAAAGGCTGGCGGGGAGGAAAACAAGAAGGGAAACAGGAAATCGCGCTGGCCATGCGGCAAAAAGGTTATGATTTGAATGTGATTGCCGAATTAACCGGTTTGACCGTGAAAGAGATCGAAAACGTGTAGAAGAATTTGGATACCTCCTCGTCCTTCAGCCAATCGAACAACAAGCAATTGGCCACCAGTCGCAGCATAGCGGAGAACCCGACTTATCGGGACATTCAGCGCTGGCAATTCTTCATCGACCGCGGCGGCACGTTCACGGATTGCCTCGGCCGCTCGCCCGCCGGCGAATTGAAATGCGCCAAAGTTCTTTCCTCCGATCACGCTCCCCTCGAAGGCATTCGCAAAATTCTCGGATTGGTTGATGACGCGCCCATTCCGCCGTGTGAAGTCAAAATGGGAACGACCATCGCCACCAATGCGTTGCTCGAGCGCAAAGGTCGATCTCATGTGCTGTTGATCACTCGCGGCTTCGCCGATGTTCTGCAAATCGGCACGCAGCAGCGTCCGGATATTTTTGAAATTCGCATTGTCAAACCTTCCGTGCTCTATCAAGCCGTTGTTGAAATTGATGAACGCCTCGCGGCCAATGGCGAAGTTTTGCGCGCGCCGGATTTGCCGAAAATTCAACCGCAGTTGCAAACGCTGCGCGCGCAGGGCATGGACAATCTCGCCATTGTTTTTTTGCACGGTTTTGCTTTTCCGCAACACGAAAAAATCGTTGCCGATTTGGCGCGCGCGCTCGGTTTTCAGAACATTTCGTGCTCTCACGAAGTGTGTCCGGAAATCGGCCTCACCGCCCGCGGCGATACCACGACTGCCGATGCCTATCTTACGCCATTACTCCTTACGTATTTACGAACATTAGAAGAACAACTCCCCGCTTCCAAACTTAAAATGATGCAATCGAGCGGCGGCCTCATCGAAGCGAATCGCTTCCGCGGCCACAATGCGATTTTATCAGGCCCGGCCGCAGGAGTCGTCGCATGCGCGCGCCTCGGACGCTGGTTTGGATTTTCCAAAATTATCGGCTTCGACATGGGCGGCACCTCGACGGATGTCTCGCGATTCGACGGTGAATTTGAGCGCGTTTATGAAACCGTCACCGCCGGTGTTCGCATCAAAGCGCCGATGCTCTCGATTCACACCGTTGCCGCGGGCGGCGGCTCGATTTGCAAATTCGCCTCTGGAAGGTTGACTGTCGGCCCCGAAAGCGCCGGCTCCAATCCCGGGCCGTTGTGTTATGGTTTAAAAGATGCGTTGGAAAATTTCAAAGCTGCGGAATTAACCACGACGGACGTCAATCTTTTTCTCGGCCGCCTGTCGCCGGAAAATTTTCCATTTCAATTGAATCGCGAGCGCGTTGCGCAAAAAGTTGCAAAGATTCGCCGGCAGTGTCTCGCCGAAGGCCAAAATTTAAGTGCCTATCAAATTGTCGAAGGCTTTCTCGAAGTCGTCAATTTGAAAATGGCGCAGGCGATCAAAGAAATTTCCGTGGCGCGCGGGCATGATGTGCGCGAATATGTTTTGTGTTGTTACGGCGGCGCCGGCGGGCAACATGCCTGCGCCGTTGCGCGGCATCTCGGCATCAAACGCATTCTTCTGCATCCGCTCGCCGGCGTGCTCTCGGCGTATGGCATCGGCCTCGCCGATACGATCTGGGAAGGCTCGTCGCCCGTCGCGCGATTTCCGCTTGATGAAAATTCTTTGCAACAGCTTGAAGCTGAATTTCAGCGGCTCGCGTGTGAAGGTGAAAAGCTTGTTGGCGCGCAGGGATTTTTGTCAGCCGCTTTGCGCACTGTTCGCAAATTGGATTTGCGTTATGTCGGCACGGAAACGCCGCTGACGATTACCGAACCGGCTGATCGCAATTACGGACGCGAGTTTACCGAGAAACATCGCCAGCTTTACGGCTACGTTCGCGAAGCGCGCGGCGTTGAGATTTTGCAGTGCCGCGTCGAAGTGATCGGCGCGACTGACATTGCGCCGCCTGTCGCCGGTGAAATCGAAAAACATTTTCCAACGCCGGTTTGTTTTGCGCCGGTGATTTTTCAGAATAAAGAACGGCAAACCGCCGTGTTTCGCCGCGAGGAATTAACGCCCGGCGCCATCGTTCATGGCCCGGCGATTATTTTGGAAAATATCGCGACGATTTTTGTGGAGCCGGATTTTACGGCGAATGTCGATGGGTTCGGGAATATTATTTTAGAGCCGACGGGCGATAGGCAAAGCGGCGACAGGCTGGCTCCGACTTCGATTTCATCTTTCTTAAAGGAAGATCGGAGTCCCACGAGCGCTGATCCCATCGCGCTCGAGATTTTTAATAATTTGTTTATGTCGATTGCCGAGCAAATGGGCAACGTGTTGCGCCGCACGGCGATTTCGACAAATATAAAAGAGAGGCTTGATTTCTCCTGCGCCTTGTTCGATGCCGGCGGCAATTTGGTGGCGAATGCGCCGCACATTCCGGTTCATCTCGGCGCGATGGGGGAGAGCGTGCGCTCGGTTTTGCAGGCGCATGCGGAAATTGCGCCCGGCGATGTTTTTGCGACGAACAATCCTTTCGGCGGCGGCTCGCATCTTCCCGACATTACCGTCGTGACGCCGGTATTTTCCAAAACTGATTCGACGAAACCAATATTCTTCACGGCAAGTCGCGCGCACCATGCGGAAATCGGCGGGATCACGCCCGGTTCGATGCCGCCGTTTTCGACGCGGCTTGAAGAAGAGGGCGTGTTGCTCGATAATGTAAAATTGGTCGAGTGCGGCAAATTTAACGAAGCGCTTTTTGCCAATCTTTTTACGACCGGAAAATATCCGACGCGCAATCTTGCCGACAATCGCGCCGATCTGCAAGCGCAAATGGCCTCGAATCACACCGGCGTGCGTTTGTTGGAAGAATTGGTCGAGCACTATGGTTTGGAAACGGTAATGGCGTACATGTGCCACGTGCGCGACAACGCGGCGCGACAGGTGCGCGAAGCGTTGCGCCGCATTCCCGCGGGAAGTTATCATTTTCAAGATACGATGGACGACGGCACGCCTATCGCAGTGCGCATCACCATTGCGGAGGAGAATGCGACCGTAATGCCTCTCTCAGAGGGGAAATGTAGCGCCCCGCCATGCGGGGCAGACAAGATGTCTGCGCTACCCCCATCTGAGGGAGCGCATGCAACGGTTGATTTCACCGGCACGGGAAAAGAGAATGAGTTCAATCTCAACGCGCCGCCGGCGGTGGTGCGCGCCGCGGTGTTGTATGTTTTTCGCTGTCTCGTGGCGGAGCGCATTCCGCTCAATGATGGCTGCATTGAGCCGATTCGTATGATCATTCCCGAAAAATGTATCATCAATCCGTCGCCCGGTCGCGCGGTTGTCGGCGGCAACGTCGAAACTTCGCAGCGCGTCGTCGATGTGTTGCTCGGCGCGCTCGGCGTTGCGGCCGCGAGTCAGGGCACGATGAACAATTTGACGTTCGGCGATGAAACGTTCGGCTATTATGAAACCATTTGCGGCGGCGCCGGCGCCGCGGAAAATTATCCCGGCGCGAGCGCGGTCCACACGCACATGACCAACACGCGCATCACCGATCCGGAAATTTTGGAAATGCGCCATCCCGTTCGTCTGTTGCAATTTTCGATTCGACCGAACTCCGGCGGTAGCGGCCGCTGGCGCGGTGGCGACGGCGTGATTCGGCATTTCAAATTTCTCAAAAATTTAAAAATTTCGCTGCTTTCGCAGCGGCGACGAATCGCGCCATTCGGTTTGAATCATGGCGAAGCGGGAAAGGTTGGCGAAAATATTCGCGTCAGAGTTGATGGAACGCGCGTGCAATTGGAAGGCAACGCCTCGTATCAAGCGGAGCGCGGCGAAGAGTTGATGATCTGCACGCCCGGTGGGGGAGGATGGGGAGAAGGGTAAAATTTTAAAACGAGCAATGCCTCGCTCAGGGTGGAGAAAATGTCATTCTGTAAGAATCTTTTTTCCAACCAGCACCGTGCTGGATCGTAATATGGACGAGCGTGAAAAGAGAAAGATAGAGCGGAGGATTGATGAGATCATGATGACGCCTTGTTAAGCCGATAAGCTTTACGGCGCCATCTCGTGCGCCCCAATCTTTGCAACCTTGCTCAACGCAATTCGCGCGTGATTGGCCACACTTTCCCAACCGTCTTGAGATAATTGTTTCAGTTCGTCTTGATAATGTTTCAGCACCGCGCTTGAAAATTGTGAGACCCAAAAAGCCGCTTCCATTCGCGCGTCATCGCTTTCATCCCGGCAGGTTAGAGCGATTAGCGCTGAAAGCAACTCATCATCGTCGAGATGGCCACGGAAAAAATCTTCAGCAGTTTTCGAAGAGTGCAAGGATTGAACCAAATATGGATAAACCTCGTTGCGGCTGTATTTCTTTTGCATGGTTATTTCACCTCCTTCACGGATAGGATTGAACGATTAAATGCCTCTAACAATACAGGTGGAATACCCACATTAATGTGGCCTGCCGCAATTTCTTCAGTGGCCAGGCCTTCCATGCTAATTTGAACTTTGTCCGGAAACCTTGATGCTCCTTCTTGCGGCACAGATTGTTTCATTAATTCTTCGAACTTGGCAGTATCAAGCTGGATTTGAATAATTGTCTCTGGCGCGGTAACGGCTTTATTGCGAAACACCCGAGCTTTTTCCAGAGAAGTTGAAAAGTGTTTGATCGAATGCGCTCCTTTGATTGCCGGTTGCACTGAAAATGCTGCCAATGTCTTTTCCGCCTCCGTAACGGACATCTTACGAAAGAGCAAAATCGTTGTTTCCGGCATAACCTGTCAGCGCCCGGCTCACTGAGTTTGAGAAAATTCTGATAAGCCAATTTTGTCGAACTGTCAAGCTTAACTTAATATATAATAAGTAAAAAATCAATCTTTAAATATGATTGCCTTTGAAATTTTGCTCTGGAGTCTTCTGCTCATCCTCGCCTGCATGACCCTGCTCTGGCTGATCAGCCTGCTGAAAAAAGACGCCAGTATCGTCGATATTTTCTGGGGGCTCGGTTTTATTATTGTGAGTCCTTTTTATTTCAATCTTAATCCAAATCATTTTATTCGGCAATGGCTCATCTTCGCTCTGGTTGTTATCTGGGGGCTGCGTTTGTCTCTGCACATTCTCCGGAGAAATTGGGGCCACGGCGAAGATCATCGCTATCGTGCGTGGCGCGAGCAGGCGGGAAATTTTTTTTGGTGGAGGAGTTATTTCAAAGTTTTTCTGCTTCAGGGCGTCGTGCTCTGGATCGTCTCGTGGCCGTTGCTGGCGGCGCAGCAAAGCACGAAGCCGTTGTGGACAATATTCGACGTGATCGGAATCGTTTTGTGGAGCAGCGGTTTTTTCTTTGAAACCGTCGGCGATTTTCAATTAGCGCGTTTCAAGCGTGATACATCCAACAAAGGCAAAGTCATGCGCACCGGTTTGTGGGCTTACACGCGCCATCCCAATTATTTTGGCGAGGCGCTGATCTGGTGGGGATTTTATTCGTTCGCGCTCGCTGCGTCTTTGGGTTGGTGGACGATCATCAGCCCGCTGCTCATGACATTCCTGCTCATGCGCGTTTCCGGCGTTGCCATGCTGGAAAAGAGTCTCGTCGTAACGAAACCGGAATATAAAAACTACATCGAATCAACCAACGCTTTCTTTCCGTGGTTCCCGCGTCAATGCATTATCTAAACCAATTCAGAAGAAAATGCGACGGTTGATTTCACCGAAACAGGAAAAGAAAGTAATTCAACACAAATGTCATTCTGAAAGCCTGCCCTGCCGCAGGCCAGGGAATCTTTTTGCAATGTGCACGATTCTCTTGAATTACAAAAAAGATTCCGGCGGAATGACAGCAGGGGCCACTCAAAATCCGAGGCATTACAACGGATAATAATTTTGAGTTGATTTTTTAAACATTTTTCCGCACTTTTCCCGCCTTGCTGGTATAAGGTTAACAGACCATAAAATGGTGGTCTTACCGTTGGATGAACTTTCGGGGTAGTGGCCAGGGGTAGTGCACTGCAGTTCATTAGCGAACAAACTAACTTCGCGCGCTGTGTGTAAGGAGTTCCACCTTATGAATCTTCCGACCTTTTATCAAGACGCCGTCATGCGCACCGGTCTTGTGCAATTGACTAACGGGCGCAGAGTCACCAGCTTGATCTTGCCGCTCTTGTTTTTATGTCTAGCCGCCGATACGGAGGCTAAAGCCCAGAACTTTTGGCAGCAGAGCAACGGGCCGAATGGAGGACTCATTGAGTCTCTTGCCATCAATTCGAGTGGACACATTTTTGTTGCGAGGAGAATCTTTGGTTATAACACTATTCGTGGCGGGGTCTTCCGCTCAACAGATGAAGGCACAAGTTGGATACAAACCGGCTTAACGGATACTGTTGTTGTCGGGTCTCTTGCCATCAATTCGAATGGGCATATTTTTGCGGGCACTGGTGACGGGATCTTCCGCTCAACGGATAATGGCGCAAGTTGGACGCAAGACACTACCGGCTTAACGAATACTTCTGTCAATGATTTTGCCATTAATAATTCTAATGGATATATTTTTGCGGGTACTTCTCGCGGAATCTTCCGCTCAACGAATAACGGCACAAGTTGGACACGAGTCGGCTTGACGGATACTATTGTTGTCAGGTCTCTTGCTATAAATTCTAATGGACATATTTTTGCCGCGACGAATGACGAGGGAATCATCCGCTCAACCAATAATGGCATCACTTGGATGAAAGTCACTAATGACTTGAGGATTCTTTTGGCCTTGGTCAATGCTCTTGCCATCAATTCAAATGGCGATATTTTTGCGGGAACTGGTGATTTACTTGGTCTTACTGGTGGCGGGGTCTTCCGTTCAACGGATAACGGCACAAGTTGGACGCAAACCGGCTTGATGAATTCTTGGGTCAATGCACTTGCCATCAATTCAAATGGCGATGTTTTTGCAGGGACTGGTTTCTTTACTGGTTTCTTTGATCCCACTGGTGGCGGTGTATTCCGCTCAACGGATAACGGCACAAGTTGGATGCAAACCGGTTTGAAGACTTCTGTCAATGATCTTGCCATTAATAATTCTAATGGATATATTTTTTGCGGGGACTTTCTTTTCCGGTATCTTCCGCTCAACTGATAATGGTGCAAATTGGATGGAAGTCAATAGCGGCTTGAGGCTCTCTTCTTTTATCAATGCTCTTGTTATCAATTCTAATAGGCATATTTTTGCAGGGACTTCCTTTTTCGGGGTGTTCCGCTCAACCGATAACGGTGGAAGTTGGACACAAACCGGCTTAAAGACTACTGTCAATGTTCTTGCCATTACTAATCCCAATGGTCATATTTTTGCAGGGACTGTTGGAAAGGTGTTCCGCTCAACCGATAACGGCGCAACTTGGACGGCAACCAATATCGGCTTAACGAATACTTCTGTCAATACCCTTGCCATCAATTCAAATGGCGATATTTTTGCGGGAACTAGTAATTTCCTTCAGCCCACTGGTCGTGGAGTATTCCGCTCAACCGATAACGGCGTCAGTTGGACGCAAACCGGCTTGACGAATATTTCTATCTATGCTCTTGCCATTAATTCCAATGAGCATATTTTTGCGGGAACTGATAGCAATGGGGTGTTTCTCTCAACCGATAATGGCTTCAGTTGGACGCAAACCGGCTTGGCGAATAATTCTGTCTCTGCTCTTGCCATTAGCTCCAATGGGCACATTTTTGCGGGGACTGATAGCAATGGGGTGTTTCTCTCAACCGATAACGGCGTCAGTTGGACGCAAGCTGGTTTAACAAATACTTTTGTCTTGTCTATTGCCATCAATTCAAAGGGACATATTTTTGCGGGAACGTTTGGCGCCGGGGTCTTTCGCTCAGCTAATAACGGTACAAAGTGGACGCAAGTCAATACCGGCTTGACGACTCTGAAGATCTTTGATCTTGCCATCAACTTTGATGGAAGCATTTTTGCAGGGACCGAAGACGGTCTCTTCCGAAGTGTGCAGTCAACTCTTCTTGTCCCATCCATTTCATCATCAACGCGTTTACTTAATTTCGGAGCGATTTCTCCCGGAAGCAACTCCGATCAAAAAATAATCCTGACCAATAGCGGCAATGATACTTTAACGATTGCGAGTATGGCCATCGCGGGAGCGAATGCCGGAGAGTTCGCCTTCGTCAGCGGCGATGGCGCAGGAACGCTGGCGCCAAATGTCTCGCGTGATATAACGTTGCGTTTTTCACCCACGAGCGCGGGCAGCAAAACCGCGTCTTTAATTATTTCCAGCAACGCCCCCAGCAGCCCTGATACGGTGGCGTTGCGAGGAAGCCGCGTCGCGCCGCAATTGTTGAGTTTGGATGGCGTGGATGATTATGTTGCCCGGACACTGCCTGGTGTTGTAAAATCCCAAACCATAACCATAGCGGCGTGGGTGATGCTAAATAGAGATACTGTGATCAAAACTCAAACGATCGTAGCTGCTCAAGGTCGAGGGGATCATTCGGATGGAAGAGGGGTTTCATTAAATGTTTCAGGAAACAGAGAAATAGATTTTATCATCGGCATCGGTGAGGGGGACCATCAGTATTTATATGGTTTCACAAAAATGGCGACCGGAACCTGGTATTATCTTGCAGCAACTTATGATGGCGCAATTCGGAAGGTTTATTTAAATGGCATTGAAGACGGATCTTCTCCCTTCTCTACACCCATTGAGTGGGATGATAAGCCACCTGGAAACTTCCCTGATCCGGCGCAGCTCTATTTTGGAGCGCAACATGACAATGCCAATACCCGAGGAAATACCGTTCCCAACCTGTATTTCTTCAATGGAAAGATAGACGAAATCCGCATTTGGAATAGAGCGCTCACGCAAGCCGAGATACAGGCATCGATGTTCACAACTTTAGCGGGCAACGAAGCCGGTTTGGTCGGTTATTGGAATTTTGACGCCGGAACGGCCAACGATATGACGAATAACGGAAACCATGGCGCTTTAAAGGACGGCGCAACAATCATTCCGGGCGCAGTCGCAGTTTCCAGGGTTTCATTATCATCCGCCGCACTTGACTTTGGGGCGCTGACCATCGATGGCAATTCCGACCTTAAAGTAATGGTGACCAACACCGGCGGCGCGAATTTAAACATTGACAGCACCATGATCATTGGGCCAAATGCCGGAGAGTTCGCCGTGGTCAGCGGCGGCGGCGCAGGAACGCTGGCGCCTTCAGCTTTTCGAGATCTTTCGGTTCGTTTTTCCCCGCAAAGCAGTGACGGTAAAACAGCTTTTCTGATTCTCAACAGCGACGCTGCCAGCAGTCCGGATACCGTGGCGCTGCGCGGAAGGGGTGCCATTTCATCCGTTCAGGTCAATCATAACACGACAGCAACAGCGGGAAAAAGCCTGAAGATAACCGTCACCACTTCACCAAACTTTCAACCCACCAGCAGTCGTTTGTATTTTCGCCAGGCCGGACGTGCCAGGTATGATTCAACCACGTTGGTGCAAGCCGGCAATGATTACAATGGAAATATTCCGACCCAGGCCGTGGCCTTGCGCGGCGTGGAATATTATCTTCGTCTTTCCGATGGCAACACGGTTATTACTTTTCCCGCCGCCGATCCGCAAAACAAGCCGCAAACAATTCGCGTCAAAGTGGATCAGCACAAACCGGCGCTGGGCTTGCGGCGCAAAATTTATAAAATGATTTCCGTTCCGTTGGAATTGAGCCCGCCGCAATTGGCCGCCGTGCTCGCCGACGATTACGCCGCGTACGACACGCTCAATTGGCGCGTCTTCCGCTGGGATAGCCGTCGCGAGGTTTATGTCGAATATGATTCCATCCGCGCCGGCTTTACGCCCGGCGCCGCGTTTTGGTTGATCAATCGTGATGGCGAAGCGTTCGATGTTGACAAAGCGCTTTCAACAAATTCGGCGCAGCCTTATGTCGTCATGTTGCAGCCGGGTTGGAATCAAGTGAGTAATCCGTTTGCCTTTCCGGTGGCGTGGAACCGTGTGGCCGCTTCAGCTTCAGGCCGGATGGATAAACCGGCTTATTTCGATGGCAGGGAATATCAACGCGAGGTCGCGACACTCCAACCCTGGGAAGGTTATTTCATCAAAAATCTGGAAAGCGTTCCCATCACGTTATCGATTCCACCGGTCGAAGCTGATAGTAGTTTGGGGAAATCGGTTGCATCAATCGCGATTGATCCGGCGAATGAATACCTGCTGCAGCTTGCCGCTGAAATTTCCGGCACGAATTTCAGCGACACGCAAAATTATCTCGGCTTGTCGCAACAGGCGAGCGAGGGCCGAGACGCGCTTGATTTTACCGAGCCGCCGCCGATCGGCAATTATCTGCGATTATCGATGCGCGAGGGCGAAGAACTTTTCGCCGGCAACTTCAAACCCTTCGCCGGCAACGGCCAGCAGTGGGAGGTAGAGATCATCTCAACCCAACACGATGAGCCGATTCACCTGATCTGGCAGGAAACGGGAAAATTGCCGGAAGGTTTTCAGCTCTACATTTTAGATCGGGAGGAGAATCGAATCATTCCAACCAGCGACGGGAAACTCAATTTTGAGTTGAATGAAATCTTATCGGTGAAGAGGCTCAAAATCATTCTCGGCACGAAAGAATATGCGGCCTCGCACAACGAGGGCATCCCGCTCGTTCCATTGGCTTACGCTCTGGAGCAGAATTATCCCAATCCATTTTCAGCCGTTGCGGCCAGCAAATTGGAAACGATGATTCGCTATCAATTGAGCAGGCGCGGCCCGGTTGTTTTGGAAATTTATAATGTGTTGGGCCAAAAGCTGCGCACCCTGGTCAACGACGTGCAGAACACCGGACCACATACGGTGAGCTGGGATGGTTTGGATGAGGCGCGCCATGCCGTCGCGAGCGGCGTGTACATCTACCGTCTCCGCGCCGGCGAATTTGCCGCAGCCCGCAAGCTGGTGCTGACACGATGAATGCCGGTTTTCAGTAATCAGTAAAACAGTAATCAGTCGCAACGAACGACTCACAAAGAACCCAAACAAATAAAGAACTGGTGACTGATATGAAACACCTCAACCTTCTTCTCATTTTAATGACGAGCGCAGCTCTTGCACAAAATGAGCGTGAGATCAGCAACCGGCAAAGCACCGTGAGAATCATGCCGCTCTACCAGCGCTGGACCATTCCGAACGGCGCGGCGATTTCGGAAGTGAGCGTGCCGATCATCGCTTCTTTTCCGGTGGGTCGGAATTTTGACCTCGCGCTTCGCGGCATGCAGGCCCAGGCCGGCGATGCCGCGAAAACGCTGCGCGGACTGACCGACACGCAATTGGCTTGCCGTTATCACCTCGAAGCCGCGCCGCTGGTGTTTAATCTCGAAGTGAACTTCCCCAATGGCAGGAAAAAGCTCTCGTTGGAAGAGTTTGAAATCTCCACGCTGTTGAGCCTGCCGCAATACAATTTTCAAGTCTCAAATTTTGGCCAGGGCTTGAATGTCGCTCCCGGCTTCACCTGGGCCGTGCCGATCAGTGAACGCTTCGTGCTCGGCCTGGGCGCTTCGTATCAATACAAGGGCAAGTTCAGGCCGCTGGCCTACATGCGCGAAGATTACGATCCCGGCGATGAAATTCTGCTCACCGGCGGCTTTGACGTTCGATTGGGTGCAACCACAACTTTTTCCGCCGACCTCATCTACACGGCGTATGGCACCGACAAAACCGGCGATGACGACGTCTTTGCTTCAGGCCATCAGATCGTCGCCAACACGCAAGTGCGCCAATATTTCGGTTATAATGAGCTCCGACTGTTTGCGCGCTATCGCAGCAAGGCGAAAAGTGATTTGGTGGTTGGCGCAGATTTGCCGTCACAACCGCTAAAAACTTTGCCGGATCTGACAGAGTTAATGGGACACTACCGCTTTCGCCTGGGCCGGAAGCTCTACAGCAGCATTCTGGCCGAGGGGCGGTTCTACGAAAAAACGCAGGCGGCGGGCATTAAAATTCTGGGCCTGGGTCTCGTGCCGGAAATTGGCCTGACTGACAATTGCAACATGCTCATCAGGCTGAAATATCAAACCGGCCGGATGAGGAACAGTCCAGCTCTTTCCGGTTGGGAAATCGGTTTTGGATTCGGAATCAATTTTTAATTGCGCTGCCGTGAGCAGCGTGCAACAAAAACACGGATGGAATATGATGAACCGATTGATTGGCTTGCTGCTCGTGCTGTCGGCGCTTCTCTGGCAAGGTTGCGCCACAACGAGCGCGCCGCAAAAAGTTTCCGCGGATCAAAAAGAGCCTGGCAGGCTCAGAGCGAAACTCAAAGCCGATTCCACCAATGCCGAAGCGTGGCGGGAGCTGGGCGTGATCTATTTTAAATCGCAGCAATATCCCCGCGCGAAAGCGTGTTTGAAAAACGCTTATCGCTGGAATTCGCAGGATCCGAAGGCCAGATTTTATTTAGGGCTGGCCTTCGAGTTTGAAAACCGCGGGGATTTGGCGCTGAAGCTTTATGAAGGCTACAGCCGCGTCTCTCGCCTCTCGCCTTACCGAAAATTGCTGGCGGGACGTTATCAGTTGTTGACGCGCCAGACCATACAGGCCGAGTTGCGCACCCTGTTGCAGCAGGAACAACGCTTGAGCACAACTTCGGTGTCGCCGAAATGCGTCGCGGTATTTCCATTCCGTTACCTCGGCAGGGACAAAAAATTTTTGTCCCTCGGCCGCGGCCTGAGCGAAATGATGATTACGGATTTAGGCAAAGTTCGGGAGCTGAAATTGCTGGAACGGCTTCGTTTGCAGATCCTGGTGGATGAAATCGCTTTGTCCCAAACGGAAGGCATCGACAAAAATTCCGCGCCGCGTTTCGGAAAATTGCTGGGCGCGGGGCGCATTATCGCCGGCACGTACAACGTCCTGCCCTCGGAACGCGTGCAATTGGAAATTTTGTCGTGGGATATCGCCAATCGCCAGGTTCCCGCCGCCACCAGCACCGCCGAGGCTCTAAAGAACCTTTTCAGGCTGGAGAAAGATTTGGTGTTCACGCTCATTGCGAAAATGGGCATCGAATTGACGCCGCAGGAACGCGAAAAAATCCAACTCATCCCCACCAAAAACTTACAAGCCTTTATGGCTTATTGCCAGGCGTTGGAAAAGGAAGATGCCGGGCAGTTTAATGCTGCGCTGCAGCTTTATCAGAAAGCGATGCAATTGGATCCCGGCTTTTCTTCGGCTAAAACTAAAGCCGAGGCCGCTGAAAGTTTGTCGCTGGCGGGCGGAAGCAAAGAACAAACCCTCGCGGCAGCGCAAGCGATGGAAAATTCCAGCGCTGCAGTCACCTCCAGGGATCTGGTGGAGGTTCGGCTGCAAAATCTGGCCGGCAGTATCGGCTCAAATTTTATGTCCGGACAGGACACGCGTGAACCTGCGGAAGAAGCTGATCTCTCCGGCGCGGGTTTGGGCGGAACTTTGTCAAAACCGCTGCCGCCGCCGAAATGATTGATGGCCGTAACTGTTCCGCCACGGTTTGACCGTGGCTTTCGCTAACTCTTCGCAAAAGTCGATGCTACGGCCAGGCCGCAGCAGATCAGGCTGGGAGGCCATTCAGTCAAATCTTTTCAGCAACTGTTTGGCTCGCCGAAAAATCCGATCAAACATCGCTTCAGTCAATTTGCCGGTAAACGTATTTTGCTGGCTCGGATGAAATGTTCCCAGTAAAGCCAATTTTCCATTGAGCTGATATTCGACGCCGTGGCCAAATTTCGGTCGCGGCGTTATTCTCAAATTATACACCTGCTCGCAAGCTGTTAGCGCGTTATCAAAACCAATCCTGCCCAGGCCCAGAATCACCCGCACATTTTTGAGCAATTCGATTTCACGCAAAAAATACGGCCGGCAATTCGCAATCTCCGCGATTGTCAATTTATTTTGCGGCGGCGCACAGCGCGCGGTCGCGGTGATGTAGCAATCTGTCAATTTCAAACCATCATTACGATTTACCGAAGTTAGCTGATTCGCAAATCCGGCTTTGTGCAGCGCGCGAAAGAGCCAGTCACCGCTGCGGTCGCCGGTAAACATGCGGCCGGTGCGATTGCCGCCGTGCGCCGCCGGCGCGAGTCCAACAATTAAAAATCGCGCGCGTGGATCGCCAAAACTCGGCAGCGGTTTGCCCCAGTATTCATCATCGACAAAGCGTTTGACTTTTTCCCGCGCTGCCTGCTCGCGCCACGCAACGAGTCGCGGACATTGTCGGCAGGCGATGAGTTGGTTTTGGAGATTGGACAGAGTTTTTATTGACATAAAACTTTATCAAGCGAACGTTGTAATTAAAATTTGCCCAACGGATGAAAAAACGACCAACGGATAAAAATCCGTTGGCAGCTTTTATCCGTGGTAATGCCTCACTCACGGGTGGAGTAGCGCAGGCATCCTGCCTGCAGACAAGATGTCTGCGCTACGTTTTCCACCAATTTAGAAAATCTGAGGGATTACTATCCGTGGGCAATTTTTCTTGATAATTTGAATCTGAAAGTTACCAGCTTCTGATCGCTGCTTTTGGCAGCCAGATCGCCGATTCCGCATCACCGTAAGCCACACAACGCCCGGCCAAAAATTCGCAGCCGATCCACGCGCAGACGACGGCATCGAGCGCGTCTTCGTAGCCCTTTAATTGCGCGGCTCGCGCAAAAGATTGCGCCGCAGGCAGCCACTGCGCAACCTCCGTAATCCGTTTATTGAGCGCCAAACGGAGGCGATTAAGATTTTTTACGACCGTCATGCGACGCTGATCGCGATCAAGCTCCGGCCAGTATTTTTGCAATTTACTCACTTTGTATTTGAGCCGTTCGTCAAGGCCGAGCAATTCGATAATCGCCGGATGCGGATACACTTCGATGAAGACGCGAGCGTTTTTATTTTGCCGCGACGAGGCCTCGGCATTTAACCATTCACAGCCGCGCTGGATAAGTTGCTCAAATAGCATTCGGCTGATCGGCCCCGGCCGTTGCGCCGTCGGTGAATGCGTCCCTGCTTTTCGCGCAATGTAAGCTTTGGTCACCATTTTGTCCGCCGTTCTTCGCCCGTTAATCGGCCTCGGCCCGATTGGAATATCGAGCGCAATGACAGTGGGAGTTGTGCCGGCGAGTTTTTCACAAACGGCAAGCAACGCTGGAATATTCGGCGCGCTGCCATAAACTTTGTCCGGCCAATCGATTTTATCGCCAGCGGCGATCTGACAAAACTCTTCATACGAACGCGCCGCGCGAAGCAGTTGCGGCTGGCCGCGTGCCGGAACTTTTACGAGCGCCACACCAGCGGGATGATGCGCCGTCCAGGCCGCGTCGATACCGAGAATAAATTTAGCCATCAAAGATAAACTGAAGATTTTAAATTGAACTGAAAATTTGGCAGATTTTCAAATTTCCGTGCAAAATTCAGGCGCTACCGCAAAATAAACCCATACCGCAACGGATCAGCCGGATCGATCAGCAACTCATTTCGCCCCGTGATATGCGCCGTGCCGGTGACTTTCGGAATGACGGCGTCATACGGCCCGAATTTCGTCGTTTTCACGACCTCGCCGGTGAAGCAAGTGCCGAGAATGCTTTCGATCACAATCGGCGCATTCATTTTTATTTCACCACGAGCATGATGCAACGCGACCCGCGCGCTCACCCCCGTGCCGGTTGGCGAACGGTCGAGTTCACCATCCGCAAAAATACAAACGTTGCGGCTGTGATGTTTCGGATCATGCGGCGGCCCGACGATGATGGTGCCGTAGAGAAATCCCAAATCTTTTTCAAACGGATGTTGAATCGGCAGACTCGTCATGACGGCGAGTTTGATGCGCATGCCGATATCGATGAGTTGGCGAAAATTTTTTGCCGTCAAATCAACGCCGATTTCTTCGGCGCGGCAGAAGGCATAAAATGCGCCGCCGAAAGCGACGTCATACCGCAGCCAGCCAATGCCGGGAACATGAACGGTTTTATCGAGCGCATACACGAACGAAGGGACGTTGTGCAAAGCGACTTCAACAACACGGCCATTTTCACGCCGTGCAAAAGCAGTGACGCGTCCGGCAGGCGTGTCCATGCGAATGACGGGATTGTCTTCATCGGTTTGAATCATTCCCGTGTCCAGCGCCACTTTCGTCAACGCGATGACGCCATGTCCGCACATCGTGCTAAAACCTTCGTTGTGCAAAAAGAGCACGCCGAGTGTGCCGTCCGGCGTCACCGGCTCCGTGACGATGCAGCCATACATATCGGCATGCCCGCGCGGTTCCCACATCAGCGCCATGCGCAAATGGTCAAGATGCTCGCGCGCATAGCGGCGTTTTTCCAGAATGGTCGTGCCGTGAACAGGAGGGAGGCCGCTCGTAATGACGCGCAACGGCTCGCCAGCCGTGTGCGCGTCAATTGCGGTAATCTTCAGCCAATCGTCGGGGGGATTCCAGTTCGAGGGCATGCATGATTCTCTGTTTTTCGCATCAGTGTCGGAGTGCGAAGCCTACGGCCGTTGGCTTCAGCTTCGCCATATCTCGATGGCGCAAAACCTACGGTCGCAGACTAAAGTTTTGCACTCCGCTTTCAGCGCGTTAATCCTTGAGCACGAACGTGACTTTCATGGTGACGCGATACTCGACGATTTTGCCGTCGTCGATCATCACTTTCTGCTCTTTAATCCACGCGCCTTTGACGTTTTGCAAAGTCTTATTGGCGCGCTCGATGCCGGTTTTGGTGGCGTCTTCAAAACTTTTCGTGGATGACGAGGTGATCTCGGTGACGCGTGCGACTGACATGACTTCCTCCTTGAAATGGGTTGAAATAAAAACGACCGGTCATCGCCTGGCCGGTCGAAACGATTAAATCATTATTCGGGCGGTTGGTTGAACGAAAACATGGAGTCGTCCCCGATTGTTGCTGCCCTGGCCCTCACCGCAGCTTTTCGGAAAAAGGAAGAACATAACGATGAGGATCAGGATAAAAATTAAAACGGTTGCGCTTTTCTTATTCATTTTTCACTCCTTCCTTAAAGTAACGAAGTCCGACCCTGGCCTGCTGCAGGGCAGGGTCGGACTTCACATGACGCGTCAGCGTTGATCGATCGGCGTATACGCCACGTTCTTCTCGCCGGGATAAATCGCGCGCGGGCGGAACAGGCGATTGTTTTGCAACTGCTCGATGACATGCGCCGTCCAGCCGGAAATGCGGCTCACGGCGAAAATCGGTGTGAACAAATCCTGATCGAGTCCCATGTAATAATAAACCGTCGCGGAAAAGAAATCGACATTCGGATAAATGCCCTTCTCGCCGACTTCGCGGATCATAATTTCTTCAACCTTCTTGGACATGTCAAACCACTTTGCATTGCCGGTTTGCTGTGCGAGCTTTTGCGAGTACCGGCTGAGAATGCGCGCGCGCGGATCATAGGTATGATAAACGCGGTGGCCGAAGCCCATGACTTTTTGTTTGTTTTTCAAGCGCTCCAGAACGTATGCTTCAACCTTGTCGATACTGTCGATTTTGAGCAGCGTTGTCATCACTTCGCTGTTGGCGCCGCCGTGCAACGGGCCTTTCAAGCTGCCGACCGCGGCGGTAATCGCGGCATACATGTCGGAGAGCGAGGAGATGACGACGCGCGCGGTGAACGTCGAGGCATTGAATCCGTGATCGGCGTGCAAAATCAACGCGACCTCCAGAACCCGCGCGGCGTATTCGGTCGGGGCCTCGCCGTTTACCATATAAAGGAAGTTCGCCGCATGATTCAAATCCTGCCGCGGCGCGACAAATTCTTTTCCGCTCTGCCGGCGCTGAATCGCGGCGACGATCGTCGGGAACGCCGCGATCAAATCAATCGCGCGTTCAAGATTTTTTTCCGCCGCGATATTGGTGGGATCGGCGTCGTATAATCCCAGCGCCGACACGCTCGTGCGCAGCAGGTCCATCGCATTGGCCGAGGGCGGAAACGATCGAATCAGATCAAAAATCGCCGGTTGCACCTGCCGGCGGCTCTTCAATTGATTTTCAAAATCGGCCAGCTCCTGCCGCTTCGGCAAACGGCCGTAGAGCAGAAAATAACTCGTTTCTTCAAACGTCGAATGTTCCGCCAGTTGCTCGATTGGAATGCCGCGATAGAGTAAAATCCCGTTCTCACCGTCGATGGAACTGATCATCGAAAGCGCGGCAACCACGCCTTCCAATCCTTCGCGAAATTCCGCCGGACGGCCAAACTCGTCGATCACTTCACGAACCTTTTCGGCCATGGTTTCAATGCTCCTTTCTCCCTGCGGGAGTATGTCAATGAGTGTATGTTGTTTTCAGATTTTATATGCCTTCAATCACTAACTCGCCCACGCCGTCTGGGAAAATCATTTTATTGCGCCTGCAATTCGGCGTTCGCGTGGATGCGGGTTATCTTTGACGGTTGTTCAACCCGATCTTTCAATACTTCACCGCGCGCGACCAAACGGCGACCTTCATATAATTCAAATCTGTTGCCGGATTCAAGCAAATGCAAAGGTGCATCTGATGACAGGAAACTGATTTCAGCTTCAATACTGGATGAATCTAATTGATTCTTGAAGTCCGCCACGACGCTCCATGCAACCTCCGGCCATTTCGTAGATTCTTTTTCAAATCGCGCCAGAGTTGAATAACGCGGCCCGGAAGGAGGGTGTTGGCGACCACCTTCAGCAGCAGAAAGCCAATGAATCCTTACTATTGCTTTGCGCGGCATCTTCAAATTGTTCTTCATATTATAAACTCCCGAAAAGTAATATTCCCCAGTTGATAAATTTCAGCGTATAGAGCCGGGCCGATATTATCAAGCCAATCTATACGAAAAAGTTTTTCTGCAATTTGTGTCGGAATATTCACTTCAATAATGCGATAATTTTCCCGCCCCTCCAAAGCATTACCCCATTGCGCCGCATCTTCAGCGGTCTCGGCAAACCATTTTCCTTCCAGCGAACTGGAAACTTCTCGAAATTTACCTGTAAGATTCAAGTCTTGAAACTCGGCCTCATTTACAGCGCGATAAAGTTTCATTGTCACTCCGGTGGATCAGGCGATCTCCAGAATTCGTCTTTGCGACATATTAATAAATACTAAATTGCCGGTTTAAAATCAAGCTGTATCTCGCTTTTCTCGTAACGCGGCTTTGGCCGCAACCAAAACTGCACCACAAAGGGCACAAAGAACACAAAGATTTTTCTTTGTGCGCTTTGTGGCCTTTGTGGTGAAAAAAATCTTCGCGGGTGTGATAGTTTTTCGGAAGTAATACTATAATGCCTCACTCACGGGGGAAAACGTAGCGCCGACGTCCCGCCCAATGGCACTAACTTTTTGCCAAGGGCGGAAGCTTAGTCCCCAACGGGGACAAATATGATAGCTCAGGGCAACGCCCTGTGTTTGAAGCATGAATATGTGTTTAAGCCCTGAAAGGGCGTTATACTCACATCGTGTGTTTATGCGAAAATTCTATTTTGCCCTTTCAGGGCGTATCTTCATTCGGCTGGGATTATTTTCGGCATTCAAAATTTTCTTATGATTAGCGTGCTTATGAAAAGTTAGTGACATTGGACGTCCCGCCTGCAGACGAGGTGTCTGCGCGACGTTTTACTTTCCGTCGTTGCGACGCTCTCAATCGTCATTTTGCGCCACCGTTTTCGCGGCTTCATTTTCAAAAACCACTTTTCCTCCCACGATCGTCATCAACACTTTAATCTTAAACAGCTCGTTCTCCGGCGCGGTCATGAGGTCGCGATCGAGCACCACGAGGTCGGCGAGTTTGCCGGGCATGAGCGAGCCTTTCAAATCTTCCTCGAACGCGGCCATCGCGCCCCAGATCGTCAACGATTTCAGCGCTTCTTCGCGCGTCATGCGCAGTTCCGGATGCCAGCCGTCGGTTGAAAAACCGGTGGTGTCGCGGCGTGCAAAAGACGCATAAAATTCAATCAGCGGATTGCCTTCTTCCACCGGCGCATCAGAGCCGCCGGCGATGTAATTGCCCTGATCGATGAATGTCCGCCACGCATACGCGCCGCTCAAACGATTTAATCCCAATCGGCGAATCGCAAAGTGCAAGTCACCGATGGCGTGGCTCGCTTCCATCGACGGAATCACGCCGAGTTTTTTGAAACGCGGAATGTCGGCGGGATCGACGATTTGCGCGTGCTCGATGCGAAAACGCGGATCGGCAATTTTGCGTTTTTCGACCGGCACTTCATTGAAGGCGCGCTCGTAGAGATCGAGCACTTTGCGATTGGCGGCATCGCCGATGGCATGAATCGCCACTTGCAGACCTTGCTCGGTCGCGGCTTTGATAGTGGGATAAACCTGGTCGTCCTGCCAGAGAAACAAACCGCGGGTGTTTTCATCGGAATAGTTTTCCAGCAACGCCGCGCCGCGCGAGCCGAGCGCGCCGTCGATGGAAATTTTGATGCCGCGAATCGTGAGATGATGGTCAAACAATCCGATCTCCGCGCCTTTTTGCAATAGCGTCTTAACGTCGCCGCCCGGGCCGCGCACAAATTCGTAAATGCGGATTTGCATTTTCTCTTCATTATATAGCCGCTTCCACAAATTAATCGTGTCCCAGCCGCTGCCGGCGTCGTGAATCGTCGTCAGGCCATAAGCGAGCGCGACGGCGTTGGCTTTCAGCGCATACTTTTCCTGCATCTCCGCCGAGTTCGAGGGAATATGGCGGGCGACCAGACTCATGGCTTTATCAACCAGCAAACCGTTGAGTTTGCCGCGGCCGTCTTTTAAAATTCCGCCGCCCGGCGGATCCGGCGTCGCCTCGGTAATGCCGGCGATCTCCAGCGCTTTGGAATTGACCAGCGCCATGTGGCCGTCGGCGCGATTCAGGTAAACCGGCAACTCCGGCACGATCCGATCCAGTTCGGTGCGCGTCGGAAATTTTTTGTCCGGCCAGTCCTCTTCCATCCAGCCGCGGCCGGTGATCCAATCGCCGGGCTGCTTGCCCGTCGTCCAGTTTTGAATGCGCGACAAAAATTCCTCGAGCGATTTGCAGCCGTCGAGATTCAAATCAAACGCGCGCCTGCCGACGCCCTGAAAATGATAATGGCTGTCGATAAATCCCGGCACGACGGTTTTGCCGCCGAGGTCGATGACGCGGGTTTTATCGCTCACCCGGTTTTGCGCCGCCGCATTGGAGCCGACATAAGCAATGCGATCACCGGCAATCACAATGGCCTGCGCCGAAGGATTCTTTTCATCGACGGTGTGAATGACGCCGTTGGTGAGGACGAGATCGGCAGTCCGTTGTTGATTTTGACAGGCCATCCAGCCTGCTCCCAGAAACGTTATGATGATTATTGCCGAGTTTTTCATGAGTAACCATCCTTAGCATGGTTTTTCTTTTTTTGCCTTGCCGCGGGCAAGGCGGATTTGACGGCTTTTAAGATAATAAAATTTCGCCCCGATGTCCACAGAATTTTTTCAGAGCGGTTAATGCCGCACTGACCGGCCGCTTAAATCGTTCGTTTCACACTGAAGTCTCAATTTTTAGCGACCGGTCAGTTACTTGCTTAGAAGCGTTTGCGTCGAGCCAGCCTTTGCCAGAATTGGCAGGCAAAGAAATTTCCGGCGGCATCAAGAAGCTGAAACTCTCGGCAGCAGATTTGGTGAAGACGCTGCATGGTATCGAAATGAAGAAGCGGCCTGAGACTGCAAGTGATGATCAAGTTGAGCGCGCCGAAGCGAGTTGTGTGGTGACGACGGTGGAGAAGTGAAAGAGGTTTTGAAGGGATTTATGGGAAAATAAAGCAAACCTATGCTTGTTCGCTAGGATTGGTTACAGTAAGGCCTTCGTTCTTGGCAGCGTGGTTGAGGATTTTGTCGGAGCCGACAAAGCAAACTTCCTCTCCATCAAAAGCCCGCAGGATGGATTGCAATTGTAACGCAGTTGCCAATTGGACCGAGTCGTATCCTCGCAAGGGGTATTTCTCGATTAGTTGCATCGCTAAAGATATAATCTCGTCCGCGATCGGAAGGCGATTAAAAGTTTCATTAAAATCCTCGGTAAAATCTGTGCGCGCTTGCGCAAATATCTCCTGGGTTAAATCACCGCTGCGAAAACGCCGATGCAGGGCGGACCAGACTTCCGGCCCGGCAATCGCATTGATAAAGAGATCACCAGTTGGCGCTTTGTGGCACAAGTTTTTCATAAACTGACTGCCAGCTTCGTCGAGATAAATTTTGACCACGGCGCTGCTATCGCAATAATAAATCATCTCGGCCCCCGGTCTTCAATAATCGTCTCGGAAAGCGGTTTCCCCTTGATTTTGCCCAGCTTTCTTTCAGGAAAGGGCTTGCCAATATTGTCAGGGTTGTAGTGCACTTTCAGGCCGTGCTCTTCCAGTTTTTTGAGCAACGTGAGTATTTCTTCTCGCGTGTGCCGGCGCGGCACAGTAACGTACACTTCAGTGCCATCGGCAATTTTCAGTGGTTCAACCGGCTCAATCATTCCGTTGCGATATATGCCTCGAATTGTTTCGCTCATTTGTTTAGTCTCCTGAGTTATGGCACAAAATACTAATTCTCAAAGCCAAAAGCAAGCCGGAAATTGTAATTGAATAACGTTTAAATATACAGTTGGCAAAGTCTTCCATCAAGGATTTTCTCTTGAATATGGTTTTTAACATTTGTATATTCGCTTAATCAAATGAACTGAATCGGAATCATGGTGCTCTTCTCCCGATATTTCGATGGCCATGAGTTGCGCCGCGAAAGTAGCATCAACCGTGTCGGCGTTTTCTTTTGCCATCATTTGATAGCCTTCCGCCAACAGCGCTTCAAAAGCGGTGGAATCCGCTTCGATCTCTTCAAGCACACGTGCGAGCAACTCGTGTACGAATTGATCAATCGGCTTGGCCGCGCGTTTCGAGGCGGCCTCCAATTTGTAATGAAGATGATCGGCGAGAGTGATTTCAAAGGTTTTCATAGATGTTCGCGAGAATGATTGGTTTTTCAGGGAAAGTCGCGGGCGACGCCCGAATGACTCAGTCATCGCCCAAAAACTACGTTCCAAGATACACTCTGCA
>Ga0247727_10005760_pt1 | contig 24819 bp, 18 predicted proteins | sample WisWelCaveWW1625_FD_202498 | JGI IMG/M metagenome (GOLD analysis project Ga0247727, IMG submission 202498) | Biofilm microbial communities from Wishing Well Cave, Virginia, United States - WW16-25 | ecosystem: Environmental > Aquatic > Deep subsurface > Groundwater > Cave microbial mat | place... | reverse complement strand
ATAATCGCACAGGCTTTTCTTCGAGGGTGATCATAGCCGTTGTCTGAGACCAACACGTCCGTCGCGAGGTCTGCGAGTACTGCCGCCTCGCTCATTCAGTCACAGACAATATGCCATCCAGCCGTCTCGAGAGCCAGCCGAATCCGTTGCGCTGGACGCGGCGCGTGGGCCGGCTCGACCTTGAGCGACCTGCGATCCTGTGCAATGATCGCGTCCATGATGAATCGCCAGTCGAACGCTGCACGAGTTGACGATGGCTCGAACGCGGCCAATGCGGAAACGATTTACTCGCGCCGCAACTGGGCGGCGGTGACGGCTATCACACTGCTCGCGACCGCGCCGTTTCTGGGCAAGGCGTTTCACATTGACGACTTCTTCTATCTACAGATCGCCCGGCACATCCTCGACGACCCGTTGCGTCCGTACGACTTCACGATGTTCGCGGGCGGCGAGCCGCATTACGTTTTTGATTTCGTGCGTTCGCCGCCGTTGTTTCCGTACTTGATTGCGCTCGCGGTGAGTTGCTTCGGCGAATCAGAATTGGCGTTACACGGCGTGATGAGCATGTTCACGGCCGTCGTTGCCGCGTCAACGTTCGTGCTCGCCGGCCGCTTCACGCGTCGCCCGGTTCTCGTCACGGCGCTCGTCGTGCTCAATCCGATTTTCGTGCCGGGCCAAAACCTCATGCTCGACGTGCCGATGCTGGCCTTTGGACTTGGCGGGCTGGCGCTGCACATTTCCGGCACCGACCGGGGGCAGATCGGCCGCGTGCTGGCGGGCGGGCTGCTCGCGGGGCTGGCGATCGTGACCAAGTATCCGGCCCTCGTGCTGCTGCCGCTCCTTGCCGTGTATTCGCTGACCCGACGGAGTTGGCTCGGCGTGGCCGCGCTCGCGGCGTCGATCGTGCCACTCGCCGTTTGGAGCACGCAAAACCTTGTCGGTCACGGCAGCATTCACGTCATCACGCACCTTCGCGACGCGTCCGGCGGCCAGACGGATTTTCTGCCGCGCGGGCTGACGGCCGCGGCGATTCTCGGTTCGGCATTCTTTCCGGTCCTGAGCATGCCGCGTCTGAATATGCCGCGATGGCAACACGGGGCTGCCGTCGCGCTGAGCGCCGGACTGGCCGTGCTCGCTCGGCACGATCAGTTTCACACCGCGGGCATCCGGCAGGGAAGCGAGCACGTGTTGTTGTTGGCGAGCGGCATTTATGTGCTTTTGCTCGCGGTTGCGTCGATTCGCCAGCCGTTGCGTGACGGCGCGCGTGTGGGCACGAGTGCCGTGAGCGATCGCGACCGCGCGGGCGACTGGTTTCTTCTGAGTTGGCTCGTGCTGGGCGTCTTCATGTCGCTGCGGAGCCCGTTCATGGCGGTGCGGCACGTGCTGTGGGCGTTGCCGGCCGGCGCGATCGTGGTGACGCGCCTCGTGCCAGCCGGCCGCGTGACCGACGCGTGGTTCGGCGGCTGCGTTGCGATCGTCGCTGCCCTCGGCGTGAGTCTGGCGTGGGTGGACATGCAGATCGCCAACTGCCATCGCGATTTTGCGATCGTTCAAGTTCGTCCGCTGCTGCAACAAACGAAGCAGCGGATTCTGTTCGCCTCGGAGCACGGCTTTGCTTATTACTGTGCACAAGGAGGCGTGCAGCCGCTGCCGCGCGACGGCGTGCCACCGCCGCGATCGATCATCTTCGTCGCCGTGCTCGAGGATCCCGCGTTGGCCGAAGCACTGAAGCCACTACTGGCCCCGCCCGAGCAGTTCATCGCCGGCGAAGTGAGCCGCGTGCCGCTCACAACGATGTCGCACGGCACGCGATTCTACGCGACCGGCACGAACGATCTGCCGTGGGAATTTGGCCGCCGGCCGCTGGTATACTTCGAAGCGTACAAAGTCCGCCAGGCAACCGCCGAGCCGACCGACCTTGGCCGCCGCCCGCCCGACGCCGCGCATCTCTGATTGCAGATTCCGTTTGGACCACATGCCGGTTCGCGAGCATAATAGGATCTATCCAATCGCCGCCGTGGTCGGTCGTGCGGGTGACCGCCTTCCTTGTCGGAGTGCCGCGTACTTCGAGGCGAGCAGAAGTCCGCATTCATTCAGCGACGACGAGCCATGAATCATCAAATGACGCCACCGTTGCAGTCGGAAACTTCGCCGGCCGAACGACTGGAGCAGACGAGGCAGCGATTCGCCACGGCCTGGTCGAGCGCGCTCGCCGGTGGCCCGCCGCCTTCGCTCGATACATTTCTCAACGACCACTTAGCGGAGGAGCGCACGGTCGCGCGGCAGTCGCTCGAAACGATTGACCGAGAGTTTCGCAATCGTTGGAACGGCAGCGCACACGGCTCGTCGCGCGGCGGAGCACGGACGGTAGTCGTAGCGGACGGTCCTTGCCAAACGACTCCGCCGGCCGGCGACGCGACAATCCTCCTGGACGAACGCAGCTCGGACCAGCAGCCGCTGACGATGCGGATGTCTCCGGCGGCGAAGGACTCGGACACAATCGTGTTGGCCGAAAAAGAGCCGCCGGAATCGCCCACGGTCATGCTGACTCCAAGCGACGCTTCGATCGCTCGCGGCGACGAGTTGCCGACGATCGAACTGGATGGTCCGACCGCGGCCGCGCAGGCGAAGACGGCGCCGCGCGATGAGAACGCCAGTGCAGCGACTCAGATGTTCGACGAGCCGGGGCCGGCCGCCGCGGGCGACGGTCAGTTACTGACGTTGCCCTTGCCAGAGTCGCCAGACGGCGAGTCGGCGAGCGCGGGCGAGAACACGCTGGCGATGATTCAAAGCTCGGACGACGGGACCCAATTGCTCGATGATACGGGGCAACCGGTGGATGATGCGGGGCAGGCCGCGGCGTCGAGCCTCGCGGAGCGGCCGAGCGTTGCGGGCTACGAAATTCTCGGCGAACTCGGCCGCGGCGGCATGGGTGTCGTGTACCGCGCGCGGCACCTCAAACTCGATCGCGAGGTCGCACTCAAAATGGTGCTGACCGGCGCGCATGCCGGCGAAGAAAATCGGAATCGGTTTTACGCCGAAGCCCAGGCCGTGGCGCAGGTCCAGCACCCGAACATCGTGCAGATTTTCGAGGTGGGCGAGCAGGCCGGGCTGCCGTACTTCGCGCTGGAGTTCATCACCGGCCAGAGCCTGTCGCAGAAGATGGCCGGCAAGCCGCAGCCGGATCGCGACGCCGCCGCAATGATCGAAACGCTCGCCCGCGCCATGCACCACGCGCATGAACACGGCATCGTGCACCGCGACTTGAAGCCGGCGAACGTTTTGCTCAGCCACGACGGCACGCCGAAAATCACTGATTTCGGTCTGGCCAAGCGGCTTGAAGGCGAGTCGTCGAGCCAGACGCGATCCGGGGCGATCCTGGGCACGCCGAGCTACATGGCCCCGGAACAAGCGATGGGCGAGGTGCATCAAATCGGTTCGGTCACGGACGTGTACGCGCTCGGCGCGATGCTGTACGAAATGATCACGGGCCGGCCGCCGTTCCTCGCGGCCACCCCGATGGACACGGTCATGCAAGTCGCGCGCGACGAACCGCTCGCTCCGTCGCAGCTTCAGCCAACGGTCGCGCGCGACCTCGAAACGATTTGTTTGAAGTGTCTTCAAAAGGAGCGAGGCAAACGTTACTCGACCGCGGCGGCACTGGCCGACGACCTGCGGCGATTTCAGCACAATGAACCGATCACCGCACGGCCCGTGAGTCGCGCGGAGCGGCTCGCGCGCTGGTGCCGGCGCAATCCGAACTTCGCGGCGCTGAACGCCGTGATCGCACTCCTTATCGTCGCCGGGCTTGCGGGCGCCGGATTCGCTTACGTGCGAATCAAGCATGAAAAAGACGATGCGGTCGCCGCGCGCCAGACCGCGGAAACAAGCGAACTCGCGGCGAAAGCGGCACGCAATCGAGCGGAACTGGCCGAGGACGATGCGAAGCGCAGCGAACAGATCGCCATGCAAAACGCCGAGCTGGCGACGGCCAACGCCAAGCTCGCCAGCGATCAAACGGAACTCGCGCTCGACGCGCTCAAAACGGTCGTAACCGAAGTGGACGCCGATCTGCGCGACAAGCCCGCCATGCGGCCGCTGCGCACCTAGCTGCTCGAAATGGCGCTCAGCCGGCTTGACAAAGTTGCGACTAGTGACGCGAACGCCGCGGTGATCGACCGAGCCCGCGCGCAGGCGTACCTGCAGAAAGTCTACATCTTTCAGCAGCTTTTGCAGTCGGCCGAGGCGGCGGCTTCGCAACGGCTCGCGCACGAGCTTCTTCAAAAACTCGTTGACGCGAAACCGGCCGGCGTCGATGCGGACAAGGGCCGCGGAAATCTCGCCGTGTCGTTTGACGAGCTGGCCAATCAAGTGAAGGGCCGCGCCCCGGAAAAGGGCCGAGAGTATTACGTCGATGCGCTCAAGCTCCGCCTCGACCTGCTCGAAAACCCGCAGAGCGATTTTTATCCGCGCCATGTGCTCGAGCATTTCGTGGCAAACTCCTACGACTTGCTCGGCGAAGTCGAATTGCGACTCGATAACGTCGAGGCGGCACGCGACTATTGGCGTCAGTCGTTGGAGATTCGCCGCCGCAATCTGGCGCTCGCGATTGGAGATTCCGAGCACAATGCGGACTACCGCAGGAGCCTGGCCGGCACGCTCGCCCTGCAGGCTCAATTGAGTCAGCGACAGCGCGACTGGCCGGCGTCGCGCGAGGCGCTCGAAGAGTGTCTGACATTTCGCAAAGCGCTGGCGGACGAAGACCCGCTCAACGTGACGCATCGCTTGAGCCTAGCGGGGACGCACCGCGCGCTGGGCGACACGCTGCTCTTCATGAACGACGCCCCGGCCGCGGCCGACCACTACCGCGAGTCGATCGCGATCGTGCAGCAGCTTGTCGAGACCGACGGTCGGTTAGCGTTTCGCCGCAGCCTGGCCGATCAATACTACCGGCTCGCCGCGGCGACACTTCGCGCCAGCGGTCCGGCGGCGGCGGACGAGTATTTCCAAAAGGCGCTGCAGATAATCGACACGCTGGTCGCCGCGGGACCACCGAGCGCGGGCCTGAAGACTTTCTGGATGGTGGCGCTCGCGCGATGCGGCAATCATGAGAAGGCGGCCGAATTGGCCGAGGAAGTCAGTTTCACGGAGCCGCAAGATCGAAATCTCTTTCAGGCCGCGTGCGGCTTCTCACTGTGCATCGCGGGCGTCGCTCACCTGAAAAACGCAGACCAACTCACTCCGGATGAGCTTGCGCGCCAAGAGCGCTACGCCGCGCGGGCGCTCGACGCGCTCTCTCGCGCCGTCGCCAAGGGATATAAGGATTTCACCGCGATCGAGACCGATCCGGACCTCGACCCGGTCCGCGGCTTTCCCGGTTTCGGCAAGTTCTTGAACGAGATCAAGCCGAAGTAGCCTGGCGTGCAGCGCTCAGGCCGCGAACTGAATTACCACGCGAAGTGCGCGAAGGCCTTGTTCGCGTCGGCCATTTTATGGGTGGTCTCGCGTTTTTCGATTGCGGCGCCTTCGCGGTTGTACGCGGCGACAAGTTCGTCGGCGAGCTTGAGGTGCATCGGCCGGCCCTTCTTGTCGCGAGCGGCACCGATGATCCAGCGAAACGCCATCGTCTGCTGGCGACTCGATTTCACCTGCATCGGCACCTGATACGTGGCGCCGCCGACGCGCTTCGAACGGACCTCGATCATCGGCTTGACGTTTTCGATCGCTTGCGTGAAAACTTCAAGCTCGTCCTTGTCCTTGACCCGCTTCTTGATCTGCTCCAGCGCGCCGTAGAACAGGCGCTGGGCGACGGTCTTCTTACCGCTCCACATCAACGAGTTGATGAACTTGCCCGCGAGCAACGATCCGTATTTCGGATCGGGCTTGAGTGTCGATTTCCCGGCTGTCCAGCGTTTAGCCATGTCTCACCCTTCAAGTAGACACAAAGTTCTGAAAGAGGACTTCCCGTTGCCGACCGCCGCGTGCGTTCAGCACGAGTGCTCGAAAGGCCGGCTGCACCGCTTTGTGCAAATGCCGAGCGAACTGGCGGCTCAGCTTGTGCACAAGGATCAACTCGACCACGTCGGCAAAATCGCGATGCGTGCGTCGCATGTTTCCGAGACCGCACGCAATCTTCAGTTCAATCAAGCGCGGCAGCGCTATGACTGGCAGGCCTTCGATGGTCGTCGCAACCCCTTCGACTTCCGGATCCGGCAACCGCACGTCGAATGATCGATCATCGCTGGCTGATTCTCGTGAGACAAGCACATGAATCGGCACATTGCCTAGACCGCGAAATTCACGTTCTTTCGGATCCCAGTCAAACCCTTCCTGCTGCAGCGAGCGCTTGACCGACGCCGCGTCTTCCGCTCGAACGAGAAGATCGACACCCACCGTTTTGCGTTGATAGCCGTACAAACAAACTGCGATGCCGCCAATCAAAACATGCGGCAACCCCGCGGAGCTAAGCACGTCGTGGCATCGTCTCGCGGTCTCCCAAACTTCAGGGCTACCCAACATGGAGTAGACCTTTCTGGCGCGGCGAACTGCGGTCACCATCACGCAATCTCAATTACTGTGATTTCTTCGTTCCGTATTTTGACCGCGCCTGCTTGCGGTCGGCGACGCCGAGTGAATCGAGCACACCGCGGACGATGTGGTAGCGGACGCCCGGCAGGTCGCGGACACGGCCGCCACGCACGACCACGATCGAGTGCTCCTGCAGATTGTGCCCCTCGCCCGGAATGTACGCAGTGACTTCCTTGCCGTTCGACAGCCGCACGCGTGCGATTTTTCGCAGCGCCGAGTTCGGCTTCTTTGGCGTCATCGTCTTCACCTGCAAGCACACGCCGCGTTTGAACGGGCATTTGTCGAGCACAGGGGCCTTCGACTTGTACACCTGCTTGCGACGCGGCTTGCGGACCAGTTGATTGATTGTCGGCATCGTCTACTCTCTGAAGTCTGGTTCTACGGCGGGTCTACTCAACTTCTTCCGGCTCTGTCGCGGTCTCTTCTGCGGTGGAAACGGCACTCGGGCCGGACCACAGGTGCGTGTGTCCGAACGCCATGCTCTCGAGTGCCTCCGGGCGAATGCGAACTTCCGACTCCTGATGCACCTTGAATCCTGTGCCAGCGGGCACGAGGTGGCCCAAGATAACATTTTCCTTGAGGCCAACCAAGCGATCGACCTTGCCGGCGAGCGCGGCCTCGGTCAGCACCTTCGTCGTTTCCTGGAAGCTTGCGGCCGAGATGAAACTCTCCGACTGCACCGCGGCCTTGGTGATCCCCAAAAGCTGTGTCGACGAGTTGGCCGGCATCGGTTTCGTCGTCTTCGGCCCCTTGCCGCCGACGGCCTCGAGCCGCGCACGCTCCTGTTCGAGGACTTCCTTCGGCACGATGTCGTCCTTCTTGAATTCCGAGTCGCCGGGATCGACGATCTTCATGCACGAGCCGAGTTCCAGGTTTCGTTTGCGGAACTGGAACTTGTCCACGACGGAGCCGGGCAAGAGCGACGTGTCGCCGCCGGTTTCGACGCGGACTTTGCGCAGCATTTGCGAGACGATGATCTCGATGTGCTTGTCGTCGATATCGACGCTCTGGCTGCGGTACACGCTTTGGATTTCGCGGAGCAGGTAGACCTGCACGGCCTCTTCGCCGGAGATGCGCAGGATGTCGTGCGGCACGAGCGGCCCTTCGACGAGCGCGTCGCCCGCGCGGACGAAGTCACCGCCGTGCACGCGCAGGTGCTTACCGTGCGGCACGAGGTGTTCCTTAGCGACGCCGGCGCGATTCTTGACGACGATGTTGCGCTTACCGCGGCGTTTTTCGCTGAGCAACTCGACTTCGCCGTCGATTTCCGCGATGACGGCCGGTTCTTTCGGCCGCCGCGCCTCGAAGATTTCCGTCACGCGCGGCAGACCGCCGGTGATGTCCTGCGTGCCGGCCACTTCGCGCGGCGTTTTCGCCAGCAGCGAGCCGGCGGTGATCGTTTGACCTTCCGCCACTTCGATGTGGGCCTTTTCCGGGATGTAGCAGAAGTCAAGGATCTTGCCGCTCTGGTCCTCGATGATGATCTGCGGGTGCAAGTCCCCCTTGTGCTCCATGATGGAACGCCGTTCCGAGCCGCCCGCGTCGCGTTCAGTTCGCAGCGTTTCGCCGTCAATGATGTCCTCGTAGCGAATGCGGCCGCCAACCTCGGCGAGGATCGGGATCATGTGCGGGTCCCACTGGCAGAGCAGGTTTCCCGAGTCGACGTGCTGGCCTTCTTCGACCATGAGTTGTGCGCCGTTGGGCACGATGAACTTATCGAGTTCGCGGTCCTTGTTATCGACGAGCACGAGTTCGCCGTTGCGCGTGAGGCAGATTCGCTGGCCTTCGGCGTTGACGACGACGTTCACGCGGAGCAGTTTCACCTTGCCCGACTTCTTTGCCTTGATCGAGCTTTCTTCGACGGCGCGGCTGGCGGTGCCGCCGATGTGAAACGTTCGCATCGTGAGCTGCGTGCCCGGTTCGCCGATCGACTGCGCGGCGATGATGCCGACGGCCATGCCCTCTTCGACGAGGTTACCCGTGGCCAGGTCCATGCCGTAGCAGAGTTGGCAGACGCCCAGCGGCGCATCGCAGGTCATGCCGCTGCGCACCTGAATCTTGTCGATGCCAAGCTGTTCGATTTTTCGCGCCGTCTCGCGCGAGATCAGTTCGTTTTCGCTGACGATCACTTCGTCGGTGATCGGATTGACGATGTTCGTGCGGCTGACGCGTCCGCGGATCGACTTCGCCAGGCTCACCTCGACCTTTTCGCCGCGGTAAATCGCGCCCTTCGTCACGCCTTGCGTCGTGCTGCAGTCTTTCATCGTGACGACGACGTTCTGTGCCACGTCGGCGAGCTTTCGCGTGAGGTAGCCGGAGTCGGCGGTCTTGAGTGCCGTGTCGGCCAATCCCTTGCGGGCGCCGTGCGTCGAGCTGAAGTATTCGAGCACGGTGAGGCCCTCGCGGAAGTTCGCCTTGATCGGCGTCTCGATGATCTTGCCGGACGGCTTGGCCATGAGGCCGCGCATGCCGGCGAGTTGGCGAATCTGGTCCTGGCCGCCACGGGCGCCGGAGTGGGCCATCAGGTAGATCGGGTTCAGGTACGGCTTGCCGTCGCGCACGTCGTTTTGCAGTTCGTTCATCATGTCGCGCGTGATTTCGTCGCGCGCGTGCGTCCACTGGTCGAGCACCTGGTTGTAGCGCTCGCCTTCGGTGATGATGCCGCGTTGATAGAGCTTGTTGATCTTTTCGACGTCCTTGTCCGCTTGGGCGATGACCTTTCCCTTGGACACGGGCGTCTTCAGGTCGCTGGTGGCGAACGACAGTCCGCTGCGCGTGGCCTGCTTGAATCCGATGGTCTTCATGCGGTCGAGCAGGTCGATCGTCTCGCGCCGGCCGAGCATCTGGTAGCAGTCGGCGATGATTTCGTTCAGTTCGCCGCTGCGCAGCGTGTTGTTGTAGTAGGGCATCTGCGGCGGCAGGATGTCGTTGAAGACGACGCGGCCGACCGTGGTTTCCAGCGGCTTGCCCGGCCGGTGCGTGGTCACTCCTTCGCCCTTCACGCGCTTCTCGATCGGCAGCCGCACTCGCATCCGCGCGTGAATGGCGATCTTGCCCTGCGCGTAGGCCATGAAAACTTCCTGGGCGGTCGCGAAGCACATGTTCTCGCCTAGCTCGCCGGGCCGCGAGACGGTCGTGTAGTAGCAGCCCATGACAATGTCCTGCGACGGGCTGATGATCGGGTTGCCGTTGGCCGGCGAGAAGATGTTATTCGTGGCCATCATCAACGTCGCGGCCTCGACCTGCGCCTCAATCGACAGAGGCAGGTGAACCGCCATCTGGTCGCCGTCGAAGTCGGCGTTGAAGCCCTTGCACACGAGCGGGTGAATCCGAATCGCGTTGCCTTCGACCAGCACCGGCTCGAACGCCTGGATGCCCATGCGGTGCAGCGTCGGGGCGCGATTGAGCAGCACGGGGTGGTTCTGAATCACTTGCTCCAGAATGTCCCACACCTGCTCCTCTTTGCGTTCGAGCATCTTCTTGGCCGACTTGATCGTGTCGGCGCGGCCGAGTTCCTTGAGCTGACGAATGATGAACGGCTGGAACAACTCGAGCGCGATCTTTTTCGGCAGGCCGCACTGGTGCAGCCGCAACTCAGGGCCGACGACGATCACGGAGCGGGCCGAGTAATCGACGCGCTTGCCCAGCAGGTTCTCGCGGAACCGGCCCTGCTTGCCCTTGATCATGTCGGTCAGCGATTTGAGCGGCCGGTTCGACGAGCCGAGCACGGGGCGCTTGCAGCGATTGTTATCGAACAGCGCGTCCACCGACTGCTGCAGCATGCGCTTCTCGTTGCGGATGATCACTTCGGGCGCGTTCAGATCGACCAGCTTCTTCAGCCGGTTGTTGCGATTGATGATGCGGCGGTACAGGTCGTTCAAGTCGCTGGTGGCGAAGTTGCCGGAATCGAGCAGCACCAGCGGACGCAGGTCCGGCGGAATGACCGGAATGCAATCGAGCACCGTCCATTCGGGCTTGTTGTCCGAGTCGCGGAGCGCCTCGACTACCTTGAGCCGCTTCGTCAGGTCCTTTTGCTTCTGTTTCGAGGCCGTCTTGGCGAGGTCGGCGCGCAAGTTGGTGGAGAGGCTGACGAGATCGATTTTGCCGAGCAGCTTCTTGACGGCGTCCGCGCCCATGTCCACCTCGAACGACGACTCACCGTATTCCGCGCGGGCCTTGCGGCACTCTTCCTCGGTCATGACCTGGCGTTCTTTGAGCGGCGTGTCACCGGCATCGGTGACGACGTAATCCTGGAAGTAGATGATCTTTTCCATGCTGGACGTCTTCATGTCGAGCAGGGTGCCGAGGCGGCTCGGCATGGCCTTGAAGAACCAGATGTGTACGATCGGCGCGGCCAGCTCGATGTGCCCCATGCGCTTGCGGCGCACGCGCGAGTGCGTCACCTTCACGCCGCAGCGGTCGCAGATCATGCCCTTGTACTTCATGCCGCGGTACTTGCCGCACGCGCACTCCCAATCCTTCTCCGGGCCGAAGATGCGCTCGCAGAACAAGCCGTCTTTCTCCGGCCGGTACGTGCGGTAGTTGATCGTCTCCGGCTTCTTCACCTCGCCGAACGACCAGCTTCGAATGTCGTGTGGGCTGGCCAGTCCGATGCGGACGGCGCCGTAGTCGTTGATTCGGTCGTATACGCTTTCGCCTTGATGCACGAGAAACTCCTTCCGTTAGGATGGGGAGTCAGTTTTCATGATTGAGGACTCAATTCGGCCACGACGGCTTCCAATCGCCTCGACCCACCGTACTTGAAATCAAATCCGGGCCTTTTCAAGTTGCATGTTCAGAGCCAGCCCGCGAATCTCGTTGGTCAAGACGTCGAAGCTGGCGGGCGTGCCGGCTTCGAGCGTGTTCTCGCCCTTGACCATCGACTCGTAAATCTTGGTGCGGCCCTCGACGTCGTCCGATTTGACGGTCAAGAGTTCCTGCAGAATGTACGCGGCCCCGTAGGCTTCGAGCGCCCAGACTTCCATTTCGCCGAACCGCTGGCCGCCGAACCGCGCCTTGCCGCCCAGCGGCTGCTGCGTGATCAACGAGTACGGCCCAGTCGCTCGGGCGTGAATCTTGTCGTCCACCAAGTGGTGCAGCTTCATGATATAGATGTATCCGACCGTCACCTCTTGATCGAACGCTTCGCCGGTGCGGCCATCGATCAGGCGCAGCTTGCCCGAGGCCGAGAAGCCGGCCTTTACCAGCTCATCGCGAATCTGCTCCTCGCTCGCGCCGTCGAACACCGGGCAGACCGCCTGGAAGCCGAGCACTCGCGCGGCCAGCCCGAGGTGTGTTTCGAGAATTTGGCCGACGTTCATGCGGCTTGGCACGCCCAGCGGGTTCAAGAGGATGTCCACCGGCGTGCCGTCTTCGAGGAACGGCATGTCTCCTTCGGGCATGATCTTGGCGATGACGCCCTTGTTGCCATGGCGGCCGGCCACCTTGTCGCCGACTGAAATCTGTCGCTTGGTCGCGCAATAGACCTTGACCATCTGGAGCACGCCGGACTGCAATTCGTCGCCGCGCTTGAGCGTGTTCAGTTTGCGGCGCTTCTCGTCCGCGATCGCTTCGATCTTCTGCCAGTGCTCGCGGTACACGTCACGCGATTCATGTTGCCGCTGCGGACTGCGGATGTCGAGTTCGTAGAACTTGAATCGCTCCGCCTGCTCCGCGACCTTCTTGTCTTCCTTGTCGTGTGCCAGGCGACCGCCAGTCTGCGCGTCGTGCAGCTCGCGCTCGAGCACCAACTCCAAATCCTTGACCAGTGCGCGGAACAACTCGGCGATCTGCTGGTTGTAATGCGACTCGGTGTCTTTCACTTCCTTTTCGAGGACCTTGCGTTCGTCGTCGGCGAGACTCATGCGCCGCGAGAACCGTTGCGTGTCGATGACGACCCCCTCGACGCCCGAGGGGACTTCGAGCGAATCGTTCTTCACGTCCTCGCCCGCGCGGCCGAAGATCGCGTGCAGCAGTTTCTCTTCCGGAGTCAGCTCGGTCTTTGACTTCGGCGACACCTTGCCGACGAGCACGTCGCCCGGAGTCACGAACGTGCCGATGCGCACGATGCCGTGCTCGTCCAGGTTTCGCAGCGCCTTTTCCGAGACGTTCGGAATGTCGCGCGTGAACTCCTCGCGGCCCAGCTTCGTCTCGCGAATTTCGACCTCGAACTCCTCGATGTGGATCGAGGTGTAGGTGTCCTCGCGCACCAGCTTTTCGCTGATGATGATCGCATCCTCGAAGTTGTATCCGTCCCAGGCCATGAACGCGACGAGTACGTTGCGGCCGAGCGACAGTTCGCCCTGAAACGTGGCCGCGCCGTCGGCGATGACCTGCCCCTTCTTCACGCGGTCGCCGACGGAGATGATCGGCCGCTGGTTCAGGCAGGTGCGTTCGTTCAGGCCCGTGTACTTGCGCAGGAAATACTGCTTGTCATCCACGACGATGCGTCGGGCGTCGCAATAGGTGACCGTGCCGGCCTTTTCCGAGCGCACGACCATGCCGGAATTTTCCGCGACCGCCTTTTCGAGGCCCGTGGCCACGAGCGGCGGTTCGGTGATGAGCAGCGGCACGGCCTGGCGCTGCATGTTCGATCCCATCAGCGCGCGGTTCGCGTCGTCGTGTTCGAGGAACGGGATCAGCCCGGCCGAGACGCCGACCATCTGCTTCGGCGAAATGTCGATGTACTCCACGTCGGACGACGGAATCGAGGCGAAGTCGCCCTGAAACCGTGCGATGATGTGGTCTTCGGAGATCTTGGCCTTTTCCACGTGCGTGTCGGCCGGCGCGAGCTTCGCTTCGTACTCCTGGTCCGCGCGCAGCCACACGACCTCGTCGGTGAGTTTGCGACTCTTGATCTGCCGGTACGGCGTCACGAGGAATCCGTAGGCATCGACGCCCGCGTAAATACCAAGGCTCGAGATCAGGCCGATGTTGGTGCCTTCCGGCGTTTCGATCGGGCAGATGCGGCCGTAGTGCGACACGTGCACGTCGCGCACTTCGAAGCCGGCTCGTTTACGGTTGAGGCCGCCGGGGCCAAGCGCCGACAGCCGCCGCTCGTGCGTGAGTTGGGCGAGCGGATTGGTCTGGTCAACGACCTGCGACAACTCGCTGCGGCCGAAGAAGTATTCGATCGCGGCCGAAACCGACTTCGGATTGACGAGCGTGCGCGGCGTCAGGTCTTGCTGGTCCTTCAGGCTCATGCGCTCCTGCACCGTGCGGCGCAGCTTGAGGAATCCCTTGCGAAGCTCCTCCGCGGCGAGTTCTTCGATCGTGCGCAGCCGGCGGTTGCCGAGGTGATCGATGTCGTCGATCGAGCCCTCGTTGCGCCGCAGCTTCACGAGGTAGCGGATCGAGTTCACGAAGTCTTCCGCCTTCAGCGTCATCTCCGTTTCCGGGATCTTCTGCTCGAACTTGCGGTTGATGCGGAAGCGGCCGACGCGGCCAAGCCGGTAGCGGCTGGTGTCGAAGAATTTCTCTTCGAACAGGTCGCGGGCCTTTTCGAGCTGCGGCGGATTGCCCGGCCGGAGCCGCTGGTAGATCTTCAAAAGCGCCTCTTCGTGCGTCGACGTCGGATCTTCGGCGATGGACTGCAAGATCAGCGGATCCTCGACCTTGGTGACGACTTCGACCTCTTCGATCTTCGTTTCGGTAAACCGCTCGGCATGCGTTTTGGAGATCGCCACGCCGCTCTCGACGAGGATCTCGCCGGTTTCCGGATCGAGCACGTCGCCGCAGGCGATTTTGCCTTCGATCTTGGCCAGGTTCCGTTCCGAGACCTTGATGGTTTCGGTTTCGTAGAACGCGCGCAGGACTTGTTCGTCGGTCGAATATTCGTCGCTCATCGCGCGGAGCAGCGTGATCGCGGAGAACTTGCCGCTCTGGTCGATGCGGACGTTGAGCGTCTCTTTGCGGGTGACCTGTAGCTCGATCCAACTGCCGCGTTCGGGGATGATGCGGCAGGAGTGCATGCGGCGCTCACCGGCTTCGAGTTCGACGACGAAATCGACGCCGGGGCTGCGGTGCAACTGACTGACGACGACGCGCTCCGCACCGTTGATGATGAATTCGCCGCCGCCGATCATGATCGGCATGTCGCCCAAGAACACCTCTTCTTCAACAGACTCGTTCCCCTTGTTCAGGCGCAGCCAAACGCGGAACGGCATGCCGTAGGTGAGCCGCAGTTGCCGACACTCGTCCGGCTCGTAACGCGGCTTGCCAAGTTCGTATTTCAAGTACTCAAGCTTGACCGTTCCGTCGTAGCTTTCGATCGGAAACGTTTCGCGGAGCACGCCTTCGAGGCCGACTTCTTTTTTGCGCTTGTCGGGCGTGTGGTCCGCTTGCAGAAACGTCTCGTAGGATTTCGTTTGGATGTCGGTGAGGCACGGCACGGCGAAGTCGTCGCCGATGCGGCCGAAGTACCGTCCTTCCGTAGCGGTAATGCGTCGTGGAGACAAAATGGGCATGGTCAATTCTCCTCAGTGGGACACGAGGAATCCCAAACCGACAAAATGGGAAACACGGCGCGCATGGGGAGCACGCCGTGCTGGGTTGCTCTCGTTGTAGTGGTCGGTCTGAATGCCAAAGCTCTGGCTGCGTCGATTGAACGCCTAAACTCTTGCTCGCGGATCTGGTGCGGCTACTTCAGCGACACCTTGCCGCCAGCGTCCTCCAGCTCCTTCTTCAGCTTCTCTGCTTCGGCCTTCGGCAGTCCTTCCTTGATGGCCTTCGGTGCGGCTTCGACGAGGTCCTTCGCTTCCTTCAGTCCCAAGCCGGTCGCGGCACGAACGACCTTGATGACGGCGATCTTGTTGGCCCCGAAGTTTTCGAGAAAGACGGCGAAGTCGGTCTTCTCTTCGACGGGCGCCGCCGCCGCGCCGCCGCTTGCCGGGCCGACGGCCACCGCGGCGGCCGCCGCCTTGATGCCGTGCACGTCTTCGAGGTAATCGCCGAGTTCTTTCGCTTCGAGCACCGTCAGCGTGACGATACTCTCACCGAGATCCTTGATCTTGCCAGCATACTCCCGAGTTGCTACAGACATTGAACCTTCTCCCATCTTGAGTCGCTCGCACGCCCGTCTGTCGCGGCCGTGCGATGCCAATCGTCTTGTTTACACCATCTCGCGCCGTCTTCTCCGAGAAGCTTCCGAATGTGCCTCGCTCTGATTGTTCTTCGTTGCGATCACGAGGGCGGCGCGGCGGATTCCGCCGCGGCCGTGTCGGCCGGTGCCGACTCCGCCGGCGCGCCCTCCGACATTGTCTTCAATTGGCCGGCGATGCGGCCCGCGGGCGAATTCATCAAACTCACCAACCGCGCGGCGGGACCCATCGCCAAACTGACGACGCGGCCGAGCAACTCTTCGCGCGACGGTAGTTTCGACAGCGCCGTCACCTGCTCCTTCGTAAGCGACTGGCCGGCCGACGCGCCTCCCTTGATCTGCAGCTTTTTGAGCTTGCCGACCCAATTCGTGATCTCCTTCGCCAGTTCGACGATCGTCGGCCCGCCCCACGCCACGGCGGTCGGACCCTCGAGCAATCGGTTCGCCGAGTCCAGACCGATCTCGCTGAAGAGCCGCTTCGCCAAACTGTTCTTCACGACTTGCACGTGAATGTCTTTCTTGCGCAGCGCCAGCCGCATCTGATTGTTTTCGATGCCGCCAACGCCTTCGATGCTGACGACGACCACGTCGTTCACGCCGGTGAACGCTTTCCGCAGCTCGTCCGACAGCATCTTCTTCACTTGCTTGCTCATATGGGCGAATCACTTTCTACGCGGCGATGACTGGGATTCCGGGGCTCATCGTGGCCGAGATCGTAACCGAACGAATGTAGTGGCCTTTCACCGACGCCGGTTTCACGGACCGAATGTGGTTGATGAAGGCCTCTATGTTGGCGGACAGCGCTTCGTCGGACAAGCTGAGTTTGCCGACGAGCGCGTGAACGATGCCCGTCGCGTCCGCGCGGAACTCGACCTTGCCCGCCTTAAACTCGCGCACGACTTTGGCCAGATCCGTGTTCATGTCCACCATCGTGCCGGTCTTGGGCGTCGGCATCAGGCCTTTGGGACCAAGCACGCGGCCGAGCGGGCCGACGACTTTCATCAGGTCGGTCGAGCCGAGACACACGTCAAAGTCGGTGAATCCGCCTTTGATTTTTTCCGCGAGGTCTTCGGCACCGACGATGTCGGCGCCGGCAGCCTTCGCCACCTCGGCGCGTTCGCCCTGCGCGAACACGGCCACTCGGACCGACTTGCCAATCGAGTGCGGCAGCGTCACGGATCCGCGCACGCCCTGGTCCGCCTGCTTCGGATCGATACCGAGCCGGATCGCGACCTCGACGCTCTGGTCGAATTTCGTGCCGCCGAAGTCTTTCAACTTCTTCACCGCGGCATCGATCGGCTGTGCCTGGATGCCTTCGACTTCCTTCTTCAGTTTGTTGTATCGCTTCGAGTGTTTCGGCATCGCTCGCGTCTCGCTTGCTCGTGAGGTCAACAAGGCTTGTTGTGTTTGGCTTGGCTCGATCATCCGGCGGCAACGTCAATGCCCATGCTGCGGGCCGTGCCTTCCACCATGCGCATCGCGTGATCGATGTCGCGGGCGTTCAGGTCCTTCAGTTTCGTTTCGGCGATCTTTCGCACCTGGTCCTTCGTGACCTTGCCGACTTTTTCCTTGTTCGGCACGCCGGATCCTTTGGCGATCGCCGCAGCCTGTTTGAGCAGCACGGCGGCCGGCGGGCTCTTCGTAATGAACTCGAACGTGCGGTCTTTGTAGACCGTGATTTCGACCGGGATCGTCGTGCCCATCATTTCGCGCGTGCGGTCGTTGAACTGCTGCACGAACTGACCGATGTTCACGCCGTGCTGACCGAGCGCCGGTCCGACGGGTGGCGCGGGCGTCGCCTGACCGCCCGGACACTGAAGTTTGATCTTTGCTGTTACTTCTTTGGCCATCGCTTTGACTCGCGGTTGCTTCGCTTAGATTCGTTCCACTTGCCAGTATTCCAATTCGACCGGCGTCGGCCGGCCGAAGATTTCGACCATGACGCGCACCAATCCCTTGCCTTCGAGCACTTCGTCCACGGCTCCCTCGAAGTTCTCGAACGGACCCTCCTTGATCTTGACCGTCTCGCCCTTTTCGAAGTTGATCTTGAGCCGCGGCTCTTCGCCCTTGGTGGTCGCCTGGCCGAGCATTTTTTCGACTTCGCGCGGCGACATTGCCACGGGCGCCTGGCCCGGCCCGCCGCCGACGAAGTCGCCGACGCCCGGTATGCTCCGCACGAGGTACCAGGTTTTGTCGGTGATCGTCATGTTCACCATGATGTAACCGGGGTAGAACTTTCGCTCCGTTACCTTCTTCTTGCCGCCCTTAATCTCGGAGACTTTTTCGCTGGGCACGATGATCTCGCCGAAGTGCTCTTCGAGTCCTTCCATTTTGACTCGTTTGAGCAGTCCTTCCTTAATCGTGTCCTCGCGGCCACTCTGGACCTTAATCACGTACCAACATTTCTGCGGCACTTCGCCTTCAGGCGTTTCGGCGGTCGATGTTTCCGACATTACTTCGGACACTTTTGTGCCACTCCGATTTAAGGTTCCCGCGGACTTCCCGCGACCGCTACGCACGTGTGAAAAAGTCGATGATCGCGGTCAGGCTGTTCATGTCGAGCGTCGCTTTTTCGATGGCCTTTTCGCGCGGTTGCAGCACGCCGATCTGTTCGAGCACCCACGACCAGGCGAAGTCCACGCTGAGCAGGAAGCCCGACAGCAAGAACAGAGTCAACACGACCACAATCGTGGCCCGCTGCAACTCGGGGCGCGTGGACCACGAAACCTTGCCCATTTCCGCCTCGGTCGCGATCAAGAAATCGGCGAACCGCGGCCAGTTGTAAACACGAAACAGGCCCCAGGAGAGCACGGCACCTATCAAGACCGGCACGCCGTACGCGACCCAAATCCACCGGCCGCTATCCCAGTCCGCCGGTTTCGCCGACGCCAGTTGCTGTGACAGCGCGTACAGGCCCCACGCAAGAAACAGCCCCAAGCCGGCGACGGTAAGCTGGCGCATGCGCCGGCCCTGGCTCCGCTTATACATCTCTGCGGAGAACAGTTCGCGCAACATGCCGGTGAATCGAGAGTCGCTGACACTCGCCATCTGAGATTCTCACTCCTTGCGTGTGCAGGCGGGGCAGACATCCTACCCGAGGCCAACCGCTGACATCTTGCGTCCGACAACAGGGGCGGAGGGACTCGAACCCGCAACCGCCGGTTTTGGAGACCGGTGCTCTACCAATTGAGCTACACCCCTTTGGGAGAGCCGAGGGCTGAGAGTCGAGCGTCGAGAGCCAGAAAGCCCGTCGGCCTGTTCTGGCTCTGGACTCTCGACACTCCGCGCTCGACCTTATTTCTTCCGCGACTCTTTGTGAACGGTGTGCTTCCGTTCGCGGCGGCAGTATTTCTTCAGTTCGAGCTTGCCGGTCCCGCGCGTGTCCTTGGGTGTGCGGTAATTCCGCTCGTGGCACTCCGTGCACTCCAGCCAAACATATTCACGCATGGAACACCCGATCTCGCAAAGAGTCACTCAAATTGGCGGCCGGGGCCGTTCCAGCAGGCCCCGGCACCGGTCAGGAATTCAACGTCTTGGCTACTTGATGATCTTCGTCACGACGCCCGCGCCGACAGTCTTGCCACCTTCGCGGATGGCGAACCGCAGACCCTCGTCCATGGCGATGGGCGTGATCAGTTCGACTTCCATGCGAATGTTGTCGCCGGGCATGCACATTTCGGCTGCGGTGTCTTCGGTCGATGTCAGGCCCTTGATCGAGCCGGTCACGTCCGTCGTGCGGAAGTAGAACTGCGGTCGGTAATTGGCGAAAAACGGCGTGTGTCGTCCGCCCTCTTCCTTCGACAGCACGTACACTTCGGAGCTGAAGTGCGTGTGTGGCGTGATCGACTTCGGAGCGGCCAGCACTTGACCACGCTCCAGTTCCGTCTTTTCAACGCCACGCAACAGCACGCCGACGTTGTCGCCCGCCTGGCCGGAGTCCAGAGTCTTGTTGAACATCTCGACGCCCGTGATCGTCGTGTCGCGCGTCGGCTTGATACCTACGATCTCCGCCTTGTCGCCGACTTTGCACACCCCGCGCTCGATTCGGCCCGTGCCGACCGTGCCGCGGCCTTCGATCGAAAACACGTCCTCGATTGACATCAGGAACGGCTTGTCCACTTCACGCTTTGGTTCGGGAATGTTCGTGTCGATCGAATCCATCAATTCGTCGATGCACTTGCACGCGGCGTCGTTCTTGCCCGCGCACTCCAGCGCCGGCTTCGAACTGCCGCGGATGATTGGGATCGTATCGCCGGGGAACTCGTACTTCGTGAGCAGTTCGCGCAGTTCCATCTCAACCAAGTCGAGCAGCTCGGCGTCGTCAACCAGATCGACTTTGTTCAGAAAGACGACGATGGCGGGCACGTTGACCTGGCGAGCCAGCAGCACGTGCTCACGGGTTTGTGGCATCGGGCCGTCAGCGGCGTCCACCACAAGAATCGCGCCGTCCATCTGCGCGGCGCCGGTGATCATGTTCTTGATGAAGTCGGCGTGGCCGGGGCAGTCGATGTGCGCGTAGTGACGCTTAGTGGTCTCGTACTCCGTGTGCGAAACAGCGATCGTCACGGTCTTGGTCTCGTCGCGCACGGTTCCGCCCTTGGTGATCTCCGAGTAACTCTTCACCTTGATGTTCGGGAACTTCGTCGCCTGCCGCACGACGATCGCGGCAGTCAACGTAGACTTGCCGTGGTCGATGTGCCCGATCGTGCCGACGTTCACGTGCGGCTTCGTTCTCGCAAATGTCTCCTTTGCCATCGTTTGCTCCCTAAGCTATTTCGGTACTCACGGATGCCCAATTGCCTCGCGGCTTTCGTCACGCACACTTGCCGACACGCACAAACTCGCGGCCGGCTGCGATCTTCTCATCCACACAAAGCTGCTGATGGGAATTGAACCCATGACCTCGTCCTTACCAAGGACGCGCTCTACCAACTGAGCTACAGCAGCGACCCGCACCCTTCATTTTAGGGTTGAGTTCTGCCGCTCTTTGGCGAGAACCTGAGGTCGGTATCGATTCCCCCAATGTCCGAGGACGCCAACCGAAACAAACGGCTGGTCCTGGAGATTTGAAACAAGGGGCCAAAATCGTCCACCAACATCCGGCCTGGGTCCACTCTCTTCGCCGGCAGTTTTTCCATTCTCGTAGCGCACGCGTCTCGCTTGCGATAAACTCACTCTGCTCGCCTGCATTTTCTACCGAATCGGCGTTCACCGGTCAACTTGCGGCACGCTCCACAAAGCGGGCGATGGGAATCGAACCCACATGGCCAGCTTGGAAGGCTGGGGCTCTGCCATTGAGCTACGCCCGCCACCGCGCCCCACAACTTACGAAACCGTCCCACCGCTCGCAATACATCGGCCCGATTTCTGCATGGCACAGAATTGGGCGGGACAGGATTCGAACCTGTGAAGGCAGAGCCACCAGATTTACAGTCTGGCCCATTTGGCCGCTTTGGTACCCGCCCATCGCCGGCCCGGGTTGTCAGGTTCGGAGTAGGGGTTACCGCGGCGGGACCAGCTTCGACTCAGCACTACCGACCGTCTGCCGGCTTCAGCCAAATCCTCGGCCGAACCACTAATGGAGCTAGCGGTGGGATTCGAACCCACAACCACCGGTTTACAAAACCGGAGCTCTGCCATTGAGCCACGCTAGCCCTGCCCAGGACAACGAACGCGTAACTATATCTGTCGCGATGGGCGATTCAAGACCAGTTGCCATTTCGGCGTGCTTTTTCACAACATCGAACCGAGCACGCATTCTCTTTCGCGAGATCGGCTTATTCTTCTTCAGGCAACTCGATATGCTCCTCGTCCGCAAACTGACGCAGTTTGTCCATCGCGCGGACTTCGAGTTGCCGCACGCGCTCCTTGGTCACGCCAAGTTCGTGCCCCACTTCCTCCAGCGTCTGCGGCTCGGTGCCCTCGTCCAGTCCGAATCGCGAAATGATGATCGATCGCTCGCGCTCGTCGAGTCGTTCGAGAATCTTCGCGATCGAGCTGCGCAGCCGCAATACCTGTCGCTCGTATGCATGCTCGCTCGACCGCGTGTCCGGGGCCGCCTCGAACATCTCGTCGTGGCCCGTCACGAAGCGATCGCGCTTCTGATGTTCGTCCGGAATCGAACGGGCGAAATTCTTCATGATCGCCCAACTTGCGTACGTGCTGAACTTGTTGCCTCGCGCGTAGTCGAACTTCTCCACGGCGCGGATAAGCGACATGTTGCCGTCGCTCACTAGCTCGTCAAAGCTGTTGAGCGATCCAATGTGCCGCTTGGCGATCGACACAACGAGCCGCAGATTCGCGCGGATGATTTGGTTCTTCACCGACAGCGCCTCTTTCTGCAGCCGCTCGATCTCATCCAACTGCGTGGACCGCGCGGTGCGCGGATCGAGCCGTTCCCGCAATTGGCCCGCCTTGTACTTCAAGTAGTTCATCTTGCGGAACAGGTAGACTTCCTGCTCCTTGGTGAGCAACGGGGTTTCGTACATGTCCGACAAGTAGGGCGGCACCGCGGCCGCGACTTCAGGGTCCGTCGCGGCGGCCGGCCGCACCGGCTCGCTTTCCCATAGCGGCGCGGCAAGGATCACCTCGTCCGCATTCGGCTCGTCAAAGTGCGGGTTGAAAGTGTATTCGAGCGGCTGATCGAGAATGTGCCGCGCCCGCATTTCGTTGATGACGCGGTACACGGTCGTCTTCGTCTTCGAGAAACGCCGCGCCAGCACGTCCGGCGACACGGCGCGACGGTGCGCCTGATATATCGCCGCCTTCTCCGACGGACCGAGCGGTCCGACCGTGTTGCCGAATACGGCACGCGTCGGGTTCTCGCCGTCGTAATTCTTGATCGTGTACCGAATCGTCTCCGTCGAGCGGCCCACCTTACGGGCGACCCGCCGGATGATCTCAGCCGGCCGCGCCGATGGGCAGAACTGCACCATGCGCCGCGCGCGGCGAATGATCTCCTCGCGCTCCAGATCGTTCAGTTGGCTGAACCGCGCGCCGCGTTCGACGCGATCGTCATTCTCGCGCACGAACCGGTCGATCGACGATTTGAGAAATCCGACTCGCGTCCGGCCGCCGATCACAAAGCGGCGGCTCACGAGTCCGCGATTCCGCCACCGCGTGATCGTCTTCGTGCTCACGTTCAGTTGCCGGCTCAACTCGTCCACGGTCACGACCGGCTCGCCCGCGGCCACCGCATCGAGCCGCGTGCTCGCCGACAAATCCTCGATGAACACGCGCAGATCGTGAACCAAGTCCGCGCCATCTAGCAACAGACCAGTGTGGCTGTCGGGCCGAAATTCCAGAACCCGAAAACAGACGAGTTGGTAGGGGTACTTCTTGGCCGGATCGATTTCGGCAAGCAGTTCCTCGGCTCGGTTCACTTGCTCCAAACGCTTGTCCACGGGAGCGAAGCGAACCTGCTGCTCCTTCAACTGCTTCAATGCTGGATGTCGGTAGCGATCCATCGTGCTAGCCCACCTGCCCTCACGGGCAAAACTGCTGAAATGGAGGGCGGCGTCGGCCCTCAATTGTAACTACGAACGCGAGTCGCACAACGCTCGTTTACATTTCCAAGATGTCCAACTTTCAAATAAACGTCGTCCCGCATAGTATTAGATGTCGCTGCAGTCGTGCCGGTTCATTCGTCACGACGAATTCGTGCCATTCAAAAGCAAAGGCAATGCCATGCTTCGCATGCCGATGATAGTTGCGATATCCATCTCCGCAATTTCGTTTGCAGCCATTTCGCAAGTTTCTTATGAGTCGACAGTTGTGATGAAAGAATCAGCGGCGACCGGTGCATGTCTTGAAGTCGTCAGCAACGTTAGCCTGTCGGGAACGAAGTCCGAACGAGTCGCTCCTGGGTCAAAACCTACATTTTCTGCCATAAAGGCAGCATGGACGTCGCGGTATCGCGAGAAGATCGTTGAACTCGATTCGTCAAAACAGGTTGTGACAACCGCGAGACGGTATTCCGACACGACGCTTGAGAAAACCGCGTCGAACACCACACGCCGCACTGTTCTTCGCCAGTCGGCTCAGCGAATTGTGATTCGGCGCGTGGACCGCGAAAATACGATCTTCAGCCCGGACGCGCCGCTGACGACCCAGGAACTCGATCTGCTCCGCGCCGAAGTCTTCACGCCTGCACTCGCGGGGTTCCTTGCGGCAAAACCAGTCAAGGTCGGCGACCGCTGGCAACCCGCGGCTGACGCAGCATCGGAACTGACCGGCATCGATCCGATTCAATCCGGCGCGATCAATTGCACGCTGCGCGAGATCAAATCAGCGGCGACCGGCGCCGTCGCGCGCGTCGCACTGTCTGGAACCGTGTCGGGTCCGAGCGAACAAGGGCCAAGCCGCCAGACGGTCGAGGGGTATTTTCTGTTCGACCTCGATCATCAACTCATCACGTCGCTCGTGTTCAGCGGCCAAAGCGAGATTCTCAATGACGACGGCAAAGTCGTGCAGAAGCTCGAAGGCCGCTACGAGTTGACGCGGCGCCCCGCGATCGAAGATCCGCGGCTGAGCGACTCCGAACTCGCCCAGCTCACCCTGAAGCCCAACGCGGAAGTCACTGGTCTGCTGTTCGACGACTCGGATCTCGGCGTTCGATTCTTGCACCCGCGGAACTGGGAACTCGCATCCGTCAGTAAGAACGTGATTCAACTTGACGAGCCGACCGGCGGCCGACTGCTCGTGACCGTTGACCCGACGCCCGCGCCGAACGCGGAGAAACTGCGCGCGGACCTGCTCACGTGGCTCGGGTCGCAAAAGGCGAAAGTGAAAGACGCCGGCCGCGTGCAGGGCACGTCCACGTCTGACTCACGCAAGGCGGACCATTTCACCGTTCACGCGACGGTTGGCGAGAAAGATCGACAGTGGAATTATTGGATCGTGCGCAGCGGCGAACGCGCGGCCACAGTCGCCGCGAACGTCATCGCCAGCCGTGCCGACGCGCTGACGAAAGACGTCGAATCCATCGCGCGCTCGTTCGAGTTCCTGCCGAAATCGAACTAGCCCGAAATTCTCACACCGGTGTGAGAAATGCGGGCTAGATTCGCCTTACCCAACCAGCCGTTCAACGTCTCGTCTACACATTCGCCGGCGTGACGAACTCGACGACTTCGCTG
>Ga0247727_10005759_pt1 | contig 24825 bp, 22 predicted proteins | sample WisWelCaveWW1625_FD_202498 | JGI IMG/M metagenome (GOLD analysis project Ga0247727, IMG submission 202498) | Biofilm microbial communities from Wishing Well Cave, Virginia, United States - WW16-25 | ecosystem: Environmental > Aquatic > Deep subsurface > Groundwater > Cave microbial mat | place... | reverse complement strand
GTCGTAGCCTCCGCCGCGTTGCCCGAAACGATAGTGCTCATCTCCATTCGGCTGCCGATCGAGCATTTTGTCCAGGAACTCCGTGGCTTGAGAGCGACGAGTGGCTGGTGGTCGAGTCTTCGAGACCCCAGTCTTCAGTTCCGCGCTGTTCGTGCCGGGTTCGTGGACTCGGCCCACAGGCCATCGGTGCCTACCCGGTTCGACGGACTCGTTTCGTCGGCCGCAGCGTGCCGAATCCCATTTCGCGACGCTCATCGAGTTGGCCTTCGGCAAGCCCATCACACAGGGCAAAAATGCGACCGTTCGCCCAGGAGTTGTAGCGGTAGAGGTCGTCAATGATCGAGTTGTTGTTCATGATCGTTTCTCTGTGAGAAGACCGAAGCCAGGCTCGCTATTCATGGGGCCGCGCGACAACAAAGTACTGCGGAATCGCCGAGCGAGCAACGTATTCGTAGTTGGTTGTTTTTGACGGGTTTGTAGATGCCGAAGGTGATCCGTCGCCGTCTTTCAGGATCGCCAGTTCGTCGCCGGCCGCGTCAGTCACATCCGGTCGATCCACTGACTCACGATATCTCGCAGGGCGACCGCTTTGGACTCGACGTCTTCATGTTGTCGAACGTCACGAGACAGCGATCCTCGGCGAGCCAATTCAGCAGCCGGGCCGGATCGGCGATCTGCAGCGTCTTCGTGTTGTCCTTCGCACCCCGGTGAAAGATGCCGACCCACTACCGAATCTCGCCGTCCCGCCCCCGCCAATTCCCCACGTTGCCGACAGCCCGCGCGGGGACCTGAACTGTTATGAGCGCAACGAATCGTCGCCGTCGCTCCAGCGCGATTGGTCAGTCACTTGACTGCCGCTTGCGCAAAGACCCGCACGCCATTCGAGTAGGTCGCGAGGACGTTGCTCTCCCTGATTTGATCTTCCGGGCACGTCAAAATGTCGCGGTCGAGGATGGCGAAGTCGGCGAGCTTACCGGCCTCGAGCGAACCGACGGCCTCGTCGAGAAACATGAGGTGCGCGTTGTTGATGGTGTAGAACCGCAGCGCCTGCTCGCGCGACAGCGCCTCTTCGGGGTGCAGTTGGCCGTCGAACCAGCGGGCGCGGCGCGTGATCGCCGTTTGCATGCCGAGGAACGGGTTGTACGGATTGATCGAGTGGAGCGAGCCGATTTTTTGCATGTGATCGGAGCCGCCGCCGGCGAGTCCGCCCGCCGCGAAAATGCTCTTGAGCGGCTGGAAGTAGCGCAGCCGGTCGTAGCCGAACTGAGCGACGAGCGTGCGCGTGTCGAGGTAAAGCCACGCGGGCTGAATGTCCACGATGACACCGAGGCGGGCGGCCGTCTCGACCGCCTCGCGGCTCATAAAATTCGAGTGCGTGATGCACGGCCGCGTCGGCCGCACCGGCGTCGTGCGGTTGATCTCGTCGTACACGTCGAGCAGCGTGTGCACCGCGCCGTCGCCCACCGAGTGGGCCGTGAACTGCAAGCCGCTCTCGACCGCCGTGCGCACGATTGGCAGCAGCCGCTCGCGCGGAATGAACAGCACGCCGCGATAGTCCGGATCGGTGATCGCGTAAATCTTGCTCACGCCCCAGGGCTCGCGCATGTACGCCGATCCGGTGAGCATGCCGCCGTCGAGATACGTTTTTATGCCGATGATCCTCAGCCGCGCGTCACCGTGGACAGTCCCCACGCCCTTCGAGGACTCAGAGCGTGCCACCCAGTCATGCAGCGGGTCCGCGGCGACCTTGCGGATGTTCTCCTGAATCGCTTCGACGTCGCCGAGTGTGTCGATGTGCTGCGACACGGCGATGCGGAGCGTCAGTTGTCCCTTTTCGCGCATGCGTCGGTACTTGTCGATCGCGTCGGAGCTGGCGTCGCGATCCACGATGCTCGTGATGCCGACCGAGTTGTAGTCGCGGAACAGTTCGAGGTGCCGCCGCACCTGATCCTCTTCGGTCGCCTGGCGCGTCGAGGACTTGGACTTCACGAATCGCGTGCAGCTTCGCAGGATGCCGGTCGGCTCGCCGGTGATCGGATCGCGCTCGATGAATCCCGGCCCGCCGTCCGTGACTTTGAAATCCTTGTCGATGCCGCTGAGTGTGAGTGCGAGCGAGTTCAGCGACGCGTCCGGCCCGGTCGAAAACACAACGGGGTGTTTCGGCGCCACGCGATCGAGTTCCTCGCGCGTCGGGTATCGCTGCTCGCGCAGCCGCGTGATGAACACCTGCCGCACCTGAATCCACTGGCCCGCGTCAAGCTGCTCCGCGCGCGACCGGATGTAATCGAGCACATCCTCGATTGATTCCATTTGCGGAATCGGGTGGTCGAATTCCGTCATGCACGCGCTGCCCGGATGCACGTGCGAGTCGATCAGCCCCGGAATCACGGTCTTGCCGCCGAGATCCACGAGCTTCGTCGCCGCGCCGCGCGTCTTGAGCACGTCGGCGTTCGATCCGACTCGCACGATCCGTTCGCCCTTGATCGCCATCGCCTCGTGAATCGAGAAGCGTTCGTCCACGGTGACGATCTTGGCGTTGTGCAGAATCAGGTCCGCGTCGTCGGCGCGAAGCGGTGCGTTCACGAATCCGACGACAAATGAGCAAGCCAAACAAGCCAAGACTGCCATTCGCCATTTCACGAGTGACTCCTTAGAACTGTTGTGCAATTCTCGCGTTGGGTTCGCTCGTCCGCGCTCGTCACGGTTGAACGCCCGGCTTGGAATGATCTTTCTGCCACCACGCAGCCAGCTTGTCCAGCAGCTTCGCATTCGGGTTTCGGGCCATGTTGCGTTGGACCGAATCGTTCTCGCTGGGCGAGAGATACCAACTCAGCGGCGCCGGATCGGAATACTCAAACGCAATCGTCTGGAAGAACTCCGGGTGGTCCGCGTCGTTGAGCAGGCTGCTGATTCCTTGCACTTGCTCGTTGTTGCGAAACCAGTTCATCGACTCGTACGAACTTTTCGCCCCTTCGATCGGAGTGATCAGGCCGGAGCCGCCTTTGAGAAACAGCCGGACGAGCCACGACCGCTCGTCGGGTCCGGTGCCGTCGTCGACATTCATCTCACGATCGCGAATTTGAATCAGCACGACGCCGGACAGGTTGGCGTACTGCTTCAACCAATTGCCGTGCTTTTGCAGCCAGAGTGCGGCGAGGTTGACGCCATAGTAGCACGAGCGTGTCGTCCAGCCGTGGAAACTCGTCGATCTCCGCCGCGGCCGTGGTTAATCTTCGGCTCTTATCGGCGCGTCCACCGCCCATAGCGGGTGACTCGGTGCTGCCGTTCGCCGTGGCGTTCAGCAATGGCCCGAGCGGCACTCGCGAATCGTAAGACAGCCCCGCGATGCGGTGCTTGTCGTCGGTCACGCTATTCACCCAAAGAATCCAGCCGATCACGACGACGACGACAAAGTAATACAGCCCCTCGAAGTGAAAGACCAACAAGCCGTACACGCGCACGAACAAGCCGAGCAGCACACAGATCGCCAATGCCGGCGAGACTACATCGGAGAAATGCCGGAGCACGAAATAGGCGGCGACCAGCGTGAAAAAGTAGCCGGCGGCCATGAAGTACAGCCACGGCGGGGCCTGCATGTCCTTCTTTTGCACGCGCGTGAACAGCCAACGCATGCGGCGCGTCCGCTGCCGTCCCGCGGCATCGTCGTCCGGCGGATTGAACAGCACCCACTGAATCCAATCGAGCGATCCGGTCTGTTGCAGGCGCATACTGATGCGGCGCAGCAAATACCCGACTGCGAGCGACACGGCAATTCCCGCCACGGCGCCGGCGAGCAAACTCCAGCGACGCTCAATATCCATCAGTGCCGCGGGCAAGACAGTCGCCAGGAAAAGCGGCCACAACAAACTGTGGAGGTACTTGGGCAACTCGTTCGGGTCGTCGCCCGGAAACAGCTCCTCCAGCCACTGCTCGTCCGAGTCGAGCAGAAAGCTTACGAAGCACAACTCGCAAAAGAGCACACCCACGCCGACGCCGGCGAAGAACTGCGTCCATGCCTTATGATGCCAGAATAGTTCCGGCACGCCAAATCCGCTGCCAAAGCCGTACAGAATCGCTGCAACCAAGCACGCCACGACCAGCCAGAGCGGCTGCCATCGCAACCGCTCCAGCGGCGCGCGGAGAGCGACCCAGACGAATGCCTTCCAAATCGGTGTCGGCCCCATGCCGGCTTTTTTCGGTGGAACATTGGCCATCGCGTCGCCTCCCAGTCTTGCACCAGTCGCCGAAACGCACCGCCGCCGTCCGCTGACGCACTATCTTGGCGAACAGACCGGCTGAATCGCAAATGGAATCCGCCAGCCGCACGAGCAAGGCGTTGCTAACGCGTGCGTTATATGCTCGTCCGCAATACGCCCGTTGCATCAACCCACCGTTTTGTGCGATATTCCAGATATTCCGCGGAGGATTTCCAATGACTGCAATTTTCGGCATCGTGCTGTTGGCCTGCGTCGCCGACGACCTAGACACGAAGTTCGTCCAGGTTCATCCGAAGTTTGACGATCCCGCAACGTTCGAGCGATCCGAGGGCCAGACGCGCGCGGTCGTGCTAATTCATGGGCTGGCGCCGCACCCGTTCTCCACGGAAAAGGCCAAGGCCGCGCTGTTGCACGAATGGCAAAAGCCGGACGCCACGCTGGTCCGCACGCTCGGCGCCGACTCGGATGTGTTTTCGTTCGCGTACGGGCAATCGGTACCGGTGACGGAGATTGCCGCCACGGACGGATTCACCGATGCGATCAAGCAACTGCGGTCCGCGGGCTACAGCGAGATCGCCCTCATCGGTCACAGCGCTGGCGGGTTGATCGCGCGGCAATTTGTCGAGGACAATCCGAACTCGGCCGTGAACAAGGTCATTCTGATCTGTTCGCCGAACGATGGCGCGTCGTTGGCGGCGCAGGAGCGATTGGTGCGAAAGGCGCAGGAGGCGTTCGTGAAATCGTTGTCGAAGGCCGCGCGGGCCGAGTTCATGAAGGGCCGCACCGACAAAAAGATCGGACCTCACGTGCAATTCGTCTGCGTGGTCGGCGATTGTGGCGGCGTCGGAGATTTTGTCGTTAGCGATAGTTCGCAATGGTCGGAGGACTTGCAAGCGCAAGGAATTCCCGCCGTACACCTCAACACGACGCACCCGACCGCTGTGCGCAGCGCGAGGGTGGCCGAAGTGCTGGCCCAGCTCGTGCGCGAGAAGCAGCCGCGCTGGGAGAACGACAAAATTGCGTCGATGCGCAAGACGATCCTCGGCAAGAAGCCGCCCGAGTAAGCTCGTCATGACCTGCCGGCCCGTTTGCCGTAAGATGCTGCCTGCCGCTGATTGAATCCGACCTTCGCCGAGCCGGCCCATGCCTCGACATCGAACGATTGCCGCCACCCTGCTCGCCGCGGCCGCGCTGGCCGCCGCGCTCGTGGCCAGCGATGAGCCGAAGACGGCGCCGGCGCAGGACATCACGCCCGCGCCGAAGCGCGAATTCAATCTCGCCGAGCGTCGCGCACACTGGTGCTTTCAGCCGGTGCGCGTGACGCCGCCGCCGATCGTGAAAAAACACGATTGGCCAAGCTCGCCGATCGACAATTTCATTCTTGCGAAGTTAGAAGCGGCCGGAATCGACCCGGCTCCCGCCTCGGAAAAGCGAACGCTCATTCGGCGAGTCACTTTCGACATCACGGGCCTGCCGCCATCGCCGGCTGAGGTCCGCGCGTTTCTCGACGATGACGCTCCCAACGCGCTCGAAAAAGTCGTCGATCGGTTGCTCGATTTACCCCATTTCGGCGAACGCTGGGCGCGGCACTGGCTTGACCTCGTGCGATTCGCGGAGACGCGCGGGCACGAATTCGACCCGATCATTCCGAACGCGTTTCAATATCGCGATTACGTGATTCGCGCGCTGAACGCTGACGTGCCGTACGATCAATTCGTCACCGAGCACGTCGCTGGCGACCTGGTGACGCCGCCGCGGTTGCACTCGGCCGACGGATACAACGAGTCAGTTCTCGGCACCGGTTTTTGGTTTCTCGGCGAAGAGGTTCACTCGCCCGTGGACATTCGCGGCGACGAGACGAACCGCATTGACAATCAGATCGAAGTGTTCGGCAAGACGTTTCTCGGCCTGACCGTTTCGTGCGCCCGCTGTCACGATCACAAGTTTGATCCGATCTCGGCGAAGGACTACTACTCGCTCGCCGGCTTTCTGCTGAGTTCGAGTTACCGGCAAGTGCCGTTTGAGTCGATGGAGCAGAATAGCCGCGTCGCACATGAACTCGACGCGCTGCGTGACCGGCACCGCGGCGAGTTGCTGCGATCGATCGCTGCGGCGAGTCGGCCGACGTTTGACCGATTGACTGATTTCCTGCTCGCGACGCGCGACGTGAGCGAACTCGTTGCCGCTCAGCCTTCCACAGCCGTGGCAAACGTAATTCAGGCGGTGGCGACGAAGCGGCAACTTGACGCCCTGCGACTTCAGAAATGGTGCGAGCACGTCGAGACTGCCCAGCAGGATCGCAATGCTCCGCTTCACGCTTGGGCCTTGGTCGCGCGCGACGAGCATGCGGGAAAGCCCGAGCGAATCCGCGAGTTGCTGAAGTCGTACATTGCCGAGCAGGCAGCTCGGGCCGGCCGCGCGGCGGAGTCGCTCAAGGACGCTGCCGTGATTGTGGATTACGCCCGGCCAGGCGACGAGGATTGGTTGCCGGACGGCGCCGCTTTCGGACTTCGCCCGACTCGGCCGGGTGACGTCGAATTTAGCCGAGACCCGGCGCGGCCGATCAACCGCATTTTGCAATTCGCGGCGGCCCGCACGGACCCCGCGTGGGATGCGCTCGAACTCGCGCCGGGCACTGAGCGAGAGACTGGCAAGGCCGCGGTCGTGCAAGAAGGCCGAATGCTCCGCACGCCAAAGTTCACGCTTGGCGCCGGGCGGCTGTACTATTTGGTCGAAGGCGCCGGAGCTGCGTACGCCGCCGTGGACTCGCATCATATGATTGCCGGCCCGCTGCATGGATCGCTCGTGACGAATTGGTCCGCCGCTGAAGACGGCCGGCCGCGCTGGGTGGAACACAATCTGGCGGATTACGCCGGGCACCGCGTACACATCGAATTCAGTCCAGTGCGGCCGCCCGCCAAAGCGTCGCAGGGCGACGACAGGGCTGCGTCGACGCGACCAGCCGCCGAGCTGGCGATTCTCACAGTCGTCGAGGCGGAGCGTCCGCCGGCGAACCCGGCGGACGACACGAGCCGCTTGCTCGACATGCTCCAAAGCGACGACGGCAACTCGACCGAGTCTCTCGCCCGCGCGGTCGCAAAGCTGTTTTCTGAAATCGGCACACGAATCGCCGCTAACGAAATCGCCAACACGCCCGACGCGTCATCCGCCGCGTGGCTGGCGAATTGGATCGTCCAGCATCCGGAATTATTTGTCGCGCCGAGTGAAGAATCGTGCCGTGCGATCGCGGACGTGGCTCGGCCATTTTTCGACGAGCAATCCGTGATTCTCGCCAAAATGCGCCGCGTCTCGCGCGCCGCACCGGCGCTGCTCGACGGAAACGGGGTCGATGAGTTCCTGCTCACGCGCGGCAATCACCGCACGCCGGCGGAACCGGCCGCGCGGCGGCTACTCGAAGTGCTCGCCGATCCGAATTCGTTCCAGGCCGGCGCCGGCAGCGGCCGACTCCAACTGGCGCGGCAGTTGACAAATCCGACCAATCCGCTCGTTGCACGCGTCATGGTCAATCGGATTTGGCATCATCTGCTCGGCCGCGGCATCGTCGCGTCGGTGGATAATTTCGGCGTGCTCGGCGAACGGCCGACGCATCCCGAACTGCTTGACTTACTCGCCGATCGCTTTGTCCGAGACGGCTGGTCGATCAAACGGATGGTCCGCCAGATCGTGCTGTCGAATGCGTATCGCATGTCGAGCGACGCGCACGCTGGCGACGCGGCCGATCCGCAGAATCTGCTGCTGCATCGCGCAAACGTGCGGCGGCTCGACGGCGAAGCGATTCGCGATGCGATCTTGGCGATTTCCGGGCGACTCGACCGGCGCGTTGGCGGGCCAAGCGTTGAGGTACACCTGACGCCGTTCATGGACGGTCGCGGCCGGCCCGGCACGTCGGGCCCGCTCGACGGCGACGGACGCCGCAGCATCTACATTCGCGTGCGGCGAAATTTTCTCACGCCGATGTTTACCGCTTTCGACTTTCCGACGCCGTTCACGACGATCGGCCGCCGTACCGTCTCCAACGTCCCCGCTCAGGCGCTCGCGATGATGAATAGCCCGTTTGTTGCCGCCGAGGCGCGGCGTTGGGCGGAACGCGTCGTCGCCGAACCGAGCCGATCCGACGCCGACCGGCTGGCGGACGTGTACGAGGCCGCGTTCAGCCGGCCGCCGTCGCCCGAAGAACTCGACGACGCCGTCGCGTTCCTGCAAGCTCAGTGCGAGCAATACCGCGCCGCGCCGAACGACCCGCGAGCGTGGGCCGATTTGTGCCACGTGCTCCTGAACGTCAAAGAGTTTTTGTTCGTCCGCTAACCGCACGAAGGGTGAACTGCGATGCAGTGCCGCCGTTTCATCAGCCCGCCGCTCACGCGGCGGCAGATGTTACTCAACTGCGCCAACGGCTTTGGCGCCGTCGCGCTGGCGGCACTCTTGAGCGAACAGGCAGCGGCCGATAACCGGGCGAAAGAATCGGCAGACAGTTCGTCGTCGCGACTGAGCCATCACGCGCCGCGGGCGACCAGCGTCATCTTTCTTTACATGGACGGCGGGCCGTCGCAGGTGGACACGTTCGATCCGAAGCCGCGGCTCGACCGCGAGCACGGCGAACCGATCAAGATGAAAGTGCCCGCGACGCAATTCAACGACGTCGGCAAGGTGCTCAAGTCGCCGTGGCCGTTTCGCAATCGCGGCGAAAGCGGCCTGCCGGTGAGCGACCTGCTGCCGCACATCGCCGAATGTGCCGACGACTTGTGCGTGATTCGTTCGATGGTGTCGAGTTTCTCCGAGCACACGAACGCGAACTATTTTTTGCACACCGGCAACGGCCAGCAGGGCCGGCCGAGCATGGGGGCCTGGGTCACGTATGGGCTGGGCACCGAATCACGGAATCTGCCGGGCTTCGTCGTCTTGAATGGCGGACTCGTTCCGCCAGGCGGCCTCGATAATTTCGGCAGCGGCTTTCTGCCCGCTGCGTTTCAGGGCTCGACTTTCCGCCACGGTGCGATGCCAGTCACCGACGTGGCGCCGCAAGAGTCGAACGCGAATCTCCAGCAGGGCAAGCTGCGACTGCTCCGAAAGCTCGACGGGCAACTGCGCGAACGGGTTGGCGCGAACGACGCGATCGAGTCGGCGATCGCCAATTACGAGCTGGCGTTTCGCATGCAGACCGCCGTGCCCGAATTGATGGAGCTGCGCGGCGAGTCGCCGGCGACGCGGCAACTTTACGGTCTCGACGCCGAGTTCGAGCCGACGCGGATCTTCGCCGCCGAGTGCCTCGTCGCGCGGCGGCTGGTCGAACGCGGCGTGCGATTCATCGAGCTGACTTGCCCCAAAGTCGATGGCGATCGTTGGGACCAGCACTCGAAATTGAAGGAAGGGCACGAGAACAATGCCCGCGCCGTGGACCAGCCGATCGCCGGGCTGCTGCGCGATTTGAAGGCCCGCGGGCTGCTCGAATCGACGCTTGTCGTCTGGGCCGGCGAGTTCGGCCGCACGCCGATGGCCCAAGGCTCAAACGGCCGCGACCACAATCCGTTTGGCTTCACGATTTGGCTAGCGGGCGGCGGCGTCCGCGGCGGCATGACCTACGGCGCGACCGACGACTACGGCTATTTCGCCGTCGAGAACAAGGTCGCGATCCACGACTTGCACGCCACGATGCTGCACATTCTCGGCGTCGATCACACGCGCCAAACATTCCGCTTCGGCGGACGCGACATGCGACTCACCGACGTTCACGGCGAAATCGTGCGCGACATCCTCGCATGAACCGAACGGATCGTGATTGGATTCTCGTCATCTCCGCTTGACATTGTACGGCTTTGCCGTATACTACCTCGGTGTTCACTTTCATCGAGACGAAGCTCTTCACGCGGCTCGTTCAGGAATACCTGACCGACGATGAGTATCGAGAGCTACAGGTCGCTTTGATGGAACGGCCTGATACCGGAGACGTTATTCCCGGCTCGGGCGGTGTGCGCAAGTTGCGCTGGCGAGCGCCTGGCCGGGGCAAGCGGGGCGGTTACCGCGTGATCTACTTGCCGAGGATTGCTGAGCGTGTGATTTGGATGTTGACGATGTACCCCAAGAATGTCGCAGAGAGTTTTCCCATTCACGTGCTGCGGCAGATTCGCAGAGAGGTGGAAGATGGCTAAGAAGCGCCGCGACATCGGCGAGGAAATCCTGCAAGGTCTTCGGGAACTCAACAGCGGCCAGCTCGGCCGTGTGATCAGCATTCCGAACGTTGCGACGATCCGAGAGAAGACAAAGCTGTCTCAAGCGAGCTTTGCCCAATTGCTCGGTGTGTCAGTGCGGACGCTTCAGGACTGGGAACAAGGTCGTCGTGCGCCTTCGGGGGCTGCTCGCACGCTGCTCTTGGTTGCTGCCAGAAACCCACAGGCATTGCTGGACGTTGCATGAGGACCAGTTCGAGACGAGCGGAGTCCTGCCGAAGCGACCGGCAGTCCGTCGGCTTCGCGTCGACACGCTCAACGTAGTATGCATGACGACCCAAGGCGGACGGCGTCCCACTCGCCGACGTTCACGGCGAAATCGTGCGCGACATCCTCGGCGAAATTAAGGCATGGCTTCGATCAAGCTGGAAAACGTCCACAAGACGTACCCGATCGGTCACGCGGCGGTGCGCGGCATCGATCTCGAAATCGCCGACGGCGAATTCGTGGTACTCGTCGGCCCGTCGGGCTGCGGCAAGAGCACCGTGCTGCGCATTCTGGCCGGGTTGGAGACGCCCACGCAGGGTCGCGTGTACATCGGCGAGCGGGACGTGACGGAGTTGCCGCCTCAAGAGCGCGACGTCGCGATGGTCTTCCAGAACTACGCGCTGTACCCGCACAAGACGGTGCGCGAAAACTTGGCGTTCGGGCTGCGCATGCGGCGAACGCGGCAGGATGTCATCGACGACCGCGTGCTAAGAGTGGCCAAATCGCTGGAGTTGGACCCGGTGCTCGATCGCAAGCCGGCACAGCTTTCCGGCGGGCAGCGGCAGCGCGTCGCCTTGGGCCGTGCCATGGTGCGCGAGCCGAAGGCATTCCTGCTCGACGAACCGCTGTCGAATCTCGACGCCAAGCTGCGCGTGCAAACCCGCGCCGAACTGGCCCGCGTACACCGGCAGCTCGCGGCCACGATGCTCTACGTCACGCACGACCAGGAAGAGGCAATGACGCTGGGCGACCGCATCGCGGTCCTCGTGGACGGTCAGCTTCAGCAGGTCGGCCCGCCGCTCGAGGTCTACCGCTGGCCGGCAACGACCTTCGTGGCCGGCTTCATCGGATCACCCGCCATGAACTTCCTCTCCTGCACGCTTCGCCGCGACGGCGACAGCACGCGGCTGGAAGGTGCCGGTTTCGCGATCGAGATCGACAGCTCTCAGCAACTCACAACGCGATGCGACTCAGAGGCACTCACCGCTCACGCCCCAGTGCTGCTCGGCGTGCGGCCTCAGGACGTGCGGATAGTCGAGCCATCGCAAGCGGATGTCACCGGCCGCGTCGATGTCATCGAGCCGCTGGGCAGCGAACTGCTGGTCCACCTAATTCTGGCCGGGCAGCTCGGCGAAACCCGCATGACGATCGTCGCGCCGCCCGAAACCCCGCTCGCGCTCGACGAGCGAGTCGGTCTACGATTCGATCGCGACCGACTACACTTATTCGGCGCGAAAGAGGGAAGAAGGCTTAAGGACGGATCCGATGGACAAGTCCGATTCAGAGACGGCTAAACAGGTCGCCCGAGCGCGGTGCGAATTTGAAAACCAGCGGACGGGCAACATGCTCCCAGGTTTCGCGCGACGGAGCCGAGGTTGCGCGCCGCAAAACCCGGCCTGCGTTCGGCGCGTCCTCGGTCACGTCATTTGGGACCCAGGTCTCGCGGCGCGCGGGTCGGGTTGCGGCGGGTGAAACTCAGGGTGCGCGCCGCCAGACCCAGGTTTTGCGCCCCGCGACCTGAGTTTCGGGGCGCAAAATATGGGTTTCGCGGCGCAAAACCTGGGTTTCTTGGGCAGATACCAAGGGCATTGCAGATTCGCAATACGTTGCCATTACACTACTTGCGTCAAAAACTGCTTCCGACCGGCTTGCACGTCGGGCTTTTGTCCGGTCAGCCCGATTTGTCTGGCGGCTCGCGTTCGTCGAGCAGCCGCTTGACCAGCGCGAGCGAGTCTTTCTTGGAGCGGATCGCGCCGTCGAGTTGTGCCTCGCGGACTTTTTCGAGTAGCTCTTTGAAGAGCGGGCCGGGCGCGAGGCCGAAGAGCCGTTGCAGGTCGTGGCCGGTGAGGAGCGGCGGCGGATTGAGTTCAGTGTCGGGAAGTTCGCGGAGCATGCGCACGCAGTAATCGACGGCGTCGGTGTTGCCGGTGGACGCCAGCGCGTCGGCGCGGTGCAGCGCGAGCAGTTCCGCGATTCCATCGTGGACAAGGATGCGTTTCAGTTTGGCGAGTCGCATGTTGCGGGCCTCACCCAAATACATGTGGTGCTCGACGAGCCACTCGACGCGTTCGCGTTCGTCGTTGGAGAGTCGCATCCGCCGCGCGATGGAGCCGGCAATGCCGGCGCCGACGTGCTCGTGGTGATGGAATGAGAGGCGGTTTCCGTCTCGGGCCATCGTGCGCGGCTTGCCGACGTCGTGCAGCAAAGCGCCCAGCGCGAGCGTGAAACTCGGTTCGGCCGGAGCGCCGGCGACCGCGAGATGTTCGATCGTGGCGCGCCAGGCGTCGTCGAGTTTTTCGAGCACTAGGAGCGTGTGGTCCCAGAGATCGCCGTCGGGCTGCACGGGCTTTCCTTGCGGGATGCCGTGCATCTCGGTGACTTCGGGCAAGATCACGTGCAGCAAACCGACGCGGTCGGCGAGCGACAGGCCCGCGACGCGATTGCGGTGCACGAGCAGCCGGCGGAGTTCTTGCTGGATGCGCTCGGGACTCACCGGCTGACCGGCGGGCGGCCGCACAATCTCGTGAGCCATTTCCCGAATGGCCGATTCCGTCGCGTGGTCAATGGCAAAACCGAATCGCGCGGCGAAGCGAACGGCGCGGAGCAGACGCAGCTTGTCTTCGGCGAACCGTTCGCGCGGGTCGCCGATCGCGCGCAGCACGCGTCGTTCGATGTCCGCTTGGCCGCCGACAAAATCGAGAAGCTGTTCCCGGACCGGATCGTAGAACATGCCGTTGATTGTGAAGTCGCGTCGCTGGGCGTCGGCTTCGGCCGTGGCGAAATCGACGCGGTCCGGGTGCCGGCCGTCGCTGTACGGCCCTTCGGTGCGAAACGTGGCGACCTCGATTTGACCTTGCTCGCGACGGCCCACGACCACCATCACGCCGAAACTGACGCCAACCGGAATCGTGCGTCGAAACAGGTTTTGCACCTCGTCGGGCCGCGCGCTCGTGGCCACGTCGAAATCGTCCGGCTCATTGCCCATCACTAGATCGCGCACGCAGCCGCCGGCCCAGAAGGCCTCGTGCCCGGCGTTCTGCAAGCGTTCGACGACCTCACGAGCAAATTGTCGTTTCGGGTCCAACATGAGCGAAGAAGAATTCCAATCTGCAAAATCCAAATCACAAACAATTCAAATGTCGGAAATCTCAAAAGGCGGCAGCAGCGCGTGCGACCAAATGCCGGCCGGAGTTTGACGCATTTGAGTCTTAGGATTTGAGATTCGTTGGGGATTTGACATTTGGACGTTGGAGTTTTCTCAGATCGGCTGCTCAGGCTGGACACTGGACGGTTCCGGCGGGTTCGCTTTCACCGTTTGACAAATCACGACTTGTGTCTGGCCGTAGCGGCGCAGTTCCCAATCTTGGCCCGCGGGCAATTCGGCGCTAGTGAAATCCTGCGGCGCCTGAATGACAATCGCCGTGTCGTCCGGCATGACGCGCACGAGCGTCGCCCAGAGCGACCCGAGATCGTCTGGCCGGTCCTTGAAGTACACATAAGGCGGCGCGACCAGCACGATTGCCGGATCGGTCGGCCAGCGGTGAACTCGTTCGACCCAGCGAAACACGTCGGCGACGATCACGGTCGTGGCGTGTTCGTAACGCAGGTGCGCGATATTCTTGCGCATGATGGCGGCGACACGCGGTTCCGATTCGACGAGCGTTGCGTGATTTGCCCCGCGGCTGAGCGATTCGAGACCGAATGCTCCTGATCCAGCGAACAGATCAAACACCGGCCGGCCGGGTACGAGTTGACGGAGCAGATTGAAGACGGCCTCGCGCACGCGGTCGGTAGGAGGCCGCACGTCTCCGCTCCGCGGCACCTCGATTTTTCGGCCACGCTGTTCGCCAGCGATGATTCGCAGCACGGTTAGGTCTCAATCAGTGGCCGTCGCCGCAGCGCGGCAGGCATGCTTTGCAACTCGAATGCAACATTCTAATCGACAAATTCCGGAGCGGGCGGCGAAGGGCGCGATCCGTTCGGGCGTGGTGGGGCCGGTGGCAGTCCGAGGCCGGCGCCGGATCGACCCGGCTCGTCGGTCTGAACCATCAATTCGCCGTGCGGCGTGTCGCGGCGGAGGCACGCGTCCGGCGACTCCTGCCGCTTGGCCAAGTCGTCAGCCTTGTAGACCATCACGACGGGCGACGAACCGCCCGCCGCGGCAGCCGCCGCCGCTTCCGGCGTCATACTCATCGCGCCGTGGTCGTTGGCCGTCGAGTCCGGCACGACTTGCACCTGATACTTGCACGCCGCGATGTTGAGCTTGTCATTCGGCATGAGCACGCCGCGAACAACTCGCTGCCCGTTCACTTTCGTTCCGTTCGTGCTGCCCATGTCTCGAAACAGCAGCACGTCGTTGGTGCGGACGATTAGCAGATGCACTTTGGAAATGCTGGGATCGTCGAGCTGCACGTCGCAGAACTCTTTGCGGCCAATGACGGTAACGTCATTTTCAATTTCGATGGGCGGATGCCCGTCCAGTGGGATGAGAGACGCTCTCATGAATTGGACCCCAAAAATCAATTCGACTCCAACTCACGATGCTATGACCGGCGAGACGGTCATGTCAAGGGGCAAGATGCGTGGCCGAGATAATTTATGTCTCGGACATCCGGCTTTACCGGCAGGCGGCCTTGCCAGTATTCTGATGAAAAGCGACTCAGCAGCAACCGCGGTGGGCCGTTCATCATGAAGGTTCAACCCGGTCGCCGGCCCACGTTGGGCCGATGTCGTGTCGCTCCGCCGAAACAGACTAGGGCCAAGGAGGACTGATGCGTATCAAACTGTGTGCGACTGCGAGTGTGCTCGTTTTTTGCCTAACGGCCTGGGGCTGTTCGGCGCGGCCGGAGAACTCGAAGTCGAAGTCAGCGATCGTCAAAATCGACGAATCAGGCAAAATCAAAGCGGTTGGCGACGAGTCGGCAAACTCCGGCGGGACGGACGGCTCGAAGGCGGTGACGCCAAGCTCCGAAGGCGAAGGGATCACGTTCGAGAATCCCTTCGAGACGCCAGGTGACGACGGCATGCCGCTCAAAGGACTCGCCGGCCGCTGGCTGCTGGCGATCCCGCGCGAATCGGCCGTGTCGCGCCCGTGGCTGATCGAAATCACCGAAACCGACGGCAAATTCGACGTGACAGTCGTGGACAAGGCGTTGCAAATTCAGTCGGAGATCAAGAGCCTTCAGAAGGAGGACGACCGCGTCATCTTTGAGTTGTCGCTCGGCGAGAAACCGTGTTCGTTTGCGGGTCTGCTCGCCAACGGACGAGTGCAAGGCACGCTGGAAATCGAAGGGCAACTGACGATCGCGTGGCTCGAGCGCACGCGAGCGAAGGCGCTAAGTAGCAGCATCGTCACGTCGGCGGCGCCGGGACTGACCGCCTTCGACGCGGCGCAGCGGGTTGAAGATCCAGCCCAGCGAGTTCAGCAATTGCAGCAATTCGCGGAGCGGTTCTCCGAGTCGCCGCTCGCGTTCGATTCGATGCAGACCGTGCTGCGGCTGGCGAAGGCGGCCGAGTTGTCCGAGGAGCAAGTGCGCGAAGTGGCTGCGAAGTATCAGGAGTTGGCGAAGCCGTGGGGCGCTCGCTGGGCCGCGGTCGCGAACGAGACCGTCGCGTACACGCTCGGGTCGAGCGATTCTTATCCGGCCATCGCGCTGGAATTCGCCGAGCAGGCTAAGGCCACGCTGACTGAAGAATCGAGCGCATCGCGCAAGCAGTCGGTCGATCTGGCGCTCGCGATCGCCCAGTTGCGCAACGACCGGGCGGCCGACAGCGCGAAGCTGCTCGACGAGTTGCTGGCCGGGGAGAGCGATAATCGCGAAGTCAAGTACTATCGGGCACTCGCGTCCGCGACGCTCGGCGATTTGGACGCGGCCGTGGACACGCTGGCCGATCTCTGGCCGCACCCGCTCGCCACGCGGGAGCTGGAGCGGATTTGGAAGGAGCGAAACGGCAGCCTCGCCGGGCTGGAAGAACGGCTCGACGTGCAATACGCCAAGCGGTTCCCGCCGCTCGCGGTCGAGCCGTACGCCGGCCGGCCGGAGGGTGCCGGCGATCAGGTCGCGCTCGTGGAACTGTTCACCGGCACCAGTTGCCCACCGTGCGTGCCCGCCGACCTGGCCTTCGAGGCGCTGGGCCGCACGTTCAAGCGATCCGATGTCGTGTTACTGCAATTTCACCTGCACGTGCCTGGGCCCGACCCGCTCGCCAACGGCGACGCCGAGTCGCGGGCGGAGTTTTACCGCGTGCCCGGCACGCCGTACATGTTCGTCAACGGCAAGCCGACTGCGCCGATGGGCGGCCGCCGGCAGGACGGGGCCGAAAAGCTCAATGACGTGCGCGGCATTGTTGAAAAGGAATTGGAGCGGAAAGGCGGCGGCAAAATTGAACTCGCGGCCACGCGCGACGGCGACGAATTACGCGTCGAGGCCAAGGTCACCGACGCGGCCGACGCGGGCGACAAACTGCGGCTGCGCATCGCGCTGGTCGAGGAATCGGTGCGGTTTACCGGCATGAACGGCGTACGGCTGCATCACGCCGTCGTACGCGCGATGATCGGCGGCGTGCGCGGCGTGGCCGTGAACGAGGTGCCGTTCGGCCACAACGCAATCGTGAACTTGGCGGAAGTGAAAGCCTCGCTCGAAGAGCAACTCGGCAACGTCGAGAAACAGTTCGCAGTCGAGTTCCCCGCAAAGCCACTCGACCTGGAACGCCTGGCGGTCGTCGCCTTTCTGCAGGACGACGCGACGTCGGAGGTGGTCCAGTCAGTGTTCGTCACGGTCGCGTCTCCGGCGAAAACCGACAAGCCGGCGGCCAAGCCGAGACCGGCCGACAGCCCGTAACTACTTAGTGAATGCTCGAAGTTCGCGTCGCTGAACTCGCCCGAGTCCAGGCGCGTCGCGCGACCACGAGTTGCGCAAAATGCCGAATTCGGCTACCGATCACTTGGGCCAACTCATGGATCGCTTTGAGGTCCGCACGCACCAGCGAACCGAGTTCATCGACATCACACGACAGGTCGAGGAGATCGTCGCCCGCACGCGCGTCGATGCCGGTCTGTGTACAATCTACGTGCCGCACACAACCGCCGCGTGTACGATCAACGAACACGCCGATCCCGACGTCGCCCGCGATATGCTCATGGAGATCAACAAGATCGTGCCGTTCGACGACAACTACCGCCACGACGAGGGCAACAGCGCGGCCCACATCAAATCGTCGCTATTCGGCGTGAGGCACTCCGTGCCAATCGAAAACGGGCGGCTCATGCTCGGCACGTGGCAGGGCGTGTTCTTCTGCGAGTTCGATGGCCCGCGCACGCGACAGGTGTTGGTCCAGATTGTGGGAGACCGATGAAGCCCGAGGAACGCGATCTGTGGCTGAGTCTGGTCGTGCTGGGGGCGATTCCGTGGCTTATCTTCGCCGCGGCGTGGCGTGGCGGCTACCGGCCGTTCGGTCCGCAACGGCGCCGCGCGACACCGTGGGATTCGTCCGACATGGCGTTGCTGCTCGCGTCGCTGGCGCCACAATTTGCGTTGGCACTGTACAAGCTCGTTTCCGGCCCCGAGGAGTTCGAGCCGCCGCAGTGGCTTGTCGTTGCGAGTGCCGCGTGCTCCCTACTGCAATTCAGCATGCCGATTTACTTAATCATGCTGCGCGGCGCGCGGCCCTACCAAATGGGAATCGAGTGCAGCCATCTAGGACAAAATGTGCTGCTGGGAATCGGCAGTTTCTTCCTCGCGATGCCGCTTGTTAGTGTGGCCTTCATTGTTGCCGCTTATTTCTCCGAGACGCGTCGGCATACGGTCGAAGATCTGCTGCGGCAGTCGCCGACAATCGAGAATTTCGTGCTCTGGGGCGTGATGGTGATCGTGGTCGCGCCGGTGCTCGAGGAATTGCTGTTTCGTGGCATCCTGCTGCCCGGTCTGCGTCGCCGGCTCAAACCGTGGCCGGCGATGCTCGTCGGTTCGGCCATCTTTTCGCTGCTGCACGTGGACGCGTGGCCCGCGCCCGTGCCACTGTTCGTGCTGGCGATCTTCCTGAGTTACCTCTGGTACCGCACGAATAGCCTCGTGCCGAGCATCGTGCTGCACGCGGTCTTCAATGGCGCCAATTTGCTGCCGTTGATTTGGATGCTCAAGAACGGGACGCCGGGCGATGGACCAGATTGACGCCGTGTGGCCGCTCCTACTTTGGAAAGGTGAATGACGATGCGCAGCCCCGAATTGATGAGCCGCTCGGACACGGGCCTGTTGGTAATCGACGTGCAGACGAAACTCATGGGCAAAATGGCCGCGCGTGATCCGGTCGTCGCGAACATCGCGCGGCTGGTGGAAGGCGCGCGAATTCTCGGCGTGCCCGTGCAGGCGACCGAGCAATATCCGAAAGGCATTGGGCCGACCGTGCCCGAACTGGCGGATCGGCTGCCGCCGCGTCCGGAAAAACTAGCGTTCAGTTGCTGCGGCCTACCGGAAGTGGCCGAGCAATTCCGCTCGCGCGGCGTGCAAAAAGTGCTTTTGGCCGGCATCGAAACGCACGTCTGCGTGCAGCAGACCGCGCTCGACCTCGCCGCACAGGGCTTCCGCGTCTTCGTCGCCGCCGACGCCGTCACCAGCCGCAAAGACATCGATCGCGATCTGGCGCTGCGACGCATGGAACGAGCCGGCGTCGTCCTCACTACGACCGAGGCCGCCCTGTTCGAATGGACCGAAGCAGCCGGCACGCCCGAATTCAAACAGATCAGCAAGCTGGTCACGACGAGCGACGTGGAAATGCTCGCTCGTTCGTAGCATGGCTGCTTGGTTGCAGGCAAGCAGCCTGCAAATTCAGGGCGGATGACGACGCCGCGACAAGTTCGCAACTTCCGCAAGTTCGTACCCAGGCAATGGCACGATGCGCTTTGGGCCGATCAGCGACGTCGGAAAATCCGTTCACCGTTTCCAAGAGCACATGCTCCGTCACGAGCAGCGGTTCGGTAACGGCTACGGCCCAATTTCTCGCCCGTGCGTGAAGTGCATCGCGCGGGTTCATGAGTGCGATCAAGAAATTCGTATCGATCAGAATCACGGTCGCTTGGGTGTGCCGTAAAGATAGTGGTCGTGCTGGGCAGCAAAGTCCGTAGGCAGATTGGGATTTGCAGGAAGCTGATCCAACATCTCCACCAATTCCAACAGCGGCGGCTTCGTTTTGGGATCAGTGACTGGCGGCGGCTGAGGCGGCAGTGCGATCTCGAGCGTGTATCCCACCGGCAAGTTGACCGGCGATCTGGGACGAACACAATACCGTCAAATCGGGCTCTTACGGTCATGGCCAATCCCCTTCGCCTGCATTGTACCGTTACGCCTTCTGCAACGCCCGCGCGCGGAACAGGAAATCGACGATGCTCCCTTCGTGCGGCTGGAGCCAGTTGAGTTGAATCGTCGGGAGCGGGCCGAGGTTGAGCCGGTCGATGTGTGTCGCGTCGGTGTACGCGCGCTGCAGCGCCGGGTTCTCGGAGATGAGCGAGCAGACCAGCGTCGGGCCGATCGCCTCGAGCATCTTCTCCTGCGGGCACTTCACGACCGTGCTGAACGGGAACATGTACTCTTTCTTGGCGATGGCCGCGGCCGGCGATTCGCAGTGGATGACTGTCGGGCGCAGATAGGCGCAGCGTTCGCGCTGCACGAGTCGCGGGCCGGTGCGATACTTGGCCGTGACCTCTTCCACGCCCTTTTCCTTCAGCTCTTGCTCGATCAGCGCGTTGACCTGCACGGCTTGGTCGGGGACCGTGAACGCGGCGATTTCGGCGGTCGGATCTTCGGGCGATTTCACTTCGACCGGGCCGAGGCGTTTTGCAATCGCGTCGGCAATCGCGTTCGTGTGGCGCGACGCCCAGATGCCGGAGCAGTTGATGCAGCCGCGGCCACTGTTGAGCAGCACGCTGTTCACCATGATGTCGAGATGCTTTTCCCACTGATCGACGCAGTCGTCGGCGATGACGATCTTTGAGAAACCGGGTCCGTGTGCCTGCACGCGCGGGTTGCCCTTGTAACGTTCGACGGTCGGCGTGCCGCCGAAGATGAGGCTGCGCGGGCAATTTGCGAGCACGGCGGCGCCGATGTCGCCCAAGCCGGGATAAATCGAAATCGCCTGGCGCGGGATGCCGGCCGCGAAAAATGCCGCGGCCATTCGATATGGCGTCCACGGCTCCTGCGGGCCGGGTTTCAGCACGAGACCGATTTGCATCGGAATCACCGGCAGCCACAAGGTGTGCACGCCCGGCGAATTCGACGGCAACACCATGCCGAGCACCGGCGTCTGCGCCTGGTAGCTCACGATCACGCCGCGATGCTCTATGCCAAATCCTTGCGACAGGATGTTCAAATCGAGTCCGCGCGTCAGCGCGTCGAGCATCTTGTCCATGTTGGTGAGCACGAAGTGGTTCTTCTTCATGTTCGCCTTGCACATGTGCTCGGGCAAGCCGGTCGTCGCTGACTGGTAGCGAGCGAACTGATCGGGCGTCTGCGTGCCGTCGCCGAGCGGCAGCGTCGCTTCGAGGTACAAATCCGCGGCCTTTTTGATCCGCGCGATCAGTTCGCCGCACGAAATCTCGCGCAGCGCGTCGCGCGCCTTGCTCGCCTGCCGCATGTCACGCTCGACCAGCCCGGCATTCGCGCGGCTGACCTTGGCCAACTCTTCGCCGGAGTCAAAATGCACGACCGTGTCGATTTCGAGGCTCGTGTACGGTTGGCCCCAACGCAGGATTGGAATGTTCAGCACGGAGCGTTCTCCTATCTGTCAGGTTTCAGGTTGCGAATCGGTTTGGTGTGTGCTGGGTGCGGTTAGCAGAAACAAGCGGACGCCGTTCCGCGCCGGACCATCCGAGCGGCCCGGGGTGTCGGACCGCAAATATACGCCAACCGTCGTTGCGTCGCAAGTTCGCGGAACAAACGGCGGCTGGCCACGGATCTGGCGGGCTTATTTCTTTCGCGAGTTTGGCTTATCCAGTATTGCGGTCATGCGTTGCTGGAGTCGAGGCATGCGATGGCCACGAGGGACTCGGCGCCGGCGCGATCGACCAGCGGGTGGATCGTAATTGAGATGAAATTGAGGCGGAGGCAAAGGTCGTCGCGAAAGCGATTCGCACGGTCACGAGTTAGTCCAATGCGCCGGCTCACGGCTGAACAAATTCGTGTTCCGGGTGTCGTACTGTGAGCACGGGGCACGGCGCCTTGCGGACCACTTTCTCCGCGACGCTGCCCATCAGCATGTGCGCGATCGGTCCGCGGCCGTGTGTGCCCATGACGATCACGTCAATCTCGTGCTGCTTTGCGTAGCGGACGATCTCCAAGAACGAACTTCCGAAGAGCACGCACACTGCGGCGTGGTACTTCTCGCGTTCACTGGGATTGAACACTTGATTCAGCCGCTCGCGCGCGCTGCCAGCCAACGATTCGCGAAACTGTGGCAGATCGGGAATGTAACCCTCGCCGGTCCAGCCGTACACGAACGGGTCCTCGACGACGTGGATTAAGTGCACCGACGCGCCGAACGCGTCGGCCAGTGCTCGTGCGTAGCGCACGGCAACCGCCGAAGTGTCACTGAAGTCCGTCGGAACCAGGATCTTTTTGAGCGCGATCATAAGTCAGCCCTCCGGGTTTGCAAGAATGTTCACGAACTGGTTCACGGCATCACAAACTCGTGTTCGGGATGCCGCACGGTCAGCACTGGGCACGGGGCCTTTCGGACGACCCGCTCCGCGACACTGCCCATGAGCATGTGGGCAACTGGCCCGCGGCCGTGCGTGCCCATGACGATCAAATCGATTTCTTGCTCTTTGGCGTATCGCACGATTTCCACGAACGGCGCACCGATTCGCGTCGCGAACTGTGCGTGCAATTCGTCCCGCTCGGACGCAGTGAGCACTGTGGTCAGTCGCGCCGCCGCTTGCTGTCTGATTGTTTCAGCGTACCGGTTCAAGTCCGGCACGAAGCCGTGACCGGTGCGGCCGGGACCGAACATTTCGGGCACGACGTGCAACAGGTGAATCGACGCGCCGAGCGATTGGGCCAACTCGCGCGCGTACCACAACGCCACGTTGGCCGTTTCACTGAAGTCGGTCGGCACCAGAATTCGTTTCAGCTTTATCATGGCTCTGGCCTCCACGCGATTGACTCGCGTTCTGTTTATTTGCGATTCGCAAGCGGTGTGCCACAAAGCACACGTCGCAATGGTGCCGCGGGACGCGGAGAAATATTGCTGCTTTTCTGCCGAGCACTTTTGCGCCGCTGCTCGAGAGCGCCGGGGCCGCGGTCATCTTGTCCCACTTTGGGTACGGTTCCGCGCGCAGCGCGGGCGATTTCGCACACAAAACAATTCCGAACCGAATTGCACGCGCCACGATTCGCGACCCCTTGCACTTTCACCGATGGTTCACCTTCGGCGCTACATTTGCATTTTTGCGAATCGACGACATCAACGAGACGTGTGAACTGACTTGGCCGTCGCCGCGCCACGGGCCGCGCGACTTAGACCAATTACGAAGGAGGAGCAAGACATGAAAACGCTCGATCGCATCCTGGTGGCGGTGGACCTTGGCCCGGCGACGGAGCGAGTGATTCAGGCCGCCGCGCGACTCGCCGCGGCGTTCGATGCGAAACTGCAATTATTCTTCGTGATCGAGGAAGTGCCTCACTTTCCAGCGGCGCTCGACCTGCTTAAACAGGCGGCCGAGGAGCGACTCGCGACGCTGCACGGCGGACTCGTCGCTCGTGGCGTGCAGTGCGAGCCGCCGGCGGTTCAAGTCGGCAAGCCGTTCGACGCAATCGTGCGCGCGGCCGACGCCACGCATGCGCATTTGATCGTGATGGGGCGAGGCGGCGACAGTTCGCGGACTGGTCTCGGCGCCGCGACGTCGCGCGTGATGCGGCGTTCGGCCAAGCCGGTACTCGCCGTGTCACCGGCAAGCACCGGCGCGATTCGTCGAATCCTCTGCCCGGTGGACGGTTCCAATCCGTCGGCCCGCGGGCTGCGCAATGCCATCCTGCTCGCGCGGGGGATCGAGTCGCGGCTGACCGTGCTCACGGTCATCGCAGATCTCTCGCCGCTTTACGGCGTCGCACGCCGCCCGGACATGGCCAAGGTCGCGTCAGACTATCAGAAAATGGAACGAGACCAGTTCGACCAGTTCATCATGGGCTTCGACTTCTGCGGCTTGGCGTGGGACAAGGAGGTCCATTACGGCCACCCGTCCGACGAAATCGTGCGGCTTGCCTCCGACGCGGAATACGATTTGATCGTCATGGGTTCAACCGGGCGGTCCGGCCTGCCGCGCATCTTGCTCGGTAGCACGGCTGAAACCGTGGCACGCCGCGTCCGGTGCTCGGTGCTCACTTTGAAACGCGAAGATGTGCTACCGGCACGGCTAGAAGCCGACCTCGCAGACCTCAATCGGCTGCTCGCCGAGGGCCAGGAACTGCTCGACTGCAGCGCCGTCGAAGAGGCGATGAATCGATTCGACCAATGTTTGCTCAAGGAGCCGTATTTCGCGCCGGCGATCGAAGGACTGGCGAGCGCCCATCAGCGGCTCAGCCACGCCAGCATCGCCGCCGATCTTCGGCAGCAGGCTGCGCTGATCCGCCGCGAGTTGTGGCAAGGACATGGAGCGCCGGAAACCGAGCCGCGGGAGGACGACCATGAACGCAATACGAAATACTTCCAAAGGACGGCCGGCTCGCATTCCGGTGCGACCGCGTCGCGAGCGTTACACGATTCCGCTGCCGCCCCGGCGTGAGCGGCGCGATGTGCCGCCGTCACTTTTCAGCCGCGAAATGTGGTGGGGCCACGAGGTTCACCCGGACATTCACGGCCCGCTGCGCGGGCTGGCCGAGTTGATCCTGTGGCTGCTCGCCGTGCTCGGCATGATCTGGCTGTTCGCCGAATTGTACCGCTAACGTTAACAGATGCGCAGCAGCGGAGCGCCGCTCGGCTAGTCGAGCACACGCAGACTGCTGAGCGCACCGCGGACGAGCACGGGCGCGGGCATGGACTCGGTGATCTCGCCGATGATCGCAGCGCAGGCAGTTGCCCTCGCGGCATATTTGCGGCGCCAGGCCGACCGGCGACAGCTTGCGGATCGTTAACCACAAACAAATCCGCAAGCTGTCGCCGGTCGGCCT
>Ga0247727_10005758_pt1 | contig 24830 bp, 20 predicted proteins | sample WisWelCaveWW1625_FD_202498 | JGI IMG/M metagenome (GOLD analysis project Ga0247727, IMG submission 202498) | Biofilm microbial communities from Wishing Well Cave, Virginia, United States - WW16-25 | ecosystem: Environmental > Aquatic > Deep subsurface > Groundwater > Cave microbial mat | place... | reverse complement strand
TGTCGGGTTGATTCCGTGCTATAAACATTTCATCCCTACGGGATTAACGCACTCGCATCGAAATCGAAGAAACCGGAAAGATAAATCATGCTTGGCAAAACAATTTCACATTATAAAATTTTAGAGAAGCTCGGCGAAGGCGGCATGGGCGTCGTCTACAAAGCCGAGGACACCAAGCTCAAGCGTATCGTCGCGCTCAAGTTTCTGCCGTCGTCAATCATGGCGAGCGAGGCGGAGAAAACGCGCTTCATTCACGAGGCGCAAGCGGCGGCGGCTTTGGATCACCCCAACATCTGCACCATCCACGAAATTGATGAAGCGGCAGGACGTCTCTTCATCGCGATGGAATTCGTCGAAGGGCAAAGCTTGAAAGAGAAAGTAAGTCCCGCAGGAGCAGGGTTATCAGTCAACAGTGCCATCGAGATTGCGATGCAAATTGCTGCGGGCTTGCAAGCAGCGCACGAAAAAAAGATCACGCATCGCGACATCAAGCCGGCCAACGTCATGCTCACGCTCAAAGGCCAGGTGAAGATCATGGATTTCGGCCTGGCGAAACTGGCAGGGCGGAAAAGGGTTGGGCGTTATATGAAGAATTCCTCAAATCGTAGGAGAAAAATTTCGATGTATTTGAGCAACTGGATGCCCTGTGGCGTTTTTTGAAGTTGGTTCATCAATGGGAACATGTAATTTACTGGCGTTAAAACGTTATCCGAGGCATCTTTCCAGGGATATTCCGGGTTTGGGCCGCCTCGTGCCAAAGCCGGAGCAAGCAACTCGATCTCGTAAGCCAGCGGCTGTAGCCGTTTGAAACGCGCTCTCAATTGGGCCTTTTTCATGCCCAAAGCTTCTTGCAGTTTTCGATTATCGCCAACAACACGCATAAAATTGACAAAAGCGGCATGGCTCTGTGCAACTGTTTCCAATTCCGCCAATCGCTCATACGGCAACCGTCTCACGCGAATAAATTTTGTGATTTGCCAACGTCCATCCTTCGGGCATAGGGATCTCGTTGCGCAAAATTCTTTGCCACTCCTCCGGTCTGACTTCTGCAAGGAACATGGCGCAGGGAATTTCATCTGAAGCAGGAAAATAAAACGATTGCACCATTCCGGAGGGGAAAGTTTCGGGGTTGATTTCGAGCAGGCGGACTTCTGTCGACAGCTCGGGGTTGATCCAAATCACTTTTTCGAGGCTCGGCTCGAGATCAAAATGTTCCTGGATCAAATTTTCTGTTGCGTTTATAATGTTATGGTTTTGTGACATGATCATTCACCGGATTCGAGGTTGGTGCATTTGCATTTTAACTTCTTCATTTTCGATTGGATAAAAGTTAATATACTTTTTGCAAAAAATCAAGTATATTGTCGGAGCGAAATTTAGGTTGGGAAGGAGTGCGTATACCATGATCGGCCAAACCATCTCACATTACAAAATCCTCGAAAAACTCGGCGAAGGCGGCATGGGCGTGGTCTATAAAGCCGAAGACACGAAACTCAAGCGCCTCGTCGCGCTGAAGTTTCTGCCGTCGTCCATCATGGCGAGTGAGACGGAGAAAGCGCGCTTCATTCACGAGGCGCAAGCAGCAGCGGCGTTGAATCACCCCAACATCTGCACCATCCATGAAATTGATGAAGCAGAAGGACATCTCTTCATCGCGATGGAATTCGTCGAAGGCCAAAGTCTGAAAGCGCAGATTGAATCAGGGCCGTTGAAGCTCGATGAAGCGCTGGGAATTGCCGTGCAAGCCGCCGAAGGCTTGCAAGCCGCGCATGAGAAAAAGATCACCCATCGCGACATCAAGCCAGCCAACATCATGCTCACGCTCAAAGGCCAGGCGAAGATCATGGATTTTGGCTTGGCGAAACTGGCAGGACGGTCGGCGCTCACCAAGGAGGGGACAACGATGGGCACAATCCCCTACATGTCGCCGGAGCAGGCGCGCGGAGAAAATGTCGATCACCGCAGCGATATTTGGTCGTTTGGCGCGATGCTTTACGAGATGATCACCGGACAACTGCCCTTCAAAGGCGAATATGAGCAGGCAGTGATGTATTCGATTATGAATATGGATCCCGAACCGATCACGGGCTTGCGCACCGGCGTGCCGATGGAGTTGGAGCGGATCGTCAACAAAGCCCTCGCGAAAAAGACGAGCCTGCGTTACCAGAATATCGCCGACATGCTGGTCGATCTCAGGGCGCTGCAAATGCGCGCCAAGCCCGACCTCGTAACGCAGACACTCGTCAAAGCCAAAGCGCTGGCGCGAAAGCAGATCCGGCTTTACGGTGGTGCTGCCGTTCTCGTTATTTTACTCATTGGGGCCGCATGGCTCTTCTGGCCGAAAAAGCAATCCAAAGAGACGTTCACTTCCATTGCAGTTCTGCCGTTTGCGGATATGAGTTCCAACAAAGATCAGGAATATTTTTGCGACGGCATGACGGAAGAGATTCTCACCAGGCTTTCCAAATTGAGAGAGTTGAAAGTCATCGCCCGCACCTCGGTGATGCGCTACAAAGCTACCGACAAAAGTATCAAAGAAATTGGCGCCGAGCTGGGGGTTGCCACCATTTTGGAAGGAAGCATTCGCCGGGAAGGGGACGACATCCGCGTGACCGTGCAGCTCATCAAGGTGGAAGACGAGTCGCACCTGTGGGCGGAAAATTATAAAAAAAAGCTGGCCGGCGTTTTTGATTTGCAAGATGAGGTTTCCCAAGCCATTGCGCAGGCCTTGCAGGTGACGCTGACGCCGGCGAAAATTTCCGCGCTGGCGAGCACGCCGCCAAAAAATACTGCAGCGTATGAATATTACCTGAAAGGAAAGCATCTATTCAATAGCAAGTATGTCCCTTCTCTTCAAGAAAGCGATTTTCAAGCCGCGGTACACATGTTTAATAAAGCCCTCAAAAGTGATTCAAACTATGCGCTGGCGTATGTCGGCCTGGCGGATGCCTGTGAGATTAAATATGTATTCAGCGGTTTTAGTGACCCCAAAGCGCTCGAACTTTCCTTGAGGAATGCAGAAATCGCCGTGAAATTGGATCCGAATTTGGCTGAGGCCTACGCGGTGCTGGCCCACGTTTGCCTAAATACCCCAAAACCTGATTATGACCGAGTCTATAAAAGCCTGAAAACCGCCTTGCGGCTCAATCCGAATCTTGCCGAGGCCAATCAGTCTGCAGGACTTTTTTTGTGGTATTTAGGCTTGACTCATCACGCCATAAAATATTTTTATCGAAATCTCGAGCTGGATCCATTCTGGATGCTGTCCTATCCTCTTTCGGCAGCATGTTTAATGGAACTCGGCAGACTCGAAGAAGCCGCGGCGCAATTGCAAAAACTGGCGGAGATTGAACCGGATTTCGGGGCCGGGTACGAAGCCGGCATTGAGCTCGCCGCCCTCACGAAAAAATATGATCAAGCCGACAGCTTGATTGCCAGAGCGGAGAGAATCAATCCAAGGCGGATTGCATGGCATACGGCATTGCTATTTGCCGCGCGCGGTGAGAAAGCAAAAGCGCTGGCGCTGAGCCAGGAGCCTGATGTATACGCCTTATTGGGAATGAAAGATGAAGCCTTCCGGAGCTTGCAGCGCTATGGTGATGAACATGAAAAAGAGAATCGTTACTTGCCGTTGCTCAATTTTCCGCCCTTTGCCAATCTCCGTGATGACCCGCGTTTCGTTGCGATCATCGAAAAAGAGAAGAAGAAATATGAGAAGAATTTGCGGAGGTATGGGGATTTGGGGGTGGAATAGCGAAGGGGGAAGAGGGAAATGGTTCTAAAAAATTTTCTTATTCAAATTTTATAGACACGGAAGGGAGATTAATTCTGGATACCAAAAAGCAAGCGAACGCTTCATGATCGAGCCAGGCTGAAGCAGAATTATCGCAATTCTCAGGTGTCTGCCACGAATTCAGCTACTGATTTGATTTTTTAGCTTTATATTCCTGACGGCACCCTGACGGACAAAGGAGCGAGAGACCTGAATATGCCCCATTCCGACAACGCGCCCGAGCTGCGACGAGAATTAACCCTGCTGGATTCCACCATGATCAATGTCGGCACGATGATCGCGTCGGCGATTTTCATCGTGCCGGCGACGATTGCGATGCACGCGCAGGGTTCGGCATTAACCATCATCGTTTGGATTATCGGGGGAATGGTGAGCTTGATGGGAGCGCTGGCCATTGCCGAATTGGGCGCGGCGATGCCCGAAGCCGGCGGGCAGTTTGTATATTTGCGTGAGGCTTACGGGCCGGTGTGGGGATTTCTCTACGGCTGGGGCGCGTTCATGGTGATCAACACCGCGTCGATTGCGGCGATTGCCGTGGCCTTCGCGCAATATCTCGGCTATTTTTTTCCGCTTAATGATGCCGAAATTAAAATCGTCGCCATGCTTTCGACCGTTCTGCTCACGACGATTAATTGTTTCGGACTCAAGCTGGGCGCGTGGACGCAAAACGTGTTTACCTTTTTAAAAATGGCGGCGCTGGCCGGTATTATCGTTTTGAGTTTTGTTTTGAAAGGCGGCGCGGTTCAAAATTTTTCACCGCTTTTTCCCGCGCAATCTTTTTCGAGCTTGCTCGGCCCGCTCGGTTTGGCGATGGTCGCGGCATTGTGGGCATACGACGGCTGGATTGAGATCACGTATGTCGGCAGCGAAGTTAAAAATCCGCAGCGCAATCTCCCGCTGTCAATTATCTTTTCGACATTAATTGTCATTACGCTTTACGTTTTAATCAGTATCGCCTGTGTTTATGTGTTATCGGTCGGCACGATGGCGCAGGCGAAGCTGGTGGCGTCGGATGTCGCCACGGCGATTATGGGATCGGCGGGCGCGGCGCTGGTGACGATTGCGATTCTCATCTCAACGTTGGGATCGAATAACGGCATCGTTTTTACGGCGGCGCGCATTCCTTACGCGATGGCGAAAGAGAAACTGTTTTTCCAATCCATGGGGAAGGTGAACGAGAAGTATCACGTGCCGTTGGTGGCGTTGATCGTGCAGGGTGTATGGGCTTGCATTCTAACTGCAACCGGCAAATACGATCTATTGTACACTTGCGTCGTTTTTGTTTCGTGGCTCTTTTATGCTATGTCTTGTGGCGCAGTCATCATCTTTCGTTACAAAAAGCCACAACTCGAACGCCCTTACAAAACTTGGGGTTATCCTGTGGTGCCGGTAGTGTTCATTTTATTTGCACTCTGGCTCATGATTAATACAATTATCGAAGCACCTCTCTATGCTTTGATTGGAATCGGTATCTTAGCTTTGGGCCTGCATTTTTACCCGATATGGATACTTCAGCCGCGAATCGAAAAAACCGCAATAGAAAATACATCAGGTCAGGGAAAATCAACCGTAATTCCTGCTGAAATCCAAAAATGGAACTGGGGTGCATTTTTTCTAAGTTGGATTTGGGGCTTAGGAAACCGTACTTACATTGCATTGCTGGCTTTTATTCCTTTCGTCGGCATTATAATGCCCTTTGTTTTAGGGGCAAATGGAAACGAGTGGGCGTGGCAAAATAACCGGTGGGAAAGTGTCGAACACTTTCAACGCATTCAGAAAAAATGGGCGCTTTGGAGTGTGGGATTGTTCGTCTTCTGGATAGTTTTCTTTATTGTGTTACTCGTACTTTCACGTTTAAGGTCTTAAAACGAATTGCTTTTGCCTGTCGCGCCAGTGTGGTGAAGATCGCGCCGAAACATCGGCCACGGCGTGGCGCCGAGTTTGCCGAGGTTGCAAATCCGATGCACGCCGTTGTCGGCGCCGATGACGATGTCGGTTTGCGCGTCGCCGTCGAGATCGCCGATCCATGCCGAGGTGGAAATTTTGTTGCCGCAATCAATGGGAAATTTTGGCGCGGGGGTTCCATCCGAATAAAAAGCATAGAGAAAATTGTCCAGCGAGCCGATGATGACGACGAGGCGGCCATCGCCGTAAATATCAGCGACGGATGGCGAGGAACGAACTTCGTCGTTGGTTTTCACCGGCCATCCTAATAAATTATCCCCCACCGAACTCCACGCGTAAACATAGCCGTCCGCCGCGCCGACGATGATATCCAACATGCCATTACCATCAATATCCACAACGGTTGGAGAAGACTCAATCCGATTCCCCGCGAGGCGAGGAAAGCCGGGAAGTTCGCTGCCGTCGCGCGTGAAAACGTGCAGCAATCCGGCGTCATCGCCGACGATGATTTCAACGCGGCCATCGTTGTCGAGATCGGCGAGAGCGGGCGAGGTGTTGGAATCCATTTTTAGATTGATGGGAAAATTCGCGTAGGGCGCGCCGTTGCAATGCCACGCGTAAAGATGGCCACGGCTGGTTTCGCCGGGAATTAAGGTCGTGATGGCGAGAAGATCATCATGCCACGCGGCGGTCGCTTCCGTCCAACCTTTGATGGGCTGCGGCCAGCCGAGCGTGGGATTACCGTGGCGATCAAACACGAACATTTTTTCGAGGCCGCCGATGGCGATGAGTGAATCCGCGATGATGGTCGGCGATGACCAGATAAGTCCACCCAGCGCGACGGGAAAATTTTTGACGGGCGTTGGCGCGGCGGTTAATGAATCGAGTTGCCAGCCAATCAGTTTGCCGCTTTCGCTGCCGACGAAAAGCTCGGGATAATCGTCTTTATCCACATCCCATGCGACAGCGGAAGAGTAGAAGCCGCGCCCGTTTTGGCCGGGCTTTTGTTCGAGCTGCGGCCAGCTCGCAATAACGCGCAGCGAATCGTCAAGAATATAAAAATCGCCGTTGAAGGAGCTGATGGCGATTTCGAGCTTGCCGTCGCGGTTGAGATCGACGACGAGCGGCGAGGCGGAGACCGGTCTGCTGGTGGGGTAAAAAAGATGGTTCGCGGGAAAGCGGGTGCGCTCGCAGCCAGAGAGCAAAAGCACGCCCCCAAAAAATGCACAAAAAAATTCAGACTGCGCACGAAGAGTCGCAAAGGGAGTGAGAGTTTCCTTTAAGAAGTATTCGTTTTTACGGTTTTGCTGTTTGGGCATCATCCGAACATTTTCAACTATGCAACCTTACTGATCAGTCCGGTCAGCAAGAAATCCGATCGGTCGCTTTTTGGGTTCAGGCGGCGTCATGAGCTGGTGGATGACATCGAAAATGCCGCGGATTTGTGTATCGTGAGCTTTAATCTTCCGCTCTAAGCTCGCCAGTTTGTGAGCCAGTTCCTTGTGGGTAGCCATGATTTGGCGCAGTTTCACAAAGGTGCGCATGATGGCGATATTGACCTGAATAGCGCGCTCGCTATTTAGGACACTGGCAAGCATGGCCACGCCCTGTTCGGTGAAAGCAAACGGAGGCCTTCTCAGCCCCATTTTGGCGGCAGGATTGGAGGTCACAAAATGTGACCTCCAATTTTCCATCTCTACCTTACTTAATTGGAACATAAAGTCTTCCGGAAACCGCCTGATGTTGCGTTTGACTGCCTGCTTGAGGACCTTGGTGGGCACGTCATAGAGCACGGCCAGATCAAAATCGAGCATCACTTTCTGCCCACGGATTAAAAGGATCGCCTGCTCAATACGCTCAAGAGGAATAAGGGATCGCTGCTCCGCCATATAAGGAAAATGGTTGTATGAGGTCGCAATGTACGGCCTTAAAATCTCTATCCCGTCTTACAGCACGGGTCTTTTACAATTAAAAAATAATCACTAACGTAAACAACTTCTCCAGCAATGTCAAGCAAAAAGTTGAACGACTTTGGGTTTGATCACTTTGCCCATCGCGTTGCACGGCAATTCGTCCAACACGAGTATCCGAGCTGGGATTTTGTACGCAGCCAATCGCTCCTTCGCCCAGTTTCGCAACGAAGCGAGCGTCAGGGTGTTTGCCGATTTAATAACGAGTGCGACGCCAACGCGTTCGCCCCAGTCGCGATCTTCGAGGCCGACAACGGCGCATTCTTTAATGTCGGGATGCACAGAACTTCTTCGATTTCGAGTGCGGAAACCTTGTAGCCGCCGGTTTTAATGATGTCGACGCTGCGGCGTCCGAGAATACGATACGAATTATTTTGCACGACCGCAACATCGCCGGTGCGGAACCAGCCGTGGTGAAAAGCCTGCTGCGTCGCTTCCGGTTTGCGCCAGTATTCGAGAAAAACGCTCGGGCCTTTGATGAGAATCTCGCCGGGGGTTCCGGCTTCGATGTCATTCCCGTTGTCATCGACGAGGCGAATTTCGACATTGGGCAGCGGTGTGCCCACACTGCCGGGAACTCGCTCGCCGTGCAATGGATTGGAAAGCGCCATGCCGATTTCGGTCATGCCGTAGCGCTCCAATAAAACGTGATGCGTAATTTCCTTCCATTTTTCTAAAACGTGAACCGGGAGCGCAGCGGAACCGGAAATCATCAGGCGCAGTTTCGAGCACGCGGCGGACATGGCTTTTTGTTGTTGCGGCGAGGCCTGCTCCCACGCTTCGATGAGCTTGATGTAGATCGTCGGAACGGCCATGAATAACGTGACGTCGCCGGAGAGAAAGCGCGACCAGACTTTTGCAGCATCAAATGTCGGCAGGATTTCACAGGTCGCACCGGCCCAAAGCGCGCAGCTCAATGCGTTGATGATGCCGTGAATATGATGCAGCGGCAGGACATGCAAGATGTGATCACTGGCCATCCATTCCCATGCCGAGATCAATGTTTTGATTTGTGCTGCGATATTTTTATGCGTGGAGACGACGCCTTTCGGCTTGCTGGTGGTGCCGCTGGTGTAAATGATCATCGCGCGGCGGCTGGCGTCGATTTGCGGAAGCGTTGTTGGCGCGGCTTGCAGGGTTTCTGAGGTTATCAAAAATTTTGCGTTTCGCGCTGCGGCGAGGGGTCGTAAAATCTCTACGAAATCCGGATGGGCGATAATGATCTCCGCTTCTGAATCAACAATGACATATTCCAATTCCGGCTGCGGATGCGAAACACACAACGGCACGGCGATGCCGCCGGCGCGCCAGATGCCCCATTGCGTGGCGACGTATTGAAAGCCGGGCGGAATTAAAAAGACGACGCGCTTTTCTTGCAAATCTTTTTTGCCATCGAGCAAAGACGAAGCGATTTTTGATGAGGCGCCGAGCAACTGGCGGTAGGAAAATGTGCCCTCGGTGGCAATAATAGCCGTATGCTCATGATAGAGTTCGGCGTTGGCAACAAACTGATGAGCAGAAATGATTGGCATGTTGATTTTTGATAAACAGGCAATCACCCCTGAAAAACATCAAGGCAGCTTGCGCAAGCGGTATCTATTGGCTTCAACAGTAATAAAAGATCGATAGAGCTCTGCCTCTGTCATTTCAGTAAGAGCGCGAAGCAGTTGTTGATGGACAGCAGACAAAGTAATGGGATGGATACGCAGATAAATTACCCCTCTGCTATACTCCTGATGCTGAAAAACAAGAGTACCGAAATCGGAATCACGCGTAAGCAAAATTAAATTGTGGTCGGTTGCATACCGAAGAATTTGCAAATCATCTGCATCGGCAAGCCAAACGTCCTGCGCTCTGGTGACGGCGTGACCGTGTGCAAGCAGGAATTTTACGGTCTGGCCGTATACATCGTGATCGCTAAAAAAGTTCATACCGCGTCCGCTTGCGCAAAATGGATTTCCTCATTTTGAATAACGCCAATAGCGTACCGGACGCATGCTTTTACTTGCTCTTGGGCGAGGTCGGGATAATACTCTTGAATGATTTCACGCAATGAAATGCCTGCTTCGAGCAACTCTAGCACATTAACCACGGGAATTCTCGTGCCGGTAATGCAAGGCTTGCCTAAATGAACGTTAGGCTTCACGGAAATCATTGCTGAATAAGCTTGATTATTGTTATTTGTCATAATAAGTTCCTTGTTTTGATTCCAAACGTTTGCCTGAAAGACCTGTAAAATTAGTAAAAGATAAGCAATTATGATTTTATTTTCAAGCAATAAAATAAAATTATTGGTAAAAACGTGGACTGCGTGAACACGGTCAATAAACAATACTGGCTTTAATCCGTCACCACCAACCCGCGTTTAAACTGCGTCTCAAATAAAAACGCATAAAATCCACCCTGGGCCAGAAGTTCTTCGTGACGCCCCTGTTCGATAATGCGGCCTTTGTCGAAGACGAGAATCCAATCCGATTCGATGACGGTGGAGAGGCGATGCGCGATGATGATCGAAGTGCGATTTTTTTTGAAGCGTTGCAAAGCTTCCTGAATCAGCGCTTCGGAAGCGGAGTCGAGCGAGCTGGTGGCTTCGTCGAGAATGAGAATCGGGGGATTGCGCAATATTTCACGGGCGATGGCGAGGCGTTGTTTCTGGCCGCCGGAGAGGCGAATGCCGCGCTCGCCGATTTTGCTCTCGTAGCCGTTGGGAAATTCAACGATGAAATCGTGCGCATTGGCCGCGGCCGCGGCTTTTTCGATGTCGCCGGGATCGGCAACATGATTGCCATACGCAATATTTTCGCGAATCGTGCGATCGAAGAGAAAAACATCCTGCGGCACCACGCCGATGAGCCGGCGCAAATCATAGAGATGCATCTCCTGCACGTTTTTGCCGTTGAGCAAAATGCTTCCGGTGGCCGGCTCGTAAAATCTCGGGATGAGATGCGCAAAAGTGGTTTTCCCTGCGCCGCTCGGGCCGACCAGCGCGACCTGCGCACCCGCGGTAACCTTCGCCGAAATATTTTGCAAGACCGGAACTTCCGGCATATAATTAAAACTAACGTTGTCAAAAATGATTTCACACTGCGGCGGCTTGTGGCGCGTGCGCGGCGCAGTCATCGTTTCCGCCGGCCTGTCGAGCACTTCGTAAATGCGCTGCAGCGAATTCATCGAACGCTGCAAATTGGAATTGAGCCGCATCAGCGAGCCAGTGGCGCCGAACAGATTCGACAGATACATGAAAAACGCAAACAGATTGCCGAAGGTGGACTCGCCCGCCATGATGCGATAAGCGCCGACAAGGACGATGAAATACGCGCCGACGGTGGCGGCGAGACCGATCAGTTCATCGGAAAAAATTTCCAACAGATCGCGACGAAAGACGGCGCGCACGTGTTCGCTCAACGCGCCGACGTAGCGGCGCAACTCGATCTTTTCCTGCGTGGTGGCTTTGATCAGACTGATGCCGATAATGCCTTCGTGAATCGCCGTCGAAGTTTTCGCTTCCGCTTCCTGCACGGCTTCATTGCGGCGGCGCAGCGGACGCGAGAACAGCAAATTCGCGCCGAAGAAAACAATCGTCAAAATCAAGCCGGTCGCGGCGAGGGCAACATCGAGGTAAAAAAGCAGGACGATAAAAATGATGACGCGCACGAGATTGATCACGGCGCGGAGAAACGTGTCGGCCATCATGCCGCTGAGATTTTTCAAATCGTCGCGCTGGCGGCTCATGATATAACCGGTGTCGTGCTGCGTGTAAAAACTCGTCGGCAGGTGCAACAGATGCGCAAACAGATGACGGCGCATGCGATAGAGCACCAGCAGATGAAAGCGGTTATTCAACAATGACTGCAAGTAACTCAAGACTTGGCCGAACAAAGTCAGGCCGATGAGCGCGCCGCCGATGACGAATAATTGCCGCGTGTTACCGCTCGGCACAACGGTGTCGATCAAATGCTTGACTAAAAACGGTGCGGCGATACTGATTGGCAGCCCGATAATCATCAGCGCCGCGACAATGCCGATCAAACGTTTATAAGGCCGCATAAAAGGCCAGAAGCGTTTGACGAGCGGCCACGTCTGGTGCGGCCGCGGCAGTGCAGCGGCATATTTGATTCTGAATTTTGCCATTATCGTTTAACCTGAAACGTGTAACGTTCTCTAATCCAAATCACGATTGATGATTAAAGTATTCCACTAATTCCCATTTCAATGCCAAAGGCCGAATCTCATAATCAGCCAAATTTTCCAGCGGCAGCCACTGGATCGTGCCGGAGTCTTCCGGAGCGGGAGCATCATCGCGCGGCAGTTTAGCCGGATCGGTTTCGGCGAGAAAATACCATTCCATATTATTGACGCGAAAATACGGGCCGAACTGATGCTGAATTTTAATCGTCAGACCCAGCTCTTCATGAAGCTCGCGCTGCGCGGCCTGCTCCGGCGTTTCCTCCGGCTCAATACCGCCGCCGGGAATGCGCCAGTATTGTGATTCATGGCGGAAAGCATAGGTCAACAATTTGCGCTGCTGAATGATTACCGCGCCGGCGCGGCGGCGGCCCACCGGCTTCTTTTCTTCCGGCAACTGCCGGCGTTCGCCGATCCAGATGGGAAAGCGTGCGGTGACCGGGGCGCCGATTCTCTCCCGCAACCATTTTTGCAATAATAATAGTTTTGTAAAATCACGGCGCTGACACGTAAACTGAAAATTTTTGTGTTGTAAAAAAACAGAGTTTATCAAACCGCCGTAATTCTGCGCCAGCTCCGGAACGCCCATTTGCGAGTAGTAAATTTTCGTGCGCGCGTGCGCCGCCGAGGCGGCGGCGTAAGTCGGGTACGTCGGTGAATCCATCACGATCAATTTTGCGCCGGGACGCAACACACGGCTAATTTGCTCGAACAGTGTTTCGACATTACGGGAATAATGCAGGCTGGCGTTGGCGATCGCGAGGTCGAAAGAGTTGGTGGCGAGGGGTAGCGATTCCAACTCGGCCTGTGCAACCATGAAATGTCGCTGCGCCAACGGCAGCGCGGTAAGCCCGTGCGGCCCCGCATTCGCATCAATGGCCAACACGTCATGATTTGCGGCAAGCTCCCGACTCATCCAACCGCTACCGGCGCCGGCATCTAAAATGCGCAGTCGCGCTTGCTCGAAGTTTTTCTCCAACCATTTTTGAAATAAGCGAAACGAGGCCGCACGCAATTGCCATTCGCGCGAATGACGCGCCGTGAGATCGCGAAAGGGCAGGCTTTGATAATAATTCGTCGTCTCGCTCGCCCATCCTTCACGAAGCCGGAGCGCATCGTATTTCCGGCAGAAAGCGGCAACGGATTCTTTGTGATCCGGAATGACGAGCGCGGGAATATTGTCAATCACCGGATAGCGCGCTGCACAGGTCAAACAATGCAACAACAGCGTGGGTGGAAATTTTTCGACCGCGAGGCGTTCCCGACAGCGCGGACAGCGCAGAATTTCCAGCCAGCGATAAAGGAAAGTGTTGGAAGGAAGCAAATTCAATCTCACGTTGGGCTGATCGCTTGCCGCCGCCGCAATTGCGTTTTCCAAAAGAAGTAGGCCGGGGCGCCGAGCATAACGATGCCGAGACCGAGCAAAGCGCGCGCCGGTTGCGAAATGAGCGCATTCACCACGATGGCGGCGGCGACCAAAATAAAAATGATCGACGTCCACGGATAGCCGGGAACGCGAAACGGCCGCGGCATTTCCGGATGACGGCGGCGATAAACGAAAATGCTCGCCGCGGCGAGGGCGTAAAAAATCCAGCCGGTGAAGATCACATAGGTGATCAATTGTTCGAACGTGCCGCTCACCAAAAGTATGATCGCCCACGCCCCGCTAAAAATCACGGCATAAACCGGCGTGCCGTAACGTGGATGAATTTGCGCCAGGCGTTGAAAGAAGAGGCCGTCGCGCGCCATCATAAAATAAACCCGCGACGTCGTCAGCATCACCGCATTGGCGGCGCTGAACATCGACACCATAATGGCGACGGCGATGAGTTTTCCCGCCAGCGGCCCCATGATGGTTTCCACTGCATCCGCGGCGACGCGCTCGGATTGTGCGACGCGCTCCGGACTCAACGCCGCGAGGTAGGCGAAATTGGCCAGCAAATAAAGCCCGACGAGCGCAGCCGTGCCCAGCGCCAAGCCTCGCGCAAACACGCGTTGCGGATTGATCACTTCGCCCGCGGAACTGGTGACATATTGCCAACCTTCATAAGCCCACAACACGCTCAACATCGCCAGGCCAATGCCGGAAAGCAAGGACGCTTCAAATGTGTTTGGCCAGAACGCATGATGGATCTCGCCAAAACTTTTGCCGGCGACAATGAGAATGAAGCTCATGACCAGAATAGCGCTGACTTTGAAACCCGTTGTCCAATTTTGCACGCCGATACTTTTGCGCGCGCCGCTGACGTTGATGACTGTGACGGTGAGCGTGAGCAGGCGCGATAACGCGAGCAGTTGCCCCAGATAGGAGGCGCAGGCGATGCTGAGAATCGCGATGGCGCCGGTGCTCATCACAAAAAAAAGCGTCCAGCCGTAAAGAAAAGCCGGAAACGCGCCGAACGCGTTGCGCAGATAAATATAAATGCCGCCGGCTTCCGGCATCATCGCGCCAAGCTCGCCATACGTTAACGCGCCCAAAAATGAGAGCACACCGGCGAGTATCCAAACGCCTATCGCCAGGCCAACGCTGCCACCGGTTTGCCGCAAAACCATCGCCGGCATGATAAAAATTCCGGAGCCGATGACCGTGCCGATCACGACCATGATCAAATCTTTCAAATCGAACGTGCGGCTGAGTTCTTGACTCATGCTCCTCCTATTTTTTATTGATCATACATTTCGCAATTCTCCCCTCGCCGCCAGCGGCCCAGCCGCTACGCGAAGATTTGGCGAAGCTCAGCGTGTGATAAGCGGCGTCGCTAAATTTGCGCCAGGTTTGACCGTCATCATACGAACACTGGGAGCCGGAAGTGCCGACGGCCACGAGTATGCGCGTAGCGCGTTCTGGCACAAACGTCACGCAGGATTGAAAGGTAACACTTTCGGGATTTTTCGGCAAGTGCCAGGTTTGGCCGCCGTCATCCGTCAGCGCCACATTGCCTTTAGCCTCGAGATGTTGTTGATAATTGCCTCCAATAACCACGCCGTGTTTTTCATCGCGAAACGCCAGCGAGAAAATTCCGGAAGATTGATTGCCGCAAACGATCGGGGTGTCGGCGACTTGCCAGGTTTGGCCGCGATCACTTGAATAAAAAACGCGCGCGACCGCACCGCCGGTGGCAAGCCGGATTTTGTTTTTGCCGAGCGCGACAATGCCGGTGCCGCTGGCGGCAAAAGCATATTCTCCGTTCATCACGACGGGCGATTTTTCCGTCGGCAGCGGGCGCCAGTTTTTGCCGCCGTCGCTGGTGAGCAAAAGAAAAAGGCGGCCATTGACGGGATCGCCGACGACAACGCCGTTGTTTTCATCCCAGAACGCCATGCCGTCAAAAAAGCCTTCGGGGATTTTATTCTGATGCTGCAATTGCCAGCTCTTGCCGCCGTCGACAGTTTTGTAAAGGCGCGACAACTCGCCGGAGCCGGCGCTCATGAGATAAGCGCGATTCGCATCAAAGGCCTGCACGTCGCGGAAGTCGAGAGGAGTGGCGCCGGCGACGGAATCGGCGAGCCACGTTTGGCCGCCGTCCGTCGTGCGCGCGTAACTGCCGCGCGTTCCGCTCACCCACGCGACTTTTTCATTCACCACGCAGAGGCCGCGAAAGGATGAGGTCAGGCCGCTTTTTTGCTCCTGCCATTGCACTTCGTAAACTTGCGCGGAAACGTTATTGGCGATCATGAGTGACAGAGCAACAAGAAAAGTTTTTGATTTCATGTTTGTTCTCGCGAGAATATATTTTCGAACGCCCCAACGCGAACGAGCCGCCAACCCAAAAGATTATTGCTCACGGAATGGAACTCTCACGGAAAGTTTTCTGAAGTTTAATTCCGTGAGCTGTTCCAATTCCGTGAGCCAGAACTTTAAAAATTTTTTCAACTTTCGTGAACCAATCGACGAGCTATGCTTCCTTTTGATGCGCGGTCAATGTCATTCCCAGCCTGCCGAGCCGTGAATTCATTTTCGCTTTCATTCGATTCATCCAGTTTCCATTTTCCTGCAAGCGCGTCAATTTTAATTCGCCGTACATCCAGCGATTGGCATAATCATAATAACGTTGTGAGTGCCGATGGCGGATTTTATAATGGCGGTCATTGAATTTTTCCCACGGCAAATTATCGACAACGATATTTTGTTTGTCCATGCGGTTGTAATATTCCGTGCCTTTGATTGGATAACTCACGGTGGTCAGCACGAGATCGGGATTCGCTTTTTTCACGTGCTCGACCGTCATGGCAATGTCGTCGCGGTTTTCATCTTCAAAGCCCCACATGAGGAACATGCCGGTTTCGATGCCGTAACGCTTCGCCAGCCGCGTCATCGCCTGCACCTGCTCGGCTTTGACGCCACGCTTCATCGCATCGAGCAAACGCTGCGAGCCGCTTTCGGAGCCGATCCAGACGCGGAAGCAGCCCATTTCGCGCAACGTCGCCACAACATCTTCGTTCATGCGATCGGCGCGGCAGATGCACTCGAATGGAATTTTAATCTCGCGCCGTTTCAGCTCGGCGGCATAATCGAATAGCCATTTGTGGTTGATGTTGAACACGTCATCGGCATACCACAACATGTCGGGATGATATTTTTCTCGAATCGCTTCAACTTCGTCGACAACGAGAGCGGGGCTGCGTTTGCGGAGCGTTTTGCCATAAACCGAATGGCTGCACCACGTGCATGAATACGGGCAACCGCGGCTGGTGATGAGCGAAACCGCGCCCATGCCGTGATGTTGCCGCCAGACTTCGACATACTTTTGCAAATCAATGGCCGCGCGATCGGGAAATGGCAACGCGTCGAGATTCGGCATCAACTCGCGCGCCGGTGTTCTTATAATCTGGCCGGATTTATCTTTAAAAGCAATACCTGGAATATTTTTTAGTTGCTCGAATTTTTCCGTGGCTAAAAGCGGAATTAACTCTTCCAGCGCTTGTTCGCCTTCGCCGATCACGACAACGTCAGCGCCGAAGTTAAGATATTGTTCGGCGTAATACGGCGGATCCGGGCCGCCGACGATGACGAGACAGTTCTGCGCTTTGGCCTGCCGGATCATTTCGAGCACATTGAATTTGGTCATCAGGTTCGAATAGACGCCGACGATTTTCGGCTGCTGCGCGGCCAGCAAATTTGCAAACTGCTTTTTCTCGGCAAACGTGCCGTCAAAGAGTTCCACGGCAAAATTTTTCTGTTTCAGATAAGCCGAAAGATAAAGCAAACCCAGCGGCGGATAAGGCTTCATGATCTGCCGCTCTTTCGGGTCGTCGTACAGAAAATAACCGTGGGTGAGGAGAATGGCCATATAAAAATATTTTTAAACAACGGCGCCATGAATTCAAATTCATGGCTTATAGCTCGCCGCCGCTGAAGCGGACTATTTTGATTCGCCGTTTGGGTTGGTCATAAAACAAATTCATCGCAATTGTTGATTCGCAATTTTCATTCGACTCAATTTTGCGCGCTCAAGCTGAAGATAGGGAAAGCGTCCAGCCGCTAAAATCAATTTGCGAAGGTTTGGCAAATTGAATTGCGCCGGATGCCGCCAAATTTGGGAAAATAAAACCGCGGCTTTGCGCTGGCGAAATTCCTGATGCACGACGCGGTGCAATTGCCGGTAAAAATCCGGTTGATATTGGCCGGGGAACATCAGGTCGAGATCGTTGCTGTGTTCCCAGTTGTGTTTTTCGCCCATCGTGTTTTTGATGCGCTCATAAAAACGCGTGCCGGGCAAAGGATAGGAAACCGAGATGCCGATGTCGTCCGGTTGGCAGTCGCGCACCATTTTAATCGTTTTTTCGATGTCGGCGTCGGTTTCGCCGGGATAGCCGAATTGCAGGAAAAAACAAACTTCGATGCCGTGACGACGCAGGCGTTCAGCCGCCGCATAAATTTGTTCGACCGTCGTGCCTTTGTCCATCGCGTCGAGAATTTTTTGCGAGCCGGATTCCGCGCCCACCCAGACGGTTTTGCAACCGGCTTTCTTTAATCCTGCAACGGCGTCTTCGTGCAGCAAATCAACGCGCGCCTGAATTTTAAACGGCGTGACGACGTCAGCGGTTTTCACGGCGTCGCCAAATTTTTCCACCCAGCCGGGTTTAAGGCCGAAAATATCGTCGGCAAACCACAGATGATCCGGCTGCAAATTTTTTCGCAGCCACACCATTTCGGCAACGACATTTTCCGGCGAGCGGCTATTGTAGCGATCGCCGTAAATCGGCTTCGCGCACCAATTGCAGCGAAAGGGACAGCCGCGCGTGGTGACGAGATTGAGCGAGAAGTATCCGTGCTTTTTGCGCCACGCGTGGCGATATTTTTCGGCGTCCAATAAATCCCACGCGGGAAGGGGATACACATCAAGATCTTTCTGAAAGCCGCGCGGCGTGGTTTTTCGAATCGAGCCGTTTTCTGAAAATGCAATGCCAGGAATTTCTGCATATTTTTTATCGGACTTTTTTAGCAGCGTCTCGATTAACTCATACAAAGAAATTTCGCCTTCGCCAACGATGGCGAAATCAGCGCCGTGCTCGAAATACCTCTGCTGATGATCGGTGGGATCGGAACCGGCAACGATCACCGGCACGTGATCACCGCAATGTAGTTTTACCTGACCGATCATTTCAAAACACGCTTCGCGCATGCGGCTGAGGCACATTTTGCTGAGCCAGTTGAAACTGTCTTCGTAAAATACCACCGCACGCGGTTGATGGCGCTTGAGCAATGGAATGATATCGCTCGTTTCCGCCGCCAGCATGCTGTCAAAGACGGCGACTTCATAGCCGCGTTGTCGCAAATAGGCCGCGGCATATAAAGTCCCCAGCGGCGCGTAGGGCTGCATGAGGCGCCACTGTTTGGGATCGAAGCGCAGGAAGAAGCTGTGCGCGAGAAGGAGGTCGGACATATTTCAGTGATCAGTTTTCAGTAATCAGTGATCAGTCGTGAACTGAACGTAGCTGCACAAGGTAAAATTGTTCAAACAGATGCGGTTTAATTTCACAATGCGCGACGCGATAACTCTGGCGATCACACATGGCCTGCAATTCAAACAGATTCATGTCGGACGAGAGAATCAGCAGAATGCGTCCAGCCGGCGCAAGAAAATTTTTTGCTTGTTGCAGAAAACGTATGATGGTGGCGTAATCCTCGCCGGCGTGATAAGCGGCCTGCAAAGAGCGCGTCGTCGGGCGCGGGAAAAACGGCGGATTAAAAACAATCCAGTCGAATGGCAACGCCTCTTCGATTGGCGCGAATAAATCGCCGCAGAGGACGCGCATCTTTTCGGCGACTTGCAGCGCCTGCGCATTGGCGGCCGCCAGTTGCGCCGCAGCAGGATTGATATCAACGGCGGTAACGGTTGCGCCTTTTTGCGCCGCGGTAATGCCGATAATGCCGCTGCCGGTTCCCATGTCCAGCAGTCGACAATCCTGGAGATCGAACTGCATTAAATGGCGCGCTAAAATTTTGCTGCTGAAATGGCGGCCGGGATCAAAGACCTCAGGAGCAACACGCAACGACAGGCCGTCGACCTGAGTCAGTCGCGAAGCGCGATTAAAATATGAATGCAACGGATACAACAGCCGGAAAAGCAACGGCCGGATTTTTTGCCGAATTTTTATCGCTACCGGCATGGGCGTGTCGCGCCACAATTGCGGCGCCAGGATGTCGTTATTCGCCATTTGCATTGATCTGCAAAAACACTTTCGATTCGGCAACGGCCTCGGCAAACAATTGATGGCCGAGGCTGTTCCAGTGATTATCATGAGGAAAGTCAAAAGTCCGGCCGAGCCTTTGATAATGTTGAAAAAATATGGGCTGCATGTCGATCACTTCAAAACCTTGCGCGACGGCGTTTTGCGTGAAGTAGCGGCGCATGTTGCCAAAATAACTTGTCGCCGCCGCAGCGCGGATCTCGTCATCATAAAGCTGCGGACGCATGCCGTCGACCACAAACAAAATTTTTGCAGCGTCGAGACCTGCCATCGCCGGAAGCCGCGACAGAAACGTATCGACAACCAGTCTGGATTGGGCGAGACGAATGCTGTCCGTATTCGCCGAGGTATTGCCGACGAACATGGTTTGGGTACGACGGTATTGCCATTCTTGATAAAAGTCCGGCAAGCGGGCATTGACCATCAGATACATGAACAGAGCTGATCGACGCATAATCGCTATGGCCGGCCCGATCGCATAATCAACCCGTTTGAGCGCAAGGTTGCCGGTGGAATCGGCGATAAAATAATGAAACCCCGGCAGGCGCATATTTTTAATCAGGCTTTCGTCAAAATCATTTCCCACCACGATGATAAGCAAGCCGTCGGGCTGAAAAGTTTGTTTGACGTATTCCGCATACGCGAGATACTGGCTCAACGGCGCGCCGCTTTTGCCAAAAGCATAAACGCGGCCTCGCTCTTTCAGGCGGCGGTGTAATCTCGCCGCGCCGGTTTGCGGCCACGGCACAGCGATGGCTTCCACGAAGCTGTCGCCGATAATTGCCAATAAAGGCCTGCGGTCATGAGGGTCATAATCGAGGTCGCTGATGAAGCCATAGTTGTTGACGTGGACCACATTCCGCATGGAAAAATCCCAGAACGCCGACCACTGCACGGTACGATTCGGCCGGCAACGAGCGATCGGGTTATCCGCATTGACCGGCAAAGAATGAAATCCTTGCGTCACCGGAAAAAATCGCAGGATGATTTCGGCTACGATCGCGAACGTCGTTATACCCATGAAAGCGGCAGCGAACTTGAACAGAAACGATTTGATTCGTGCCATCATAAAGAGGCTCGTTCGTAAATCACTGCGGCGTTACTGGTAAAAACTTTTTTGATTTTGTCATCGGCCGCGGCCACGAACCGCTGAAATATAGCGTCGCTGCCCTGGCGCGGTTGCTCATCACGGCAGAGAATGATGTAGCGCAAATCGCTCCGGCGCAGGAAGTCTTCGCTCTTTTGCGATTCGATAAAGTGAGAGCAGAGCAATCGTTCTTTATCAAATTCAAGCTGGCCGAATACTCTTTGATAAGGCATAGGCACTTCGCCTTCGTATGAAGGCGCGACAATGAGGGCGCTTTCGTTGCGGGCCAGATGGGTTTTAAGAAACTTCGCAATCTCATACGGCTCGCGATGCACGGCAAGTTGATTGGCCTGCATCACCGGCATCGCGCCGAAAAATAACAGGAAGACAAACAAAGAGACGGCAAATTTTTTTTTGGCGACCGGCTGCATGATTTTTTGCAACAGCCGATGAGAAGATTTCGAGACACGGTCGAGAAAATCGTCAATACCCAGCGCGGTGAAAATAAGCACGATGCCAAGTGGAATCATCGCAAACCGATTCGCCGTTGCGAACTCTTTACCGGCGACAAAAACGAGAAAGATCGAAACCAGCAACAAAAGCAGAAGTGTAGGCCATATTAGTGGGAATAATGTTTTGCGGGTTCTCCAAAACATCCAGATTCCTGGTAAGGCGAATAGCACCAGCGGCGAGCCGAACCGCAGCAACCAGTAAAGCATGTTGCCGATATAATCGACGAGGCGCGCGATTTCGTTGTGCGGGCTCCAGGCATAAAACGCATGATCGGCGCGATGAAACAGAAAGGCCGTCGGGCTGCCCCATTGTAGCCGATTGATCAGCAGCCACAATGCCGGTCCCCAACCGAGTCCGACCAGATTTTTTGCCAGGCTTTTTGCAATGAGGGGAATGCGGCGCGTCAGCAATGCCGGCCAGATACCGGCGACAAACAACGCCGGCAAAATAAACCAGCCCTCATAGCGCGTCAAACAGGCGAGTCCATACAACGCCGAACCGATGACGAAGTTGCGTCGAGCGTGCGGCACATTTTTCTCGCGCAAAAAAAACGCGAGACTTCCAAAGAGCAGGCCGAGAAAGACGATTTCCTGATAAGGCATGAGCGATAAATAAACCGCGTGTGCATTGATCGCGAAGAGCACGCCGCCGATCAGCGCGGCGCGGCGCGAGGCAAAAGTTTGGAGATAGAATGCAAACGCGACAGCGGCCAAACTTCCGGCCGCGGCAAAAAGCAAGCGCACCATGAAGACTTTTTGCGTTAGCGCGTAAGACAGATAAACCAACGCCTGCGTTACCGGCAGCCAGTGCCAGGTGAAAATCGTATCGCGAAAATAAAGCCGCCCCGCCGCGTCGTTGCCGTAGGGCACGGGAAAAAAAATCAACAACGCGAGGCGAAAAGACAGGCCAAGCGCGAAAATCAAAACCAAATCGCGCCTTAATTGTGAACGAGCAGCGAACATGAAAATGTCTCTTCAGGTTCATGCAGCCGGACAAACAATTTGCTCGAAAAAAGCCGCCGGCGATGGAGAATGAATTTGAGCAAAGTCAGCAATGTCGTCAAGCCGTAAATCGCACATTGCCCCAACGACGCAGAGGAAGCACCGGGAAAATATTTGGTCGTAATCGGAATCTCGACGAGACGTTGGCGAAAGGTGACGGCCTGCACGAGAACTTCCGTGTCAAAACAAAACCCGTCGGAGTTTTGCCGAAACGGCACGGTTTCCAAAAACGCGCGGCTGTAGGCGCGATAACCGGTGTGATATTCCGAGAGCCGCTGCCGCAACACGAGATTCTCCCAGAACGTGAGAAAGCGATTCGCGAGAAAACGATAAAGCGGCATGCCGCCGCGGCGCGCGCCGCCGGGAATGAGAAAACGCGAGCCGAGCACGATATCAGCGCGGCCTTCGGCCACAGGTTGAATCAGTTTCGGCAACAGCGTCGGATCATATTGCCCGTCGGGATGCAGCATGACGACGATGTCAGCGCCGCGCTGCAAAGCTTCGCGATAGCAGGTTTTCTGATTGCCGCCGTAACCGAGATTTTTCGCATGCCGAATGACGCGCAACGCCAGCTTCTCGGCAACGGTAACGGTTTCGTCCTGGCTGCAATCATCAACTAAAATAATTTCATCGATGCACCGCGCGTCGATCGCATGGTAAGTTGCTTCGAGCGTTGCCGCGGCGTTATAAGCCGGCATGACCACGATGACTTTCGGTCGGGCGGCATGCCGACGAGAGGTGCGCAAAGTTGGTGATGCGGTGATTGGCATTTGGCCTCAAAAAATTAGAATCCTTCAATCTCGGGTTGACGATAGCGCATCCAGCGATGCAGCAGCTTGATCTCATACGGGGCGCGATAAAACTGCGCGGCGTAGCGCCATGCTCCCGTCGCTTCCAGAAAACGACGCTGCCCGTTCGTCAGTTTGACGTCGGAATTGGTCGGATAACGCGCATTCAACACGGCTTCAAAATTGTGAACCTTGTCGAGATGATGCGGCTTCAGCCACGGCGTCAACGGATTGCGGCGCAAATCAAGCTGCGACCATTGCGGCAACAACCAGTCTTCGAGACGCGCGGGAAATTCGAAGCCGTTTTTTTGCACGTCGTTGAACAGCGACGAGCCGAGCATCGGCACGGGCGCATACACATAAATAATGATTTCACTCTGCGGATTGATTTTCTTCACGCGGCGAATAAACGCGATTTCTTCGACGAGCGCCTGATCGACGTCTTCCGCGGGCGCGCCGAGCACGAAAGAAAACTCGGGAACAATATCGTGTTGGCGCAGTTTTTCGGCAAGACGCAAAATCGTTTCCGGCGTTTGCGTGCCGCCTTTGTTCATCTGTTTGAGCCGCAGCGCCGAGCCGGATTCCGCGCCGAGGAAAATCATTTTGCAACCGGAACGCCGCATGCGCGCCAACACGTCGTCGGGATAATTTTCGAGCGTGTCCGGCCGCGCTTCGCCCCACCACGCAACATGAATGTTGCGCCACAGCAATTCATCGGCAAATTGCGAAGTGCGCTTCACCGAGGTGAAAAAATTATTATCGGCAAATTCAACGGCGTCGACGCCATAGTTTTTGATCACGCTTTCGACTTCGTCGGCAACCAGCGGCGCGCTGCGCGCCACCCAGCCGCCGTCAAAAATCGGCACGACGGCGCAGAAGCTGCATTTGAACGGACAGCCGTAACTCGTGTGCATGGCCATCGTACGTTGGCCGAGAAAAGTTTTGCCGAGATAACGACGCATGTCGCCGAGACGTTCATACGGCCACGCTGGCAGCTCTTCAATCGGCGCGAGCGGAAAACGCTGCGAGTTATTTTTAACTTGCCCATTCTCGAGATACGACAGGCCGAGAATCGATTCGCGTTTGACGCCGTTGCCATTGAGATGTTGCAGCAACTGCACGAACTCGCGCTCGACCGGGCCGCGCATGACGTAATCCACGTAGCCGCTTTGCAGAACGACGTCGGTGTGATTTGCCGGAAAATAGCCGCCCCAAATGATCGTCAATTTCGGGAAGCGCTGGCGCAGATGGCGAACCTGCTTAATAGCCTCCTGTAATTGCGGTCCGGGCATAACGGACATGCCTAAAATTGACGCGCCGTTTTTTTCGATGACCGCAGATAATTGCGTGATCGGATCGCGAAAAAAATTGCCGTCGACGATCGCATAGTTGTAGCGATTTTCCAGCATCGAGCCGAGCGCCAACAGCGGCATCGGCACCCGATATTTGCCGTTGGCCGTACGCGGGAAATAGAGAATGAGGTCGGTTTGGTGGCTCATACAGGTTTAAATTTAAAACTAACCAATGGAGTGACAAACTTAAGTTTGTCACTCCGGGTGTCGAATACAATTTCGCAGCAACCGTAACCCTGCCGCAATTGAATGCGCGCGCCAGCAAATGAGCCGGAGTGACAAACTTTAGTTTGTCGCTCCGGTGGTCTAAAATAGTTACGCAACAAACCGTAACCCTGCCGCAATTGAATGCGCGCGCCAGCAAATGAGCCGGAGTGACAAACTTTAGTTTGTCGCTCCGGTGGTCTAAAATAATTACGCAACAAACCGTAACCCTGCCGCAATTGAATGCGCGCGCCAGCAAATGAGCCGGAGTGACAAACTTTAGTTTGTCGCTCCGGTGGTCTAAAATAATTACGCAACAAACCGTAACCCTGCCGCA
>Ga0247727_10005757_pt1 | contig 24834 bp, 24 predicted proteins | sample WisWelCaveWW1625_FD_202498 | JGI IMG/M metagenome (GOLD analysis project Ga0247727, IMG submission 202498) | Biofilm microbial communities from Wishing Well Cave, Virginia, United States - WW16-25 | ecosystem: Environmental > Aquatic > Deep subsurface > Groundwater > Cave microbial mat | place... | reverse complement strand
CAGACGACGCGCTTCGCGGAGGGATTCCGAAGGAGGTAGGCGGGATGGTACGTCGGCATCACGGGGATGGCCTGCCATGCGTGGAAGCGGCCGCGAAGCCTGCCCATCGGCTCGTCCGTGCCGAGCAGCTTCATCGCGGCCGGCCGGCCGAGCGCGACGATCACCTCGGGCGAGATCGTCTCGAGCTGTTCCTTCAAGTACGGCCAGCAGGCGTCCATCTCGTCGGGAAGCGGGGTCCGGTTCTCGGGTGGACGGCACTTGACCGTGTTGCAGATGTACACGTCCCGGCGCTGCAGGCCCATCGCGGAGATCATCCGGTCGAGCAGTTGCCCCGCGCGTCCGACGAAAGGCTCACCGCGGCGGTCCTCGTCGACGCCCGGACCCTCGCCGACGAAGCACAGGCGCGCCTCGGGATTGCCGACGCCGTAGACCGTCCGGGTGCGCGACTCGGCGAGTCGGCAGCGCCGGCAGGCGGCGACCGTCTCGGCTCCGGTCGCCAGGATCGTCCTGCGCAGGGCCTGCGCAGGCGCGGCGCCGCCGGGATCCGCCGAAGGCGGCCGCGCGGGTGCTTCGAGGGAAGTCGACTCGGGCTGCGCTGTGCGGCCCCTTCGCACCGACTCCTGGCCCCGCAGCTTCTGCCACTCGAGCCCTGCCCGCAGCGCGGCCGAGAGACGACCGATCTCCTCGCGTTCGGCCACCGCGGCGGAGTGTAACCGGGCCCCACGTCACGTCGAGGGTCGCGTCGTTTCCGCACGATACGGCGAGTTGCTTGCCGCATCCTCCCTTCCATCCCATACTGCGCCCTGGCAAAAGACCACACCCATGCACCGGCTACGGAGAAGGTTCGCGCTGCGCTTGCGCGAGCTCCGGGGGGCCAGGGGCATCACTCAGCAAGTCCTTGCGGAGCGCGCAGGCGTCAGCGTCGAGTACGTGTCGCGGTTGGAGCGAGAACGGCTTTCGCCCACGCTGGACGGCCTCGAGCGCATCGCAAGAGGGCTCGGTATCGAGCCTTCCGCGCTCATATGGCCTGCCCGCGAGGCGCCCAAGCCCCGGAATGCGGACGAGGTCCTCGGCGCCATCGTCGAGACGATCTCCGCCTACCGGCGGCGGGAACGCCGGGCTCGCTGACCCGATGGCGGCTCCCCCTTGCCGGCCGCCTTTCGGCGGGCGGAGCGCACGGGTGCGCCCGGCGCCAGCAGAAGGACGACCCGCCCCAGCACCTGGTCGGCGAGCGCGTCCTTGGTCAGCCGTCCCGTGGATGTCACGCCCGCCCTGTCCACGAGGATTGCGACGTCGTCGTCTCCCCCGAACCCGTCCTCGGCCCGGTTCGCCACGACGAGGTCGACCTTCTTGGCATCCAGCTTCGCGCGCGCGAGGGTTGCCAGGTCCTCGGTCGTCACCACCGTCTCCACCGCGAAGGCCACCAGGACCGGGCGCGGGCCACGGCGCTGCGCGCCAATCTCGGCCAGTAGATCGGGGTTGCGGGCGAGGGGAATCACGATCCCCTGCGAGGTGCGCTTGAGCTTCGAGGGCGAGCGCCGCGTCGGGCGGTAGTCCGAAACGGCGGCGGACATCAAGAGAGCGTCCGCGCCGGGCACGACCCGTGCGAGCGCCTGCCTCATCTCGAGGGCGCTTCGCACGCGAACGACGTCCACGCCCGCGGGGGCCGGCAGCGCCGTCGGTCCGGTGACCAGTGTGACCCGCGCCCCGCGCCGGCGCGCGACCCTCGCGAGGGCATGGCCCATCTTCCCCGTCGATCGGTTGCCGAGGAATCGGACGGGATCGAGATCCTCGACGGTGGGGCCCGCCGTCACGACGACGTGCCGGCCGTCGAGATCGCCGGACAGCAGGCCCTGCGCCGCCGCGACGATCTCGGCCGGTTCGGCCATGCGTCCTTCGCCGACCCAGCCGCACGCGAGGTCGCCGACGCCCGGGCCCACGACGTGGACGCCGGATCGCGACCGGACCCGCGCGAGATTCTCCTGCACCGCGGGGTGACGCCACATGTTCACGTTCATCGCCGGTGCGACGAGCACCGGCGCCCGCGTCGCGAGGAGGATCGCCGTGACGACGTCGTTCGCCTGGCCCGAGGCCATCCGCGCGAGCAGGTCCGCGGTGGCGGGAGCGACCACGACCAGCGCGGGGCGATCCGCGAGGCGGATGTGTCCGATCTCCGCCTCCTCCGAAGCGTCGAGCAGGCTCGTGGCGACCCGGTGTCCCGACAACGCCTGGAACGTCAGCGGCTGCACGAACGAGCACGCAGCCTGCGTCATCGCGACGCGGACGGTCGCGTTCTCCTTGACCAGGAGCCGGACGAGCTCTGCGACCTTGTAGGCGCTGATCCCTCCGCCGACGCAGACGAGGACTTCCTTTCGTTCGAGGGACATCAGTCCACGAGCCATCCGGTCGAAGCGGCATTGCCGCCGGACCCTGGAGGGACTGGCGGGCGTCCCGACTTCGTGCCCGACCGTCCCGCCCTGTGGACCTCGTCGATCCCGTCGATGCCGTACCCCTGGGTGACCCGCAGGTACACGTCGGCGACGTACTCCGGGTGGTCGTCGTTCGCGGGGATGGGCACCGCCTCCCTGGGGACCGGGCGCGTGCCGCGACGCCAGATCTGGGTCGTCGCAGGGTACACGTCCCGCGATCGCTCGACGACGGCCTGCCGCCCGCGCTCGGTGAGCCGGAAGCGCCGGATGCGGTAGCCGGGAATCCCGCGCTGGGTCAGGACCCACACCCCGGCGGGGAGGTCCCCGTCGTCTATCACCCGCTCCGGGAAAGGTTGCACCTCGTCGATGTGCCGGATGAAGGTCGCACGGCGATCCATGTTCGGTCCGAGGATCTGCGCGCGCGCCACGCCTCCCTGCACGGCGAACTGCACCGCGAGCGGGAACTCGTAGGGGTTTCGCACCTCGAGGTCGATGTTCGGGTACACCACGGTCGCGTCGAGTCCCATCCGGACGTAGTAGCTCGGCCTGGAGTGCGGACGCCGCTCCACGATGTCGAGCCCCGCGAAGTACGAGGCCGCGTGAAAGGTGGACGCGACCTGGCATGTGCCGCCTCCGATCCCGTCGACGAGCTCGCCCGCGGCGATGACCGGCGCGACGCGGTACCCCTGGATCTCGCTGCGCTCGCCGACGGCCTCGTTGAACGAGAACACCTCGCCCGGCATCAGGATCTGGCCGTCGAGCTTGGAGGCGGCGAGGCGCAGGTTGAACGAGCGGTCCGCGTGCTTGCGGTCGAGCGCGTACTGCGTCTCGAAATAGCCCAGGACGTGGGAGACGTCCATGCGTTCGAGGGTCCTGGCGAGCACGTGCGGGGCGACGACCTCCCGTGCGATCTGCGCTTCGTCCCTCCCGGTGGCGAGCGCCGTGTCCAGGTTGCCCAGCGTTTGAAAGACCTCCATCCGGCGCCCGGCCTGCTCGGGCTGGATCGCCCGGGTCGCAAGGTCGATGCGCGCTTCCCGTGCGGGGTGGTCGAACTCCTGCTTGATCTGAAGGAGCAGGGGAATCGCCCGTGAAGCGTCGATCTCGACCGCCATCGGCAGACGGACCGGATCGCCGTCGCCCTTGTGCAGGCGAGCGAGCGGGGAGCCCGGATCCGCGGCCTCGCGGACGAGGCGCTCCATCCTGGCGAGGTCGACCCGGGCGCCGAGGTCCGCCCGGCGGATTTCCTTGCGGTAGCCGTGGCCGACGATCGCGATCTTGCCTCGCCTGTACTCGCGCGCGATCTCTCGGAGGGTGCCTGCGACGTCCCCTTCGGGGTCGACCACCTGCCCCGCCACGACGACGACCGCGACGAGCCCGTCGGGCGCGTCCTCGGGCAGGACCGCGTACCCGAGTGCGGCGCCGTCCGCGAGGAAGAATGCCGCGACCGCGGCGTACGGCCAGTGCGTCCGCGCCAGGCGTGCCAAGGCGCTTCTGGGGTAGCGCGGGGGTGGGAGGGGGTCAAGAAAGGGGTGGGGCCGGCGCGAGTGCCTCAGGCGCCGATCCCGGGCGCCGGGAACGCCTTGCACAGCTCCGCGACTTCGCCGCGAATCCGCGCCTGGCGGACCTCGTCGCCCGGCGCGGCGACGACCTCGTCGATCCAGCCCACGATGCGGCGCATGTCGGCCCCGCCCATGCCTCGCGAGGTCACCGCAGGCGATCCGAGGCGAATGCCGGACGGGTCGAAGGGCTTGCGCACGTCGTACGGGACGCTGTTGTAGTTGACGACGATGCCAGCGCGGTCCAGGGCCTTCGCCGCCGTCTTGCCCGCAACGCCCTTGGGCGTCAGGTCAACGAGAACGAGGTGGTTGTCCGTTCCACCGGACACGACTGCGTAGCCCCGGGCGGAGAGCTCGTCGGCGAGGATCTTCGCGTTCGCGACGACGTTGGCGGCGTACGTACGAAAGGCCGGCTGCGCGGCCTCGTGGAGCGCTACCGCGATGGCGGCCGTCGTGTGGTTGTGCGGCCCCCCCTGCAATCCCGGGAACACGGCGCGGTCCAGGGCCTTCGCGTGGGTCTCGTCGGAGAGGATCATCGCGCCCCGAGGGCCACGCAGGGTCTTGTGCGTCGTCGTCGTGATTACCTCGGCGTGGCCGACAGGAGAGGGATGCGCGCCACCGGCGATGAGCCCCGCGATGTGAGAGACGTCCGCCACGAGGACTGCGCCGACCTCCCGGGCGATCTGCGCGAACGCGGCGAAGTCGATGATGCGCGGGTACGCAGTGCCGCCGCAGAACAGGAGCTTCGGCCGGTGCTCCCGCGCGAGCGAGCGGACCTCGTCGTAGTCGATGAGGTGGGTGTCCCTGCGGACCGTGTACTGGACGGCGCGGAAGTACTTGCCCGTGATCGAAACGCTCCATCCATGAGTCAGGTGTCCGCCGTGGGGCAAGCCGAGGCCGAGCACGACGTCGCCTGGGGCGCAGAACGCGAGGTACACGGCCAGGTTCGCCGGCGAGCCCGAGTAGGGCTGCACGTTCGCGTGCGCCACGCCGAATAGCGCCTTCGCCCTCGAGATCGCGATCTGTTCGACGCGATCGATGACTTGCTGCCCTTCGTAGTAGCGCTTTCCCCAGTAACCCTCGGAGTACTTGTTCGTCAGGACGGAGCCGGAGGCTTCGAGCACGGCCTTCGAGACGTAGTTCTCGCTCGGGATGAGCCGCAGCGTCGCGTCCTGCAGCCGGGACTCCTCGTCGAGAAGACCGGCTATCTCGGCGTCGACGCGATCGATGGCGCGCATGGCCCCGGAGCGTGAACCGGAGGTCCGATCGGGTCAATCGGTACGAGGCTGCACTTCCTGGGAGCAAGGCGAGGGCGCTGAGACGGGGAGCGAGCCGGAGCCCTCGGAGGCGGGGACGACGGAGGCGTACTTTCGTACGCCGAGTAAGGCCGGGTTCTCGTCGCTTCGCTCCTGCGATCGCCGGCCGAGAAGGCCCGGCGCAGCCCCCGGATCAGGGCGCCCAGGGCGGAGCGTTGCGAGCGCAGCTCGCAAGCGACGGGGCCCCTGGGCATGGCCGCAGCCATCAAGCGCTCTCGGGCCGGCCAGCCCACTCGATCGCCGCCAGCAGCGCGGCGGCCTTGTTTCGCGTCTCCTCGTCCTCGCGATCGGGCCTCGAGTCCCAGACGATCCCGGCGCCCGACTGCACGAGGTACCGCTCACCGCGCTCGACGATCGTCCGGATCGCGATGCACAGGTCCGCGTTCCCGTCGAAACCGAAGTATCCCACCGCGCCGCCATACACGCCGCGCCGCTGGTCCTCGAGCTCGTCGATGAGCTCCATCGCGCGCACCTTGGGCGCGCCCGCGAGCGTGCCGGCGGGGAATACGGCCTTGAACACGTCGACGGCGTCGTGTCCGTGCGCGAGCCGCCCCTTCACGGACGACACCAGGTGCATGACGTGCGAGTAGCGCTCGACCGTCCGCAGATCCGCCACCTCGACGCCGCCGGGCCTGGCAATTCGACCGACGTCGTTGCGCGCGAGATCGACGAGCATCAGGTGTTCCGCCGCTTCCTTCTCGTCTCCCCGGAGTTCCGTCTCGAGAGACAGGTCTTCGACCTCGCTCTCTCCTCGGCGCCGCGTCCCGGCGATGGGCCGCACCTCGACCATTCCAGACTCCATGCGGACGAGCACCTCGGGCGATGCGCCCAGGACCGCCCCCTCCGGGAAGCCCAGGAAGAACATGTAGGGTGACGGGTTGAGGATGCGCAGCGTCCGGTACACCTCGAACGGCTCCGCGCGGGAACGAGGCACCTCCCACCTCTGCGACAGGACGACCTGGATGACCTCTCCGGCCCGGATCGCCTCGCGGGCGCGATCGACCGCGGCGCGAAAGCCGGCCGCGCGCGGCTCCGGCCACCGTTCGGGCGCCGCGCCTGGGGGCGGAACCTCCATCGGGGACAGACGCGGCGGCCGGCGCAATTTGCCGACGATGGACGCGATCCTCCCGCGCGCCTCGTCGTGCAGCGGGGAGGCCTCGGCCGGGTCCTCCGCGAGCACCGCGACGACCACCTTGATCGTCTGTCGCAAGGCGTCGAAGACGAGCACGGTTCCGCCGACCGTGAGGATGCAGTCGAACGCGGCGGGGTCGGGGGGATGGCGATCCGGGAGCCTCTCGATGAACCGGACCGCGTCGTATCCGAGGTAGCCGACCGCGCCGCCCCAGAAGCGCGGGAGAGCCGGGTCGGTCGCGGGGCGGTACCGGGCGAGAATCGCGCGCAGGGTCTCGAGGGGATCCACGTCCTCGCGGACCTCGGTCCGCCCGCGTCTCGCGATCTCCACCCGGCGCCCGCGAGAGCGGAAGACGAGATCGGGTTCGATGCCGACGAAGCTGTAGCGTCCCCACTTCTCGCCCCCGACCACACTCTCGAGCAGGTAGGAGTGATCGGCGGAGGCGACCGACCGATAGGCGAGCACCGGGGTGAGCCCGTCCGCCATCACCTCGCGCCACACGGGCACGACGACGCCCGGCCCGCTCGCGCGGCGGAGATCCTCGACGGATGGGTGGATCACGGGCGCACGGACCGTACCATGGGTAGACTCGTGGCCCGTGGAGGCCCTCCGGCAGGCGCGCTGGTGGAAACCGGAGCCCGACGGGCGGATCCTCTGCACGCTCTGCCCACGTTTCTGCCGGATCGGAGACGGGCAGGCAGGCTTCTGTTTCATCCGCCAGGTGCGCGGCGGTGAGCTCGTCACGCTCGGATACGGGCGCACGACGGGCTTCGCGATCGATCCCGTGGAGAAGAAGCCGCTCAACCACTACCGGCCCGGAACGTCCACCCTCTCGTTCGGTACGGCGGGCTGCAACCTGGGTTGCAGGTTCTGCCAGAACTGGGACATCTCGAAGGCGAAGATCGACGACGAGCGAAGCGCGATCGCGATGCCGAAGGAGGTCGTGGACCTCGCGATCGGACGGAGGTGCCCGTCGATGTCGTTCACGTACAACGACCCGGTCATCTGGGCCGAGTACGCGATCGATCTGGCGCGCGAAGGAAAGGCGCGCGGGGTCGAGTCGATCCTCGTCACCGCGGGCTACGTGACCGAGGAGGCGCGCGGGGACCTCTACGCGGACGCCCGCGCGACGAACGTCGACCTGAAGGCGTTCACCGAGGACTTCTACCAGAAGGCGACGTTCTCCCACCTCGAGCCGGTCCTCTCGACCCTGTCGTGGCTGAAGAAGGAAACGGACGTCTGGTTGGAGATCACGAACCTGATGATCCCCGGCCTCAACGACTCCGAGGAAGAGACCCGCGACCTCTCGCGCTGGGTCGTCGCCGAGCTGGGCGTCGACGTTCCGGTCCACTTCACCGCCTTCCACCCCGACTTCAAGATGAGGGACCGCCCCCGGACTCCGCCCGAGACGCTCGCGCGCGCTCGCCGGATCGCGATGAAGGAAGGCGTGCGGTATGCCTACACGGGGAACGTCCACGACCGGGAAGGCGGGACGACCTTCTGTCCGCGGTGCCGCGAGGCGGTGGTCGTTCGCGACTGGTTCGACATCGTGGCCTACCGACTCGACGGGTCCTCGTGCGCGAAGTGCGGCATGCCGATCGCGGGAGTCTGGCCGGACGAGCCGGTCGCGCCCCGGCGCGCCGGACGGAGGATTCTCGGGCTCCGCCCGCACCGGTAGGGCGCCCAGTCACCCGTGGGATCCCGGATTCCTTCGCCTTTTCGGGCACCTGCGCGCTTCGGATGCCTTGACACTCCCCCCCTCGCCGCTATACTGCGCGCCTCTTTTCGTGGGGAAGTGAAAAGCGAGCGGGTAATTTCGTGAGGAGCTTCGTCATCCCGGTCCGGGACGTCGACGTGGCCGGGCGGGACTTCGAGTTTCCGGTCGGCCGTAGCTGGCTCGAGGACGCGCTGTCCGGCCTCGACCTCCGGTGGGTGTCGGGAGGCACGGTCCGGGTTCGAGCGTCGATGTGCGGACGGGATGCATTGGTCCGCGGAAGGGTGGAGGTCCAGCTTTCCGGGGCGTGCGCCCGATGCCTGGAGCCGGCGCCGGTGCGGATCAAGGGGACGATCGAGCGCCTGTATGCCGCACCGGTGGAGGCTCTGCCCCCGACGAAGAAGAAAAAGAAGAGGCCGCGCAGGGGCGCGGAAGAGGAGGTGGCAGAGCGGTTGGACCCGGAACTGGAGGTCCCGGACGACACGGACTCGTACGACGGCGAGACGGTCGTTCTCGACGACGCGGTCCGGGAGCAGATCCTGCTCGAGGTTCCCATGAGCCCGTTGTGCCGGGTGGACTGCCCGGGGGTTCTCCCTCGAACGACGCCGTCCGCCGCGACGGGTCCCTTGCGAGCACTTTCAAACATCGTCTTGCCGAAGAAGGAGTGACGTCATGGCCGTCCCGAAGCGAAGAACCTCCCGTGCCAAGCGCGACTCGCGTCGTGCGAACCACGACAAGATCGAGGCGCCGACCGTCGTTCGCTGCCCCCAGTGCAGCGAGCCCACGCGTCCGCATCGCGTCTGCGCGTCCTGCGGCCACTACAAGGGACGCGAGGTCGTCAAGGTCGAAGAGGAAGAGGCAGCCCCGCAGAAGTAACCGCGGTCCGGAGGCGACGTGGGCGAAAGGAAGAGGCCGGCGCTACGGCAACCGGGATCGCGGATCCTCGGGACGGGCCACTACGTTCCGGAGAAGGTCGTGACGAACGTCGATCTCGAGAAGATCGTCGAGACAAGCGACGCCTGGATCACCGAGCGCACGGGAATCCGTGCGCGGCGGGTCGCAGCGCCGGGCGAGAACTCGAGCGACATGGCGGCGGCCGCGAGCCGCCGCGCGCTCGAGATGGCGGGCGTCTCTCCGAAGGACCTGGGCATGATCGTCCTCGGGACCGTGACCGGCGACCACCCGATGCCCGCCACGGCGACGTACGTGCAGCGCAAGCTCGGCGCGCAGGGGTGCGCCGCGTTCGATCTGTCCGCTGCCTGTGCGGGCTTCCTGTACGGGCTCGCGATCGCCGACAAGTTCGTGTCCACGGGGCAGGTGAAGTACGCGCTCGTCATCGGGGTCGAGCTCCTTTCCCGCGTCCTGAACTGGAAGGACCGGACGACGTGCGTCCTGTTCGGCGACGGTGCGGGCGCGGCGGTTCTCGGTCCCGCATCCGGAGACGGGCGCGGCATCGTCTCGACGCATCTCTTCGCCGATGGAGACGGCGCCGACGACCTGACGATCCCGGCCGGAGGCGTCGCGGAGCCGGCAACGCACGACACCGTGGAGAAGGCACGTCACTTCGTCCACATGCAAGGGCAGGCGATCTTCACCGCGGCCGTGCGAAACCTCGCGTTGGCGACGAAGATCGCGCTCGAGGCGAACAAAGTGACGTCCGAGGACATCGACAAGGTCGTCGCGCACCAGGCGAACATGCGGATCCTCTCGGCGCTGGCGAGCCGGCTGAAGATGCCGCTCGAGAAGTTCTATCTGAACATCGATCGCTACGGGAACACCTCGAGCGCGTCGGTGCCGATCGCCCTCGACGAGTCCTACCGCGCAGGCATCGTCAAGGACGGGGACCTCGTCCTGATGAGCGCGCTCGGCGCCGGTCTCTCCTGGGGAAGCGCCCTGGTGGTGATGTAGTGCCAGTCTTCAGAAGTTCGGCTTGGTTTGGCGCGCGACGAGTCGCACTCGGGGGCCTCGCCTGGAATTCGCCCGAGGGGGCGCCTCGCGCCCCCTCCCCCGTGGGCGAAGCCCACGGGGCCCCCCACCCCCTGAGCACGCGCGCTTCGCGCGCGCCTAGCGCCGCCCGGCTCGATCCGTGCAGACCCGGCGCAGCTTCTGAGGGGCGGCACTAGATGAGCGTGGCGTTCGTGTTCCCCGGGCAGGGCGCGCAGGCGGTCGGAATGGGCCGCGCGCTCGCGGACGCTTTCCCCGAGGCGCAGCGGGCCTTCGAGGAGGCGGACGCGGCCCTCGGCGAGCCGATCTCGACCCTGTGCTTCGAGGGTCCCGAGGAGGAGCTGACCCGCACCGCGAACACGCAGCCGGCCGTCCTGACCGTGGACGTCGCCGCCCTGCGCGCGGTCCGCAGCGCAGCCGGCATCGAGCCCTCCCTCGTCGCCGGGCACAGCCTCGGAGAGTATGCGGCGCTCGTCGCGGCGGGCGCGCTCGACCTCGGCACGGCGGTGCGACTCACGCGGCTGCGCGGCCGGGCGATGCAGGATGCCGTGCCGGAGGGAGAGGGAGCGATGGCCGCGGTGCTCCTGCTCGAGCCGGCCGTCGTGGCGGCGATCTGCGAGGAGGCGGCAGGCGGGCGGGTGTGCGCGCCGGCGAACTTCAACGCCCCGGGGCAGGTCGTCATCGCCGGCCACGCGGACGCGGTTGCGCGGGCGGTCGACATCGTCAAGACGCGCAAAGGAAGGGCGATCCCGCTCAAGGTGAGCGCGCCGTTCCACTGCGAGCTGATGCGGCCCGCTGCCCATGCGCTGGCTTCGGCCCTCCGGGACGTGGACGTGCGGACGCCGACCGTCCCGGTCGTGTCCAACGTCGACGCGGCGCCCAACTCGGACGCGGGGAGGATCAAGGACCTGCTCGTCCGGCAGGTCACGTCGCCCGTCCGGTGGGAGGAGTCCGTCCGTCGCATGGTGGAGGCCGGTGTTCGCAAGTTCGTGGAGCTCGGCCCCGGGAACGTGCTCGCGGGCCTGATCAAGCGAATCGACAGGTCCGTGGAGGTCGTGTCGGTCTCCGATCCCGCCGGGGTTCGCGCGCTTGCCGCAGGAGCGGCATGACCTTTCGGCTGGATGGGCGCGTGGCGCTGGTCACCGGCGGATCGCGCGGGATCGGGCGGGCCGCGTGCGTCGCGCTCGCGCGCGCCGGCGCGCACGTGGTCGTGAACTTCGTCTCGAACGAAGCAGCGGCGGCCGCAACCGTGACCGCGATCGAAGAGGCGGGCGGCAAGGGCAGGGGGGAGGTCAGCCGCTTCGACGTCGCCTCGTCCGCCGAGGTGGACGCCGGATTCAAGCGCCTCGTGGCGGCGCATGGCCGGCTCGACGTCCTGGTCAACAATGCCGGGATCACGGCGGACGCGCTGCTCCTGCGGCAGAAGGACGAGGACTGGGACCGGGTTCTCGCGACCAACCTGCGCGGCGCCATGGCCTGCTCGCGCGCTGCCATCAAGACCATGATGCGGGCCCGATGGGGACGGATCGTGAACGTCTCGTCCGTCGTCGGCGAGTCGGGCAACGCGGGACAGGCCGCCTACGCCTCCGCGAAGGCGGGTCTGCTCGGCCTCACGAAGACCCTCGCGAAGGAGTACGCTTCCCGCAACGTGACGGTCAACGCCGTGACGCCCGGCTACATCGAGACGGACATGACCTCGGGCTTGACCGCGGACCTGCGAGCCGAGATGGTCCGCCAGACGCCGCTCGGGCGCGTCGGGACTCCCGAGGACGTAGCGGGTGCAGTCGTGTTCCTGGCTTCGGAGGAAGCCTCGTACGTGACAGGTCAGGTGCTTCGCGTGAACGGAGGGATGTACCTCTAGTTCGGAGGAAGGGAATGGACATCGCAGTGAAGGTGAAGGAAATCATCTGCCAGCAGCTGGACGTCGACGCGGCGGAAGTGAAGCTCGAGGCGTCGTTCATCGACGATCTCGGCGCGGACTCGCTGGCCATCGTCGAACTCGTGCTCGCCCTCGAGGAGGAGTTCGAGATCGACATCCCCGACGAGGACACGGAGAAGATCCGGACCGTGCAAGACGCAATCGACTACATCGGGTCGCACACGAACGCCGGCTAGTCACCGGGTCTGGACGGGGTCGGACGCCGAGCGAGGCGGGGGCCCCGGAGGGAGACATGAGGAGAGTCGTCGTCACCGGGATCGGGCTCGTCACGCCGTGCGGCATCGGCACGAAGGAGACGTGGGAGTCCATCCTCGCCGGCCGCTCGGGCATCGGTCCGATCACGCGCTTCGACGCGTCACGGTTCGCGACGCGGTTCGCCGGCGAGGTCAAGGGCTTCGACTCCCTGCGGTGGATCGAGAAGCGCAAGGCGAAGGAGATGGATCTCTTCATCCAGTTCGCCGTTGCGGCGGCGCAGATGGCGGTCGACGACTCGGGGCTCGACTTCGGGAAGGAGGACCTGGAGCGGTGCGGCACGATCGTAGGCGTCGGCCTCGGGGGCCTCGCCTCGATCGAGGCCACGCACAGCGTCTACCTCGAGAAGGGGCCGCGCCGCATCAGCCCGTACTTCATCCCGATGCTGATCGCCAATCTCGGCGCGGGGCAGATCTCCATGCGTTTCGGCCTCAAGGGTCCGAACGTCTGCACGGTCTCGGCCTGTGCGAGCGGGGCCCACGCGGTGGGAGACTCGCTCGGCTGGATCCGTCGAGGGACGGCCGACGTCATGATCACGGGCGGCGCCGAAGCGACCATCACGCCGCTCGGCGTGGGTGGTTTCAACGCGATGCGCGCGCTGTCCACCCGCAACGAGGAGCCGACCCGTGCCAGCCGTCCGTTCGACCGGGGACGTGACGGGTTCGTGATCGCCGAGGGCGCGGGAATCCTGGTCCTGGAGGAGCTGGAACACGCGCGACGGCGCGGGGCCAACATCCTGTGCGAGGTGATCGGGTACGGCGCCACGGCGGATGCCCACCACCTGACGCAGCCCGCACCGGAGGGAGAGGGCGCTCAGCGTGCGATGCGGATGGCGCTCGCGGACGCGGGGATGGACCGGGAGCGGGTCGGATACATCAACGCGCACGGGACTTCGACCCCGCAGGGCGACGTCGTCGAGACCCAGGCGATCAAGAAGGTCTTCGGTGACCACGCGCGGCGCCTCGCCGTCTCGAGCACGAAGTCGATGACGGGGCACACCCTCGGGGCGGCAGGCGGGATCGAGACTGCGATCTCCGCGCTCGCGCTTCACGAGGGGAAGCTTCCCCCTACGATCAACCTCGACGATCCGGACCCGGCCTGCGACCTCGACTTCGTGCCGAACGTCGCCCGAGACGCGAACGTCGAGGTCGCCATGTCGAACTCCTTCGGGTTCGGCGGGACCAACGCGACGATCCTCCTGTCGCGCCTGCGCGGGTGACGACTTGAAAATCGCCGTCGGAAGCGACCACGCCGGCTTCCGGCTCAAAGAGGAGCTCGCGGCGCTGTTGCGGGAGTGGGGGCACGAGGTCGAGGACCACGGGCCGCAGGACGAGGCGTCCGTCGACTATGCCGACTTCGCGCACGTCGTCGCGAGCGCCGTCGGATCCCGCGCGGCCGACCGCGGGCTGCTCGTGTGCGGCACGGGGCTCGGCATGGCGATGGCGGCGAACCGCCATGAAGGTGTGCGGGCCGCGGCGTGCGCGGATGGGTACAGCGCGACGATGACTCGCGCGCACAACGACGCGAACGTCCTGTGCCTCGGGTCGCGCGTCGTTGGGCCAGGCCTGGCGCGCGCGATCCTCGAGGCGTTCGTCCAGACGCCGTTCGACGGGGGCCGGCACGTCCGGCGCGTCGAGAAGATCGAGCCTGGCCGATGAAGTGCCCTGCCTGCGGACACGCCGAGAGCAAGGTCATCGACTCCCGTCTGACGCAGGCGGGCGCCGCGACGCGTCGGCGTCGCGAATGCGAGGCGTGCCGAGGTCGCTTCACCACCTACGAGCGTGTGGAGGGCACGACGCCGCAGGTCGTCAAGCGCGATGGCCGTCGCGAGGAGTTCGACCGTCGCAAGATCATCGTGAGCCTGCAGATCGCCTGCAAGAAGCGGGGAGTTGCGCTCGAGAGGATCGAGGAACTCGCGTCGGACGTGGAGCAATCGGTCCTGGCGACCGCCGGCGCCGAGATCGAGTCTGGGGACATCGGCGAGGCGGTGATGCTGCGGCTGCGCGAGCTCGACGAGGTCGCCTACGTGCGGTACGCGAGCGTGTATCGCGAGTTCCACGATGCGAACGACTTCGCGGTCGAAGCCGAGCGCGTCCGCCGCGCGCGAAAGGCCCCCGCCTCCGAGCGGCAGGTCGGGCTGTTCGACGAGACCGAAAAGGACGAGAAGAAGGGGTAGATGGTCCGCGACGATCTGAGTGTCTTCCGGATCGCGATGCGCGAGATGGGCAAGGCGCGGCCGAGCCCGAATCCCGCCGTGGGAGCGGTCGTGGTCCGCGGCGGACGGGTCGTCGCGAGGGGGCACCATCGGGCGGCGGGCGCGCCCCATGCGGAGATCGTCGCCCTGCGTCGTGCGGGCGGCCGCGCGCGCGGCGCGACCCTGTACACGACCCTCGAGCCCTGCAGCCACCAGGGCCGCACGCCGCCGTGCACGGAGGCGATCGTCGCGGCGGGGATCCGTCAAGTCGTGATCGGCGCCCGCGATCGGAACCCACGCGTACGGGGTGGTGGGGCACGGCGGCTGCGCAGGGCGGGGATTCGAGTCCGATTCGCGAAGCCCGACTGGGGGATGGCACGGGCGCTGACTCCATTCTTCACGGCGATGCGCCTGCGTCGGCCACACGTGACCCTCAAGCTGGCGACGTCCATCGACGGCCGAACGGCGACGAGACGGGGCGAGTCGAAGTGGATCACGAGCGCGGGATCCCGCATGGAAACGCGTTTCGAGCGGTCCTCGTACGACGCGATCCTCGTCGGCGTCGAGACCGTCCTGAAGGACGACCCGCGCCTGGATGCGAGGATCGGCGGCCCGCTCGAGCCGGCTCGCGTGGTGCTCGATTCCCGGCTCCGGACCCCGCTGCGCGGGCGCCTCCTGCGTACGAAGGACGCGGGTCCCGTCCTCTTCGCTCACGTCGGCGATCCGGGGTCCCGAGGCCGCAGGCTCCTCGAGCGCGGCGCCGGGCTCCTTCGATGCCGTGCGCGCGGGCCCCGCGTCGACGTCGTCGACCTTTTGCGCCGCCTCTTCTCCCTTGGCATGATCTCCGTGCTCGTGGAAGGCGGGTCCGAGGTGGCCGGGGCGTTCGTCGACGAAGGGCTCGTCGATGCGGTGGACCTGCGCCTGGCCCCGATCTTGATCGGAGGCACCGGCGCGACGCCGGCCGTCGGTGGGCAGGGAGTCGCGCGGCTTCGCGACGCGCTGAGAGTCGGAACGCACGACCTGCACTGGTCGTTCACGCGGTTCGAGTAGACGACGATGTTCACGGGCATCGTCCAGCACGTCGGGAAAGTCCGGGACGTCGCGCTCGGAACGACCGGTGCGACGCTGCGGGTCGAAGCCCCGTACGAAAGCCTCTCGCCCGGCGAGAGCATCGCGGTCGACGGGGCGTGTCTCACCGTCGTGCGGGTCGTCGACGGCGGGTTCGAGATCCAGGCGACGGCGGAGACGCTCGCGCGAACCACCCTGGGCGAGCGAAAGGTCGGCGACGGCGTGAACCTGGAGCGATCCCTTTCCGTGGGCGACCTGCTCGGTGGGCACCTGGTCCTGGGCCACGTCGACGGCGTCGGGCGCGTGGTCGCGCGGCATGGGATTGGTGACGACGCCCTGCAGATTCTCGTGTGGGCACCGGCGGAGATCAGGCCGCTTCTCGCGGAGAAGGGGGCGGTGGCGATCGACGGGGTGAGCCTCACGGTGAACCGAGTACAGGAAGAGACCTTCGACGTCGTTCTCATCCCGTTCACGCGCCTGCACACGACGCTGGACGGCAGGGCCCCAGGGTCGAAGGTCAACCTGGAAGCGGACGTCGTGGCGCGCTACGTTCGTCGTGCCCTGGAGGTCCACCGACCGTGACACCGAAACTGCGAGGCATCCCCAACGTCGAGGCGGCGCTCGCGGAGATCCGCGCGGGGCGCATGGTCATCCTCGTGGACGACGAGGATCGTGAAAACGAGGGCGACCTGTGCATGGCCGCCGAGCTCGTGACCCCCGCGGCCATCAACTTCATGGCGGTCCACGGACGCGGACTCATTTGCCTGCCGATGACGGAAGAACGGATCCGGCAGATCGACCTGCCCATGATGGTCCAGGAGAACCAGGCACGAATGGGAACGGCGTTCACCGTCTCCATCGAGGCGCGAAGCGGCGTCACCACCGGGATCAGCGCCGCGGATCGCGCTCGGACGATCCGGGTCGCTGTGGCTCCCGGCGCGAAGCCCGACGATCTCGTGCGGCCCGGGCACGTGTTCCCTCTGCGCGCCCGTTCCGGCGGCGTCCTTCAGCGCGCGGGCCAGACGGAGGGGTCGGTCGACCTCGCTCGGCTCGCGGGGCTCGTTCCTGCGGGCGTCATCTGCGAGATCATGAACGAGGACGGGTCGATGGCGCGAATGCCGGACCTCGAGCATTGCGCAGAGCGTCATGGCCTGCGGATCGTCACGATCGCGGACCTGATCGAGTACCGGATGCAGAAGGAGCGGCTCGTCCGTCGCGTCGCGGAGGCGGACCTGCACCTCGAAGGTCTCTCCGGGACGTTCCGCGCGCACGCGTACGAGGCCTCGAGCACCGCACGGTATCTCGCGGTCGTCCGTGGCAACGTGCTGGGTGGCGAGCCCGTTCTTTGCCGCGTCCACACGGGCTGCATGACCGGGGACGTCTTCGGATCCACGAGCTGCGACTGCGGTGTGCAGCTTCGCACCGCCCTGCGACGGATCGACTCGGAGGGGCGGGGCGTCGTCCTCTATCTGCCGCCGAACCCCGACATCGGGCGGGAAATCGAACGGCACGCTCTTCACCGGCGGGCGTCGTCCGCGGATCCGGGGCCCGAGCTTCGGGAGTTCGGCCTCGGGGCGCAGGTGCTGCGCGATCTCGGGCTCGGCCGGATCCGTCTGCTCACCAACAACCCGCGCAAGATCGTCGGTCTCGAAGGTTTCGGGCTCGAGGTGGTCGAGCGGGTGCCGCACCAGGCGCCGGCGACGGCCGACAACGTCGCGCTCCTCGAGGAGAAGCGCGATCGGCTCGGGCACCTGATCGACCTGGCGAAGAAGCGCGGGTAGTCGCCTGGCCTCTGGCGGGGGGGCCGGGTACTCTCCCGGCGCCGTGCGGGTCGTTGAAGGGTCCAGGGACGCGAAGGGTCTGCGCTTCGGCATCGTCGTCGCGCGGTTCAACGACTTCGTCACGGAGCGCCTTCTGCAGGGCGCGCTCGACACGCTCCGGCTGCACGGCGCCGCCGAGACGGACATCACCGTCGTGAGGGTCCCGGGATCGATGGAGATCCCCATCGTCGCCAGGCGTCTCGCCGCGTCGGGCGTCGACGCCGTGGTCGCGCTCGGCTGCGTGATCCGCGGAGAAACGAGCCACTTCGATCTGGTCGCGGGCGCGGCGAGCCAGGGCGTCGTGGACGTCGCGCTCGAGACGGGCGTACCGGTGTCCTTCGGAGTGATCACGGCAGACGACGTCGATCAGGCCACGGAGCGCGCGGGTGGCAAGGTCGGAAACCGGGGCGCCGACGCGGCGCTCGCGGCGATCGAGACGGCGCGGGTCCTGCGGGAGATCTGATCGTGGGCCTGCGACGGAGGGCGCGAGAGACCGCGATCAAGATTCTCTATGCGATGGACGTCCTCGACTGCGGTGCGGAGACGGCGATCGCCGACTATGTCGCGCAGTTCGGAGAGGATCCGGCCGCGCAGGAGTTCGCGGACCTCCTCGTCCGCGGGGTGGACGGTCGCAAGGAAGAGATCGACGAGGCCATCAAGCGCGCGAGCCAGAACTGGCGGCTCGAGCGGATGGCGCGCGTCGACCGCAACATCCTGCGCGCGGCGGTCTTCGAGCTGATCTGGGTTCCGGACGTGCCCAAACGGGTGACGCTCAACGAGGCAATCGAGTTGGCGAAGCGTTACGGGGCGGAGGAATCGAGCGCGTTCATCAACGGCCTGCTCGACCGCATCGCGGGCGAGATCGGCAAGGAGTAGGGTCTGCGTGGCGCTCGAGGTCCAGTTCGCCGCTCCGGATCTCCGGCGTCTCGACGTGCTGAGGGCCGACGCCCTGGTCCTCACCTTCTTCGAGGACGAGCGTCCGCTCCGGGGCGCGTCTGGCCTCGTCGACTGGCGCCTGTGCGGCCGGCTCTCGGGGCTCATCGCCGAAGAACGGATCACGGGACGCCGCGGCGAGACGACGCTGCTCCCGCCGAGGCCGCGGCTTCCCTTCGATCGGCTCATGCTGTACGGACTCGGCGCGACCGACGAGTTCGACGAGGAGGTCTGCAGCAGCGCGCTGTGCACGATCTTCGACACGCTGACCTCCCTGAAGAGCCGGACCGTGCTCCTCGTCATTCCCGGCCGCGCGACGGGACAGCTCGCGGCGGAGCGGGCCCTGGAAGTGCTCCTCGACTGCGTCAAGGGCCGCGACGGTCAGGACTGGGTCACCGTGCTCGAGCCATTCGCGGCGCAGAAGGTGATGCTTCCCCTCCTCGAGAAGAGGAAGAAGCGCCGCTGATCAAGAGTCTCCGAGGAGGCGACGCGCGGCGGGCTCCATGCGCTCTCGCCGGCAGCGCTCGGCGACGAGGATTGCCCGGATCTGGCCGTACGCACGATCGAGGTCGTCGTTGACGACGAGGTGGTCGAAGAGCCCGTAGTTCGCGATCTCCGCGCGCGCGGCGGCGAACCGACGGACGACAGCCGCCTCGTCCTCGCTGGCGCGGCTGCGCAATCGCCGTTCGAGCTCCTCGAGAGACGGAGGGAGCACGAAGATGGCCAGGGCCTCCGGGTACGCCGCGCGGATCTGCCGCGCGCCCTGGTAGTCGATGTCGAAGAGGATCCCGCCGCCGCGTCCGCGTGCGACCTCGATCTCGCGCCTGCTCGTTCCATAGCGGTGGCCGTGCACGTCCGCCCATTCGGCGAAGGCGCCCTCTTCGATCATCCGGTCGAAGTCGCCCTGTCCGACGAAATGGTAGTCCTTGCCGTCCACCTCGCTCGTGCGCCTCGCTCGGGTCGTGTGGGAGACCGAGAACCGCACGTCCGGGAACTCCGCGAGGAGCTTGCGGCACAGCGTCGTCTTTCCGGCGCCGGAGGGGCTCGACAGGATGAGCATGACGAAGTCGTTCGGCCTCACGGGGTCCGCCATCATTCCACGTTCTGCGATTGTTCCCGGAGACGTTCGATCTCCACCTTGAGGTCGATCACGAGCCAGGCGAGTCCTGCGTCCTGGGACTTGGCGCCGATCGTGTTCGCCTCGCGCCCCATCTCCTGCACGAGGAACTCGATGCGGCGACCGAGCTCCCCCGGTGCCTCGAGCAGTCGCGCGAGCTGCTCACGGTGGCTCTCGAGCCGCGCGAGCTCCTCGGAGACGTCTCCGCGTTCGGCCAGAAGGACGATCTCCTGCTCGATCCGCGAGGGGTCGTACGTGGCGCCGCCCCCTGCGAGCAACCTGGCGGTCCGCTCCCGGAGCCGCTCGCGGGCCGCCCCGATGACGTCAGGGACGCGTGCCCGCACCGTCTGCACGAGCGCGCCGGCTGCGGCGAGCCGGTCGGAGAGGTCGCGTGCGAGCGCAGACCCCTCCGCGCTGCGCATCTCGTCGAGCCGATCCGCGGCGGCCGAGAAGGCGGCGCGCAACGCTTCGCCTGCGCCGGACACCTTGCCGCTCCGCGGGGGTGCGAAGAGGTCGGGGAGCGAAGCGAGCAGCCCGAGCGGAAGCGGCTCGCCGGGGGCGAGCTCGTCCCGCACCCGCAGCAGGGCCTGAAAAGCGTCGCGCGCCAGGTCGTGGTCCACCGTCACCCGGATGCCGGTCGATCCTTCGAGCGTGGCCTGTACCTCGACCCGTCCGCGCCGCAGCCGTGCTCGCGTCCACTGCTCGAGGTCTGCAGAGAGATCGGCGAGCGCGCGGGGCATGCGCGTACGAACTTCCAGGAAGCGGTGGTTCAACGATCGGATCTCGACCTCGACCCTTCCGCCTCCGAGGGGCGCGCTCCCGCGCCCGTAGCCCGTCATGCTCCTCACGGAAGGCCTCGGAAGTGCGAGAGGGTCCGCGCGAGGCCCTCTCGTACCGAGACCCGCGGGGTCCAGCCCAGAAGTTCGAGGGCGCGGGTCAGGTCGGCCGCAGAGTGACGGACGTCGCCCGGTCGGGCCGGCTCGTGTGCGGGCCGGACCTCGCGGCCGAGGATCTCCGAGATCAGGCGCACGAGATCGAGGAGCGTGATCGGCGTGCCGCCTGCCACGTTGATCACCTTGCCGCGCGCCGCCGGGGCGTCCGCGGCTGCGAGGTTTGCGTCGACCGCGTTGTCGACGAAGCAGAAGTCGCGGCTCTGCAGCCCGTCTCCGTAGACGATCGGGGCGCGGCCGGCGAGCGCCGCGCGCACGAACCGCGGGACGACCGCGGCGTACTGGGAGGCCGGGTCCTGATTCGGGCCGAAGACGTTGAAGTATCGCAGCGACACGGTCTCGAGCCCGTAGAGCGAGTCGTACACGGCTGCGTACTGCTCGGCGGCGAGCTTCGAGACCGCGTAGGGGCTCATCGGCGAAGGCGTCATGCCCTCGGACTTGGGCAGGACCGCCGTCTCACCGTAGGCCGACGAGGAGGCCGCGTACACGACCCTGCGTACGCCCGCCGAGCGGCTCGCGTCGAGCACCGCCACCGTCCCCTCCACGTTCACGCGATTCGTCGTCAGAGGGTCCTCGATCGATCGAGGAACCGACGGGATTGCCGCCTCGTGGAAGACGACCTCGACGCCGCGCACCGCCTCCGCGATCGTACGGGGATCGAGGATGCTCCCTTCGATGAACCGGAAAGGTCCGCCGATGGCGTCGAGGTTCGTGCGCCTGCCCGTCGAGAGGTCGTCCAGCACGCGGACGTCGTGGCCCGCCCGGACGAGCGCCGCAGCGATGCTCGATCCGATGAATCCGGCTCCACCGGTGACGAGGCGCGTGGCCATCCGGGAGGGCATCCTACAACCGTGATAGACTGCGTTGGAGTTACTTCTTGAAGAGGGAGTCCAGCCTGGCTTTGGCCTTGCGCACTCCGTCGTCCCCCGTCCGCTCCCCCACGCGGAACTCGAAGAAGGTGCAGAAGTTCATCTTCTCGCGGTCGGGGATGTACTCGGCGATGTGCTCGAGGCACTGGTTGTGTGCGCTCGGTTCCCAGTGCTTGCAGTTCTTGCAGCAGTGGAGATCCTTCCCGCAGTGCGGGCAGAGGTCGGCCCGCTGCATCTTGACCTCGAAGACGATCTCCATGCGGCAGGCGTGGCAGAAGTAATGCTTCTCCTCGAGCATCGAGCCTCCGGGCCTCTGGCGTTTGTAGCACTGGGCCTCGCCCTCGCCAACGCCGGGTGTGCCTGCGAGGGCGAGTCGCGGCGAATTCCCGCCGTGCGGCTGGAGCCGGCCGTCGTGGTCGCCGGCCGCACGACCACGATCCAGGTGATCGGTACGAACACCGACTTCACGAAGGGAGAGTTCGCGATCGGCTTCGGCGATCCGCCAGATCCGGATCTCGCGGTGCGCCGCGAGCGCGTCGACGGGCCGACGCAGGCCCGCGTCGAGGTGTTCGTGGAGCCCGGCGCTCCGGAGGGACCGCGAGAGGTGGTCGTCTCCACGAATCGTCGCGAGCTCCGGGCGACGCTCGAGGTCCGTGCCACGACGGACGCGCCCACGCTGTCGACAGAGCCTTTCTCCGGGGTCGTCGGCAGCGTGGCGATGCTCCTCGCCTTGACGGGGACGGACACGTGCTTCGAGGCGGGATCGACGATCTTGCGCTTCTTCCCGGAGTCGGGCGGCGTGACCGTCGACTCCCTCGTCGTCCTGTCGGCCAACCGCGCCGACGCCCGGATCACCATCGCGGCCGACGCGACGGAGGCCGAGCTCTCTGCCGTCGTCGAGACCGCATGCGGAGTCGTGTCGGCTCCTTTCGCCGTCCTCGAGGACATCGGTCCGCGCATTCACATCGAGCCGGACGAGGCGTTCCGCGGCCAGGAGGTCCTCGTTTCCGTCACCGGGACCGATACGTCTTTCGAGGCCGGCGTGACCGAGGTGGACGTCGGTCCCGACGTCGTCGCGACGTCCGTCGAGGTCTTCGGCCCCGACTCGCTGGTCGCGACGATCTCCGTCGCGGACGAGGCGGCGCCCGGCGCGCGGAACTTCCGCGTCCGGACCGGAGAAGGGCAGGAGAACACCGCGGACGCGAGCTTCACGGTCCTCGTCCCGCCTGGAGAGCCCTACATCCGGATCGTCCCGAACCACGTGCGGGTGGGCGAGAGCGCACACCTGTGGGTCGAAGGGGTGCGGACCGAGTTCTCGGGGCCTCTCGACGCATCGCTCGTGTCGGCTCCGGAGGGGCTCAGCCTGCTCGGCGCGTGGACCGTGGGCGCAGCGGACGCCGTCTTGGGCGTCCACGCGGCGTCGGACGCCGAGATCGGGGTCGCGACGGCCGAGATCGTCCACGGTGACGAGGTCCTGCGGGGGACCTTCTCCGTGATCGCCTCCCCCGAGGGGACGGTCGAGATCGAGCCGGCGACGGTGGCAGCCGGATCGATCTCCGCAGTGCTCGACGTGACCGGGACCGGCACTGACTTCCGGGCCGAGCGAACGCGGGTCCTTCCAAGCCGCTTCTCCGGCATCTCGATCTCTTCGGTCGAGGTCCAGTCGCCGACGGACATCCGCCTGACGCTCGACGTGTCGCCGACCGCTCCTTCCGGCGAGTCCGAGATCGCGCTCGTCGACGGGAGCCGGACTCTGCGCATGCGCGTGGCCGTGGATGCCGCGATCGACGCCACGGTCGTCCCTCCGGCGCTCCGGGTCGGTCTGGATGCCGTGCGCGTCTTGCTGACTTCCGCCGAGGGAGGTGCGGGCGCCGTGGGGGCCCTCGACGTCCGCGTCTACGCGCCCGAGGTCGCGGTCCTGGATGTCGACGCCGTGGGCGACGATCTCGAGGTCGACCTCACCGTGGGGATGGGCGCCGCTCCCGGCGGGAACGCCCTCGCCGTCGAGGGTGCGCGTCCGTCGTCCGCCACGCTGCCGATCCTGCCGCGCCCCGACCCGCGGTGCGATCCCGTTCGAGCGTCCGTCGAGGCTGGCACGAGTGTTCCGGTCGGACTGCTCCTGGTCGGGACGACGCCGCTCGACGGGGTCACGGCGGTCGACGGTACGCACATCGATGGGTACAGTTTCGTGGGCGGCGATCTCTACGCGCAGCTATCCGTCCCCAGCAACGCCGCCCTCGGCCTCACGGGCGTCGTCGTCACGACGCACGGCGAGGTGGCGGCCTGCGTCGTCGAGGTCGTCGCGTCGGCGCTGTCGCCGAGCGCCATTCTGGAGGGGGGGCCGCTCGTGGTCGGCGGGTCTGGCCCGATCACGGTGCGCGGGACCGACACGTCCTTCGAGGAAGGCGAGACCGTGATCGTCGTTCCCGGCTGGTCGGGCCTGGAGCCGGTCGGGGATCCGGCGATCGAGTCTCCGAGCACGTTCGTCCAGCAGTTCCAGGTGGCGAAGGATGCCCCCGTCGGAACCCTGCCGCTCACGCTCGTGACGGCCGGCCTCGAGATCGTGCGCGTGCCGCTGCCCGTCGTCGCGTCCGCGGGGGATCCGACGTTCGTGGCGACCCCGCTCGAGGTTCGCACCGGCGCGCCCACGTCTCTGCGCGCCATCGTGACCGGCGTCGTGCTGTCCGGCGAATCCATCGCGACGAGCGACGTGGTGGGTGTCGACATCGTCGATTTCCGGGTGCTGTCCGATTCCGAGGCCGAAGTGGACGTCCTCGCGGCTCGGGGATCCGAAGGAACCGTCTGGGTTTCGATCACGGAGGGCGCCGAGTCGGTACGCGCGCTCGTCTACGTCCTGGAAGGCGTGCCGCGGATCGACACCGATCCTGTTCGGCTCGGACACGGACAGGGCGCCGCGTCGTTCGCCTGGAACGCACCGCTCGCGTCGATGGCCCCGGGCGATACCCTCGCGCGCATCGGCTCGCGCGAAGCGAGGGTACGGGTGCTCGGCCTCATGCCCACCGGGCCGGAGCAGGCAAACCTGGAGATCGAAGCGCTGGCGCCGGGCGGCGACGCGGTAGCGAGCCTGCTCCTGGTCACCGGAGACGAGGTCGTCGTCGGAGCGATCGACCTTCGGGACGACGGTGCGGTTGCCGTGCCGATGGGTTCATCCGCTGCAGGCGACGCGGTCCCCGGCGCCCCCGCGCTCTTCGTCGCAGAGTTCGTCGGCCGTCCATGGCTCTCGGCGTTCGTCGCCGAAGGCCCCGCCGGGGTCGAGATCCTGCCTTCGGACGGGGCGTCGGTGCTGGACGGCCCTGGGCCTTCCAGGGCGATCCGCGCCGCCGAGGACGGGTCGATGTACCTGAGAGTCTCCGCGAACGACGATGGGGGCGGCGCGTTCGACATGCGCGTGACCGACGTCTCGCAGGGCGCCTCCGAGGAGCTGGAGCCGAACGGGACGCCGCTGACGGCAGAGGCCCCGGGCGATCCCGCGTCGCGCGCGGAGCTTCTCGTCTTCGACCTCGGCGGCGCCGACGTGGACGTCTTTCGTGTTTCGCCGACGATTCCCGCAGCGATCGAGGCGCTCGCTCGATCCGTGGGC
>Ga0247727_10005756_pt1 | contig 24838 bp, 22 predicted proteins | sample WisWelCaveWW1625_FD_202498 | JGI IMG/M metagenome (GOLD analysis project Ga0247727, IMG submission 202498) | Biofilm microbial communities from Wishing Well Cave, Virginia, United States - WW16-25 | ecosystem: Environmental > Aquatic > Deep subsurface > Groundwater > Cave microbial mat | place... | reverse complement strand
GCTTTCAATCCTCATGCTGGCAGGAATCAAACAGATCCTCATCATTTCTACCCCGCAGGACCTTCCCCGTTATGAATATTTATTGGGTGACGGTTCTCAATTCGGCCTTGCTTTGAGCTATCTCGCCCAGCCCAGACCAGAGGGACTAGCCCAAGCCTTTGTGATCGGCGAAAAATTTATTGGGAAAGACCGCGTGACTTTAATCTTAGGAGATAATATTTTTTACGGCCATGGCTTAACTAAATTTCTCCACAACGCCTCTGCGCGAAAGACAGGAGCCACTGTCTTTGGCTACTATGTCAATGACCCGCAACGGTATGGAGTCGTTTCCTTTGAAAAAAGTGGACAGGTATCCGATATTGAGGAAAAACCAGTTCATCCCAAGTCCAATTACGCGGTCACCGGATTATACTTTTATGACAACCAGGTCGTTAGCATCGCTAAATCTCTAAAACCCTCTAAACGCGGAGAATATGAAATAACGGATGTGAATAAAGCGTATCTGAGAAAAAAACAATTGCATGTTGAACTCCTCGGTCGCGGGTTTGCTTGGCTCGATACGGGCACTCACGAGTCTCTGATCGAAGCCTCAGATTATATTGCAACTGTGGAAAAAAGACAAGGCCTTAAAATTTCCTGCATCGAAGAAATTGCATTCCGTCTAGGATTTATTGATGGAAACCAGCTGAAACGCCTAGCCGACCAGTTCGGCCATAATTCATACGGTCAATACCTGCTTAATTTACTTGGAAAGAATCTCCCCTAACTGATATAATGGATGACCAAGAGAATATTTTTTTGACGAGAGATACTGTTTTTTATATATTTGTTCAGCATTTGAACAATTTTAATTTTATTAAGTAACTTTACTCAATTCGACCTTTTAAGATTATTAACTATTCTGGAGTTACCCCTCAAACTCCTTTAGTTTGAGGGGTAATTTTTTATGCGTCTTTCCGTTCAAGAAAAAGAAATTGGTATCATTGCTGCTCTGGAAAAAGGAGACCAGATTACCCAACGCCAAATAGCAAGTACCATCGGAGTTTCCTTAGGCCTGACAAACCTTCTCATAAAAAATCTCCTGAAAAAAGGCTTTATCCAAATCAGTCGGATTAATCAAAAAAAAATTCACTACATTTTAACTCGAGAGGGACTCGAAGCCAAATCTCAACAGATTATTAAATACTTATCCTCGACTTTCTCGGCGATCAAAGAATTAAAGGAAAAAATAAAATTTATCCTGCTTGTGCAGATTCGTGAAAACTCACCGGCTTCTTTCAAATGCACAATTGTAGGAGATAACGAACTGGCGGACATTACAGAAATTGTTTTAAGGGAATTATCCAGGCACTATCCTCTTCAATTCCGGCGCTTCATCCTGAGCAGAGATATTGCCCAGCAGGAAGAAATTCATCTAATCTGTGATTCAAAATATAAATCTGTTTTTAATCAAGAACTGGTCATTGAGGATAAATTAACCGAGATCTCCGAAAATGAGTTTATCCATATTAAAGAATAAATCAGTCCTGGTCACTGGATCCGCTGGCTTTATCGGCTTTCATCTGTGTACCCGCCTGCTCACGCTGGGAGTCCGGGTTATTGGAATTGATAATCTCAACAATTACTATTCACCCAGCCTGAAAAAAAATCGTCTCAGGCTGTTATCCAAACAGTCCGGTTTTTCCTTTTATAAAGTAAATATCGCCGATTATGCATCTCTGAAAAACATTATAAAAAGAAATCGAGTTGTTCAGATTTGTCATCTTGCCGCCCAGGCCGGTGTGCGCTATTCGCTGACCCACCCCTTTGTTTATCAGAATTCAAACTTACTCGGTTTTTTAAATATACTGGAACTCGTACGGCATCTTCAGATTCCGAAACTGGTCTACGCCTCTTCTTCTTCTGTATATGGAAACAATCGGAAAATTCCCTTCTCAGCCAAAGACAATGTGGATCATCCGATCTCTCTGTATGCGGCCACCAAGAAAGCCAATGAACTAATGGCTTACACCTACCATCACCTTTATGGAATTGAGATGGTTGGTTTACGTTTCTTCACAGTATATGGTCCCTGGGGGAGACCGGATATGGCGCTCTTTATTTTTTCAAAAGCCATTTCCGCCGGTCAACCGATTCATGTTTATAACTACGGTAAAATGAAGCGCGACTTCACATATATTGATGATATTATAGACGGGATTATCGCCAGCATGGAAAAAAAATTTTCTTACGAGATTTTTAATTTGGGAAATTCCCGTGCGGTCGATCTCCTGGATTTTATCCGCTGCATTGAAAAAGAACTCGGGAAAAAAGCAATTTTCCGCATGCTCCCCCTTCAGCCCGGAGACGTGCCCAAGACTAACGCGGATATTAAATACAGTAAGTTGAAACTGGGATTTAAACCGCGCATTCCCATAGAGGAAGGCATCCACCGCTTTATGGATTGGTACAAATCGTATTTTAATTTGAACTAGGACGAACCTGTTAATAAAGGATCAAAAATGTCCACCAAAAAAAAACGCGCTCTCATTACCGGCATCACCGGCCAGGATGGCTCTTACTTAGCTGATTTTTTACTGAAAAAAAATTATACCGTGTTTGGGATGGTTCGCCGTTCAAGTTCTGAAAATTTTGAACGGATTGAACACTTAAGGGGCAAAATTACTTTGATTCAGGGTGACCTGCTCGATTTCTCGTCGATTTTAGAAATTCTTAAAAAAACGGACCCGCTGGAAGTCTACAATCTGGCCGCCCAGTCCTTTGTCCCGACCTCTTGGAACCAACCGATCCTGACGGGAGAATTCACTGCTCTAGGTGTAACGCGTTTGCTCGAAGCGATCCGCTTGGTCAATCCGGGCATCAAATTCTATCAGGCTTCTAGTTCAGAAATGTTTGGCAAAGTTCGTGAAACCCCGCAAAATGAAAAAACCCCCTTCTACCCCCGCAGCCCCTACGGAGTTTCCAAAGTCTATGGCCATTTCATTACCGTAAACCTGCGCGAAAGCTATAATCTCTTTGCCTGTTCCGGCATCCTCTTCAATCATGAATCGCCGCGGCGGGGTTTGGAATTTGTAACCCGTAAAATTAGCTATGGAGTAGCTCAAATTAAATTAGGGCTGGCGCAGGAACTCCGTTTGGGAAATCTGGAGGCCAAGCGGGACTGGGGCTATGCCGGTGACTATGTCCAGGCCATGTGGCTTATGCTACAGCAAAAGACGCCGGATGATTATGTGATCGCAACCGGCCGGAATCACTCTGTAAAAGAATTTGTTCGGCTCGCCTTTGCCCATGTTAATTTGGATTGGAAAAAACATGTCATTGTAGATAAAAAATTATTTCGCCCGGCAGAAGTTGACAAACTGATCGGCGCTGCTGACAAGGCTAAAAAAAGATTGGGCTGGAGGCCCGCCGTTGATTTTGAGCAACTGGTGGGATTAATGGTAGATGCCGATTTGAAACTGCTGCAAAAAAAATAACTTCTTAAATTGGGGAACTCTTTACGAATCCCGATTGAAATTTTATTTCGGGACCTTTATTAAAATTTAAACGAAGGATAATCGGATGGCTTCAACCCCCCCAACCCCGAATCAGGGGATAATGATAACCCTCAAATATCTTGATCTGTTTATCTGGCATTGGAAATGGATCGGTGGCTGTTGCTTCAGCATTGTTCTGATCACCGCGCTCTATACCCTCACCCTCGAACCGGTCTATATAGCTTCAACGATTCTCCGCCCTTCAAACGTGTCGGATGAACTGGCTAATAAATTGACGATGTTGGCTGGTCGTTTCGGTATTCCCGGTGCATCTAAAAAGGATTCACCGCAGTTACTGGTCTTGATTATAAAAAGTCGCGATTTTATTGACCTCTTGGCTAAAAAGAACTTCTACTCTCCCAAAGAAAAAAAATGGAAAACGCTGCCGCAGATCTATGGTGTAGTCATCGAAAATGATTCCCTTCTCCAATCGTTCGAATTATACAATATCCTGAAATATGCCATCAACGCCGAACTGGACGAGATAACTCAGACACTGACGATCTCAGTTTCGGCCAATGAACCTGCTCTTGCCGCAGATATCGGAAATGCCGTTATTCTGGAACTGAAAAATTTTACGAACCAGCTCTCCATATCAAAATCTCACGGAGATCGTCTCTTTATTGAGGCGCGTCTCTTGGAAACCCATAGGCAGCTTAAAGAAGCAGAGAACAAAGCCACCACATTCCGTGAAAAAAACCGGAAGATCGGAAATTCCCCACAGCGTCAATTAGATTTGGACCGTCTCTTAAGGGAAGTAAAAATACAGGAAGAAATTTTCATCACCCTCACTCGCGAACATGAAGTTGCCAAGATCCAGGAAAATAAGCAGGCCTATCTGTTGGATGTACTGGAAAGACCCCGTCCGCCAGTGGTCAAGAGTGCTCCCCTGCGCACAAAAATGGTGATCATGTCAGGAATTATTGCATTCTTCATTGGGATTGGTTCAATCATATTTTTTGAATATGCTCGGCATCAACGTTTACATGAAATCCTGCTCACAAGCCGTAGCATCAGCCTCGCCTTATCTAAAACGAAACGAATTCCCATCATCAATAAATATCTCTAATAACTGAAGAGGCTCTTTTGTCACAAATCGGGGTAATTACAGGATCAGCGGGGCTGATCGGCTCAGAAGCCGTTGAATTCTTTTCGGACAAATTCGATAAAATCATCGGGATAGACAACGATATGCGTCAGTTTTTTTTCGGACCGCTTGCCTCAACGGTTTGGAACAAAAAACGTCTTGAAGAAAAAGTAAAAAATTATGTCCATCATACGTTTGATATTCGGGATTATCCGGTTCTGGAAAAAATTTTCAAACAATACAATCAGGACATCCGTTTGATCGTGCACACGGCAGCTCAGCCATCGCATGATTGGGCGGCTCAGGATCCGTTTTGCGATTTTTCTGTTAATGCGAATGGGACCTTAAATCTTCTGGAGCTGACGCGGCGTTACTGCCCGCAGGCCGTCTTTATCTTCACCTCGACCAACAAGGTCTATGGCGATACGCCGAATTCGTTACCACTCGTTGAACAGGAAAAACGCTGGGAATTGGATCCCCAGCATGCATACGCTCAGGATGGTATTGATGAAAAGATGAGTATTGATTCCTCGAAGCATAGTTTATTTGGCGCCTCCAAAGTGGCAGCGGATATCCTTGTGCAGGAGTACGGTCGTTACTTCGGTATAAAAACCGCCTGTTTCCGCGGTGGCTGCCTCACCGGCCCCAATCATTCAGGGACGCAGTTACATGGATTCTTGGCTTACCTGATGAAATGTGCTGTAACAGGTGCTCCCTATACCGTTTTCGGATATAAAGGAAAGCAGGTCCGTGACAATATCCACAGCCATGATCTCGTCAACATGTTCTGGCATTTCTATCAGCATCCGCGCAGCGGGGAAGTATACAATGCCGGGGGCAGTCGCTACTCCAACTGCTCCATGCTTGAAGCGATCCAACTCTGCGAGGAAATTACCGGGCATAAGATGCAGTGGACCTACGATTCAACCAATCGGATCGGCGACCACATCTGGTGGATCAGTAGTGTCAAAAAATTCAAAAGCCATTATCCCTCATGGAATATTAAATTCGCCATCAAAGATATTTTAGTCCAACTCTACCATGCCCTGCTTCAGCGCCATCAGCAATAAACCGGGTAAGCATGGCCCATCCTACCATGAAGAGTCTTAAAACCCAATCCCTGCTCTATTTTTTACCTTCTGTGTTTAATTGGACGCTGCCGCTGGTCATGCTACCCATCACAACACTCATTCTTAATCCGGATGACTTTGGCAAATATGCTTTGGTAACGGCCGTAACAACATTCGGAACCGCCTTGGCATCCCTGGCATCGGGATATATCATCTTTAATAATTACTCGGCTATAGATCATAAAAACCGGCAATGGATGATCTCCACTATGCTGGTAGTAGGAATGATCATTCTGCTCGTTTTCGCAAGTATCGTTGGCATGCTGTCGCTGCTCTCGGTTATATTGACTGAACTGCTCCCCCAAGAACGGTCACTCTATTTGGGAATTTCATTGCTTTCGATTATCTTCTCTTTCCCTTGGACTGCTCTTTCCAATAATATAATTACTTTAGAACAGAATGCCGAAATCTTTTCAAAGGTAACGATTGTCTTAACACTGCTCCATGCGCTGATTCTGATTTTCCTCCTGCTCGTAGCCCGCTTTAAAACAATGTCTCTCTTTCTGGCCGATGCAATCACCAATTTTTTTTATTGTGTGATTAGTCTGGTACTTCTCAAGTCATTATTGAGACCGGACATAAGCAAACATTGGCTGAAAAAAATTCTAATCGATGGGTTTGTAATGACCATCCCGAATCTCGTTGCCAGCGTTCAATCGTATATAGAGCGGGTCTTTATCTCAAAATATGCCGGGATGGATCAATTGGGTATTTATATGCACTCCAAGAGATACGTAACCATCTTGGGCCCGGCGATGAAATCGGTCGGCCGCAGCGTCTGGCCGCAGACCTTGCAATATGCACGCGAAAACAACAGAACCTTTCCGATCACCATGCAGACCTGGAATCTCCTCTACTCCATAATCACCATAGCCGGTATTGCGTTTATTACGTTCGGCAAGGAGTTCATCGCCTTGCTCACTCATAACAAATTCACATCGGCATACATGCTCGCTGTACTTTGGTTCATCCATCTGCTCTGTCAAAATATGCAGCAGCCCCAATTGGGGATCCTCTATGGAAGAGGCCATGGAAAATTATATTCGAATATGCACCTCGCGGCCCTCTGCCTAAGTATGATGGGAATCATTCTCACAGTTCCTCATATCGGACCGATTGGTGTTTTTGTAAGTTTTATGATTCAGGAATTATTCTTCCGCTTCAGCATCACACTGTTTTGTTGGAAAAAGTATGCGCAGCCCTCATTTGACTACTGGGCTTGGCTTGGCCTGTTCTGGCTTTCAATAACGTTTACCCTATGCACTCATTTTAATAATATAACTGGCGCGCGTTTCGGGATTGGCGGCTTGAGTATGGCTCTATATTGTCTGGTCGCGCGCCGACACCTGAATCAAATATTAAAACTATTTCCTGCCAGGAAATCCAAAGTATGATAGCTGGAGTCATACAAAAATTCAGAGAATCCTTCTACAGAAGAGTTGCCTCACTGCACCAAGAACGAATGCTCACGCGCGTTTCGGCCAATACTTTCCAGGCTGCTCAAGACCACTATCGAATACCCCAGACAAAGGAATGGAAGACTGATTCATATGAATTGCCAGACTCATTCTTACTAGACAAAGATAAAGAATACCCTGATATCGGCCGGATTTCTTTTCCAGTCCTCTATCAGTATTCTCAGGTCCGCTGTCTGAGTGCGTATGGCTTCATCCTGCAGGATAATTTATTCCTCTTTCATCCGGATTGGAATCATCCTACCGGTGAGAAGGAAAAACGCTTTAACAAATTACCGTTGGTATTGGATCGAGAACGCAAAATCAATGATCAATCTATTTTCTACGGCCATACAGCCTACACAAATTATTTCCATTTTCTCTTCGATTGCATTACACCGTACTTGTTTTACCGTGAAGTCAGCAGGAAAGAACCGCTGCTACTGTTTGGATTTAAGCTGAACGCCTGGCAGCGCCAGATAATCGATTTCTTTGAAATGACCCGCTTTAGAGAGGCTCGTAAACAGGGGAACTTTCTTGTGGATTCTGTCCTGCTCCTGCCTTCGACTCGCTTCCGCCGCTCCATTCGCGAGAAATTTCTAATCTTCCGGAAAAGTTTTATCGAACTACTCCGCCGTGAAACATTTAAAAGAATCGAAGTCAATTCCACCACAACCCATCAACGATCTTGCTACCTCTATTGTACTCGTGGCCGGAGTTCCCGCTATCTTTCGAATGAACCACTCCTTCTGAAACGACTGAGTTCACTCGGTTTTGAATGCATCGATTGTTCACAGATGCACTTTCAGGAACAGGTTCTTCGATTCAGCCATGCAAAAATAGTTGTTGCTCCGCACGGTGCGGCTCTCTCCAATATAGCCTTTGTCTCTGCCGATTGTACTGTAGTTGATCTGCTGCCGCGCAATTACTCCTCAGATGCGTATCTCATGCTGAGCCTTGCCTGTGGTCACCGTCATCTGCCGATCGTGGGGACAGCACTTACGGGAAGTCCGTCCCGCTTCTTGGTGGATATTGAAACCGTATATCAAGAAATACATGCATTAGTCACAAAGGAACTCGTATGCTGAAAAAAATTCTGGAAAAATTGGTCCGCTGGTCAGTCAAAAAAATGGCCCGAACTAAGGGTGGGCAGGAACTGCTTATCACGGCTCTCTATGATTTCCCGCTTATCAGTATTGAGTCTTTCGGCCGCCGTAGCAGTATTGAAATGGGATTTGACAAAGTGGCTGATTTCCCCCCTTCGATCCATGGATTTGAGGATCTTTATTTCCTCTTCTGTTGTTCTCCCCTCAATATGGGCATCTGCGCCCTATCTCTTGATGAAGCCGCCTATTTGTATAAGTTAGTTAAAACCCTGCGCCAGGCCACCTTGGTCGAAATCGGTCGATTTAAAGGGGGCGGAACCTTTATCTTGGCCAGCGCCATGCCGGCCGATGCGACATTACTTTCTTACGATTTACATGTTAAAATGCCCCGCTACTTTAACGGCAAAATACTGGATGACTACTGCCTCAAGGTTTTGAAGCGCTACAACCTTGATAAGCGCGTAAAAATACTGGTTGGTGATTCAACCAAAATAGAAACTTCGCAGTTGTCTGTGGACTTTATTTTCTTTGATGGAGACCACTCATACCAAGGGATCAAGAGCGATTTTCAAAACTGGTTTCCGGCAGCAAAAAAGGGCGGACATTTGCTCTTCCATGATGCAGCCCGCCCCCGCCCTTATACGACCTGCCATGAAGGAGTCTTACAACTAATACAGGAGCTGGAGCAGCGGTATTCTAATGAACTGATCAAAGTCAAAGAAATCGGTTCGATTGTCCATTTTATTAAAAAATGAATATCCCTGGACCATGATCAATAAAATAAAAAAGCGCTTACAGCACCTAACCGAGAAAAGTGTCTTGGTTACCACCGCCCTATTTGACAGGCTCTTAGATACGGCAGCACTCTATAATCTTAAAATTCGGGCCACCTGGAACGGACTCCACGTTCCATTGCCCCAGATTGGACTAGAGCGGGGAAATACCCATACCGCGGGAAAAGGCAATACCTCGCTAAATAAGATGCAGTTGATTCTGACCCATCTGCCGCTGGAAAGTACCACTGCGGTTGATATTGGGTGCCATAATGGGTTCTTTTCTCTTACGCTTGCCCGGCTGCGGAGTCTCCATGTTTATGGATATGATCCGGATCCTAGTTTGATCAGAATAGCCAGCCTGGTGGCATACCATTTAAAAATTAGAACCGTGGCTTTCTGTAACTGGGGAATCGATCTACAGAATCTCTCAACCCTGCCTCAAGTGGATATTATGTTGGTTTTATCTGTGTTCCACAACTGGGTACAGTCCATGTCGTTTCAGGAGGCCTGCACTCTCCTGCAGCGGGTATGGACAAAAACAAAACAGGTTATGTTTTTTGAACTGCCGAACACCTTAGAGAACAAAAAAATTAGCGAATTCATGCCTGCCATGGGGGCAACCATCCAAGAGTGTGAACGGTATATTGAACAACTGCTGAAACAATTACCAAACAGTCGCGTCTCATTAATTGCCTTTCTTCCGACAGACTTCAGACCAAATGAATCTCGACATCTCTTTAAAGTAGAAAGGATATAATTTGGAATTACGCTTAACTGTCTTGGGCTCTAACTGTGTCGGTAAGACATTCGTTTGTGATTTGTTAAAAGTGCAGAGCACATACAACATTAATACAATTAATGTCTTTGAATCGCAAGCCCAGCCTGATAAAACAAATCAAGATGGGTCTATTCCGTTTTATTTAAGTATCCGGTTATTCATTAAAATTTTCTTTCACGGCGACTGGTCTTTTTGGAAACGCTATCTGTGGATCAAGCATCAGTATGAAAAAGTTATCCCCCCATACACTCAACTGCAGCAGCATGATATTCTACTCCTTGAAGAGGGGTTAGTAAAAAAAATGTATGAATCCTTTCCGGTAAAAGGAATCTCTCCACAGCGGTATCACTCACTGCTACTCAAATATCTCCGGATTACTCCCATTCTTTTAGAAATGTCTTCTTGCTTGATGGATGGGTATATCTATGTTTATTCGAGTAAAGAAAACATCTTTCGCTTCATGCAAAAACGGAACTTTTTCACTAATATTTACAAAAGAGATCATCTCCTCTTCCGTTATGAGGCTCATCACATACTCTACCAGTTTCTCCTTCAACTTTGTGCCATCAAAGGGATCCCCTTTCTGGTATTGGACAGCGCTATAGAAAAGGAGAAAATTGCCCAGCAGTTCGATGCTTTTATCAAACAATTAAAGACTCAAAAAAAGCCATGAATATTGCCTTCATCACCTGCGGACTGCCCGGACCTGCCTACCATGGCGGTGCCGTCACTTGCTGGGCACTCCTGAAAACCATGCTGGCCTGCGGACACCGTGTTACCCTGATCAGCCTTTTTGATGACTCTCCTGACAACCCCTACCTTGATTCAAAAGAAAAACAGCGCCAGGAAATCAAAACAGTGGGAGCCGATCTGGAACTGATCAATTTTTTCAAAAAAGATCTTATTTTAACAAAACATTTTTCGGGAATAAAAGGAATCAGTCAGCGCATTTCTCGAATCTACAAACCGAATTTGCAACAAGAATTCTATTGGGCAGGACTGGCGCCAAGAGTCGACTCGCTCTTACAGAAAAAACAGCCCCAAGCAATCTTTTGCTATCATTTCGATTCTCTTTCTGCTGTCTATCAAACTAAAGTTGCCCCCCTCATGGCCGGGGTCGGAGATTTGTGGCATCTCCCGTCTTTTTTCCGGTGGCGTATCCGTGAAAACTCCCCGCGCAAATATTTCCGGGAGTTCCCACAGTTGATTGAATTTTATTCCTCGGCCAAGAAACTCATGCTGCAAATGCTGAGGTCCTGTAAGAAAAGGGGGGCCTTCGCTGCGCATTATGCAGCCTGGCTTCGGAATCACAAAGGTTGCGAAGATACGCTCTATCTGAGAACACCGGCCCATGATCCGGTTGGACCGGCATGGAAAGGGATGCGGGAAGTGGCCAAATTGAAAAATCATAAACCCCGGATTTTAATGATCGGCGATATCACGGGAACGGCTGCGAAATGGGGTCTCCGCTTGCTGATCCGCGAGGTGCTGCCGGTTCTGGAAAAATCGCTAGGGCAGGATGGTTTTGAAATTCATCTTGTCGGAGCTGGCGAGATGGATCCTGAATTCAAAATTCTTCATGAAAAATCTTATCTCAAAATAAGAGGCCGGGTCACCCCTCCGGATCAAGAATTTTTAAGTTCGGATTTATTGTTTGTGCCAACCCCTATTACTTTGGGGATACGCGTACGTATTATTACAGGCATGTCCTATGGTTGCTGTATCATCACTCATACTGCCAATACCGCAGGGATACCGGAAGTGGAACATGAAAAAAACGCCCTGGTTGCAGATACCGGTAAAAAACTGGCAGAACAAATTATCCGCTGTTTGCAAGATGTTCATTTAAGAGAAAAAATTGAAGAAAACGCACGGCGGACTTTTGAAAAATATTTTTCAGAAAAAACTGCAGCCGGACGAATCGTTAAAGAAATTGAAACTCTTAGTAAGGTTGGGGAGGGTTGAATGGAAATTAATATTGGAAAGAAAAAAATTGGCGATCGGTCCCCGGTATACATTATTGCCGAAGGCTGCGACAATCATCTGGGTAATATCGAAACTGCTAAAGAAATGATCCGTCAGGCCAAACTGGCCGGGGCCGATGCCATCAAATTCCAGCACCATCTTCCAGAGGAAGAAATGCTGCCCGATGTACCGATGTCCAGCAACTTCAATATGCCCTTATTTGAATTTCTAAAACGTTATGCACTAACTTTAAAACAGCACATAGAATTGAAAAAATATTCTCTGGAGATTGGAATTCAATATCTTTGTACTCCTTTTTCATGGAAAGCAGCCCAGGAGCTGAATCAGATAGGCTTGGACGCCTTTAAAACCGGTTCTGGGGAAATGACCGACATCCCTACTCTAGAAAGAATTTCACGTTTTGGCAAACCCATGATTGTATCTACGGGTATGTGTACTTTTGAAGAAATAGACCGGACTTACGAGGCTTTGATTAAATTATCCACACCACTGATTTTGACCAATTGCGTTTCTGAATACCCGCCTGTATATGAAGACGTCAACCTGCGTGTCATTACCAAAATGATCCAGCGTTATCCTCAGGCTATGATTGGACATTCTGATCATACCCCGGATCTCTACACCAGTTTTTCAGCAGTGACGTTAGGGGCCAAGGTCATTGAAAAACACGTAATTTTGGACAAGCGTCAGCCTGGACCGGATCAATCCGTATCCATTGATTTCCGCGACTTAGCCCATCTCGTAGATGGGATCCGTAAAATTGAGTCTGCCCTCGGAGATGAAAAGAAAATACATCCCCATGAAACTAAAATTCGAGAATGGGCATTCCGGAGTCTGGTTTCGACAAAAAAAATAGCGTCCGGCCAGATTATGACAGATGACATGCTTTGGTCCAAACGTCCAGGCACCGGGATTCCTTCCCATCTTCGTGAAAAAATTATTGGACGAAGAACCAAAGTCGAAATTCCAGCCAATGTATTAATCTCTTGGGAAGATATTGAAGGTCCTCGTTTATGAAGAAATTAAAGTTGCTCTTTATTACAGGTTCTAGAGGGGAATGGGGGTATATCCGCCCGATTCTTAGACTTTGTCAACAAACGCGAAAATTGGATTACTCACTTTGTGTCACCAATATGCATCTCCTCCCTAACTTTGGTCTATCTAAACAGGAAATTGAACGGGACGGCTTTAAAATTGACCATGTCATTCATATGTCATTGGATGGCTATAACCACTATACCATGGTCAAATCGCTGGGTATTTTCATTTGCTCGCTTGCTGATCTGGTCGCCAGCGAAAAGCCGGACTGGATTATATTAGCAGGCGACCGTGGGGAACAACTCATGGGTGCCATTACAGGCGCTTTCTGTTACCTCCCGGTAGCTCATATTCAGGCCGGAGAGTTGTCCGGTAATATTGATGGAATGACCCGGCATGCGATCGGCAAGTTTGCTCATCTGCACTTTGCCTCGAATACCGACGCCGCTCGGCGGCTAAAGAAACTGGGTGAAGAATCCTTTCGGATTCATCTGGTCGGCGCCCCACAAATAGATGAACTGGTCCAAGGTCGCTACACTGAAAAAAACAAACTAGAACAACAGTACTCGATTCCACTCAATCAACCCTACATCCTCTTTGTCCAGCATCCGACCACCGAAGAATTCAGAAAAATCCCCGAACAGATTAAGATGACTTTAGAAGCTGTGAATACATTTAAAATACCCAAAATTGTTATTCTGCCAAATAATGATGCGGGCTCCCTGATGATTCGTGAAGGGATCGAAAATAACCGGATCGGCCAATTCTATGTGTTTGCAAATTTGAAACGCGAAGATTACTTAGGATTCCTTAAAAATTGTTCCTGTCTCGTTGGAAATTCCAGTTCCGGTTTGCTCGAAGCCCCTACTTTTCGGATCCCAGTAGTAAATATTGGAAGAAGACAAGTCGGACGGGTCAGAGGAAATAATGTTATCGATGTCGCCTTCAATAAGGAAATGATTACTAAATCGATTAAAAGGGCACTCTCCTCTCAATTTAAAAACTATTTAAATCATAAATGCCAGTTGCCTTATGGCGATGGGCATTCTTCCCAGCGAATTCTCAAAATTTTGATGAATCGGCCTATCACGGATCAATTACTCATAAAAAATTTAACCTATTAGTTTTGATAGGAGATCGTAAAATGGAAAAAATTAAATCTTACGTGGTGAGTGAAAGCCAGACTATTAAGGAAGCCATTTATGTGATTAAAAATGATCATGCCCGCTGTGCCATCGTCGTTAATAAAGCCAACAAGGTCATCGGCGTTTTCAGCGAAGGGGATGTCCTCAATGCATTCTTACAGGGAATTGATGTGCATGCCTCACTAAAGAGTGTCATCAAACCCTCTTTCCTTTATTTAAAGGAGAAAGATCTTGCCGCAGCCCATCAATTAATTAAAAAATATGGCATCACCTTAATTCCCATTGTAGATAACTCTTTTAATTTAAAAGATGTGATAACAATTTTCGAAGTCATGGATTTGCTTTCGTTCTCAAAAAAATGAAAATAAGAGATGAAATAGTCGCGATTATCCCGGCCCGAGTGGGATCAAAAGGACTCCCCAAAAAAAATATTATTCCCCTGAAAGGGAAACCGCTCATAGTCTATACGATTGAATCGGCCTGGCAGTCGAATGTGGTAAAAGATGTCTTTGTAACCACGGACTCAAAAGAGATTGCCGAAATAGCCCATGCTCATAAGGCAAAGGTCATCAATCGTCCTGCGGACATTTCTCATGATACCGCTTCGACTGAGGCCGCCCTCATCCACGCCGTCAAAGTTATTGAACAGGAGCATCATTGGAAGCCCGCCTACATCATGACCCTCCAACCGACTTCGCCTTTAAGGACAAAGGAAACCATAAAACGATTCATAAATTATTATATGACCGTGGCCGATCAGTATGATGCCCTCTTTACCATGACTGAAAACCGGAGTGATTTTTGGCTCAAAAAAGAAGGGAATGAATTTCAACGGCTTTTTCCGGACGCGCCGCGGCGTCGTCAGGACCGGACTCCGCTTTATTCAGAAAACAGCGCCATCTATCTGACACGCGTAGACTCTCTGCTCGAAACAAAGTTTATTCTTGGAAAACATGCCGCTGGTTTTGTCATTGAAGACCGTGAGGCTGTTGATATTCATAGTCAATTTGATTTGCAATGGGCTGAATTTTGTCTTAGTCAAAAAAGAGCAGAAAAATGATTCCAAAAAATGATGTAAAGGTTTTTCTGAAGAAGATAACAGGGCCATTCTGGCCAAAATTTAGGAAAAACAAGCAAGAGTTTGATGAACTCAGGACAATCCTCCCGACCTTTTTGCAGCACCCTTTCCATTCTGGCCAAGCGGGAAAAAAAGTGTTGCTGGTCAACATGGGTATATTGGACGCTAAAATCGAAGCCGTCTACGCGAAGGTATTTGAATCACTGGGTTACGAAATCCACATTTTAGCAGCCTATCACCCTGATCTTAAAAAAATTTTTAATTTATTCGGAGTTAACCAAATTCATTACTATGAAGATTTCTTTAAAAAATATTCCCTCAATAAATTTTCTAAGAACGCTCACCAAGACTTCAACATTCTTTCATCCCCCAAGGAATTTTTAAATCTCCGTTGGAAAAACATCCAAATTGGGAAATACAGCTCTTCGAGCGTTATGCGTGCAACGCGAAAGAGCGGTTTTGATACGCAGGAAACGGAAACTCAGAAACATTTAATTAATGCTCTGACTTATTCTTACCGGGCCGCAGTGGTGTCCTATGACATAATCAATAAAATAAAACCGGACTTATGTATGCTGATTGACCGTGGCTATACACCCGAAGGAGAACTCTTTGACGCCTGTCTGGATCAGAAAATTCCGGTAATCCAGCGCTGTGGTGCGCATAAGAGCGGCTATGAAGTCCTGAAGCGCTATTCTTCTCCGGAAATGTCGATTCTGCACCATCATTCCCTCTCCGCAGAATCCTGGAGTTATGTAAAAAATATGCCTTGGAATGAACAATCTTGGAAAAATTTATATAATGAATTGGCTTCTACTTATGAGAGCGGAGACTGGTACAGCGAGGTTGGAACGCAATTTAATAAACGCCTCTACTCACGGCAGAATTTAATTAATGAATTGAATCTGGATGCCCATAAGAAAGTCGCTGTTATTTTCCCGCATATGTTCTGGGATGCTACTTTTTTTTGGGGAACGGACTTGTTCAATGATTATTACGATTGGTTTGTAAATGTCTTAAAAATTGCTGCACAAAACACCCGTTTGAATTGGATTATCAAAATTCACCCGGCCAATCTTGTTAAGGCAAAACGGGATAATTACAAGGGCGAACATGTTGAATTAAAAGCCGTCTATGACACGCTCGGGCAGTTACCGGAACATATTAAAGTGATCCCGCCGGAAAGCAACATCAATACCTTTAGTTTATATAATATAATGGATTATTGTCTGACGGTGCGGGGAACGGTTGGGATAGAGGCCTCCATGCTCGGAATCAATACTTTAACAGCAGGGACGGGACGCTTTGATGGCTTGGGATTTACGATTGATTTCGACAATCAGCAGAAATATCTAAACTCTATCCGGCATTTGGAAGAAATTCTGCCGCTGTCATCAGATAAGATTGAACTGGCCAGGCGTTTTGCTTATGGAATTTTTATGCTGCGACCGATCCATCTGGATTTGGTGGATTATCGGTATCTGCAGGATAATAAAGCCAGCATCAAATTTGTTCCTCTCTTTAAAAACCGCCAGGATTTTGAGAATTCAAAATTTTACACAACTTTACGAAATTTCATTGCATCCTCAAAAGATGATTATTTAAATATTTGATTGTTTATTAAAATATGCTGGCAACGGATCGACTCAACGTCTTAGATAACCCAAAAGTAGGGATTGTCCAAAACCTTGCGGCCCGATATCCCTCCAGACCGGACAGAGATCCACTGGAAAAAGTCCCGACTTTTTCTGAAATAGAGGCCATGCTGCGTGAAGTCTTGGCATTAGCTCTTGGAACCTCCTCCGATAATCCATTGAATGGATTTATCCAACCTGGCGACCGCGTTTTAATTAAACCCAATCAGGTACTTCATTTCACCCGCGGACGTTCTCCGCTCGACTGTTTGGTGACCCATTGGTCTTTGATCTTCTGCATGGCCGATCTAACATTGAAACAATTGAAGGGAAGAGGCAGCCTGTTAATCGGGGATGCACCGATTCAGGGATGTGATTTCGATCTTTTGACAAAAGAGCAAACTCCGCTGGCAGCCTTGGTCAGTGTCTTACAAAAAAAATATCCGCTTCCAATCTTACTGGTGGACTTTCGCAGAACCGTTTCCCGCTATACGATTGATTCAATCCTCAAACCGGAAACACGAACGGAGATTCCTTTTCACGATGTGGATTTAGGCATTGATAGTCTTCTTCATAATCAATGGCAGGATATTATCAAATATCGTACCATTGATTATTCTGCCCGCTTATTAAAAAAATTCCATCAACCCCACTCCCATCTTTTCAGAATCAATCAAAACGTTCTCGATTCGGATGTCATCATCAACATACCCAAATTAAAGACTCACTGTAAAACGGGGATCACGGTCGCCCTGAAAAATACAGTGGGTATTCTGGCTGAAAAACAATCTCTTCCTCATCACCGTCAGGGACCTCCTGAACAGGGCGGGGATGAATACGAACATTCGATCTTCATGCAAAACATCGAAACCAAATTATGGGATTTATTAAATAGCACAACCATGACAACCGGTCGCTGGCTCGTAAAAAAGGTCATAAAAACATTACGCAGGGGATATCAATTCTTTAGGCCTCTTCCTCTGCCGTTGAACGTGATTGGTGGAAGTTGGTATGGCAATGACACACTCTGGCGGAGCGTACTGGATTTAAACAGAATATGTTTATATGGACAAAAAAATGGTTCGTTAAATTCCCAGCCTTCCCGTCGCTATCTGGTCTTAGTGGATGGAATTACTGCCGGAGAAGGTGAGGGACCTTTGACACCGAGTCCAAAACAATGCGGCCTTTTGTTAGCCGCTCAAAATCCAGTCGCCCTGGATTCTGTAGCAGCACGACTCATGGGTTTTGATTACCGCAAGTTGCCGCTAATCTATAAAGCCGGCAGCATCAGTAAATTTCCACTGATAAATTTTCCTTTTGAGAAAATTGAAATGCTTTCGAACGTAAGCGACTGGAACCATAAAACAACAAATGATTCTTTCCCCTCCTTTCAATTCAAGCCAAGTCAAGGTTGGGAAAATCATATTGAATTTGTAGGTTGACTGAATTTAAAGTAATTACAAAGATTCTCTATGGCAGGACTCTTCGGTATTGTAGATCGAGACGAAAAAAACTTAAGACATTTCGATCTTTCCCGTATCAATGCTCTGGTCAAACATTTCCCATGGCTGAAAACGGTTCAGTTTTCCGCCCCCAACTTCAGGGCTTTTTTGACACTGCCGTCTAACCTAGATTCGCGCAACACCTGCTTTGAAGATGAAGATAAAATTATTATCATTTTTGGTTATATTATGAGGACCGCACTAAATCAAAAATCATCTCCGGGACTTGCTACTGCCGCTGAAGTATCTGAAATTTTGAAAAATAGAAATGAATCGGATCTGGTCAATCTTTCTGGAAGCTATTCCCTGTTAATCTGGAAAAAAAAAGAAAGAAATCTAACTCTAACCAATGATTGGCTGGGTTCACGCAAAATCTATTATTGGAATTCATCCAACAGCCTTGTTTTTGGCAGCGAATATAAAGTTTTTCTCTTACATCCTGATTTTCAGCCGCGCTTGGACATGTTCAGTATCATTCAGTTTTTACGCAGGAATTATTTATTGCAAGACAATAATTTATATCGGGATGTCAAGTTAATCCCTGCCGCTACGCTATTTCAATTCAGAGAGCATCATCCGCTTCTGCAAAAAAAATCAAATCCTTTTTTCACAACCCAGCGTTATGCTCTGGATATGAATACGTTGATCGAAGAATATGATCAGAACATCCAAGACGAGGTTAATGCAGTATTGTCCAGCGCTAAAAAAGTATTGATCCCTCTTTCGGCAGGACTCGATTCACGTCTTCTTCTAATTCTTGCCAAACAGCACCGGAGTCCTATTCAATTGCAGACGGTCAATCACGGACGTAAAAACAGTAGTGAATCCAGGGGCGCAAAACGAATCGCCCAGCTCGCGGAAGTCCCTCTGACCCATATCCCCTTGGAAGGTAACTTTATCTCTGAATTTGCTCTCCGGCAAATGTGGTTAAGCGAACTAACGGTGGATTGTCATGCCACGCATTGGTTCCCAACAATGCTGACCCTACAGGATCAATATGATTCTATCCTGTCTGGCTATATCGGGGATGTATTCGCCGGTTCCTACCTAAAATATTCAGAAAAAATTCCAAAAAATTTTTCGGATCCTGCCTCTCAGGCCCAATACATCCTCACCGAATATCCGGGTAGAATGCCTGTCGGAACTTGCCGCTTCCTCCTGAAACCCTCATACCATCATCTCATCGAGGAAGAACAAAATTCTGCCATACAATACCAGCAAAGCATGCCCGGCGAAAATGCTTGGCAGCGCTGGACACATTACATCCTTTTTACACAAATGCGGCGATTTATCACCTACATTCTTGATTTTAATGCAAATATGGGCATGGTCTTAGCACCATACATTCATCCCGCCAATGTTTCCTTTTACTTTTCAATCGCGCCAGGGCTACTGCATGAACGGAATTTTTTAAAAAATTTCATGATAAAAAAATATCGGCCTTTTGTAGAAGTGATGAACACAGCCAGTTTTTATCCATTAGCCGCTCCCCGCCGGCGCCAGGATCAATTCTTGTTCTTACGTCAGAATGCAGGGCATTTTATTAAGCGCTTCTTCCATTTAACGAATAATTATGAAAAGATACAAAATCTAGTCTATTATCCATCAATCCTGAAAAAATCTGGCCATCTATTTGATTCCTGTGTATCAAATCCGATCCTGCTGGATTTTATTGAGAAGAAGAACCTGCTTCAATTTCGTGAAGACTTTTTTAAAAAAAATGAAAAATTGTACTGGCAATGGTTTGAATTATTGTCCCTCGATCTGTGGCTGCGGCAGTTTATTTTAAAAGAAGGGATTCCTTCCTTAAACTGAAGGACTATTATTTTAATGATATGATGCAGAATCCAATCAAAGTCGTTCATCTCAGTACCCTCGATAGAGTGGGAGGTGCAGCCCGCGCCGCGTACCGCCTGCATCGAGCTTTACTCAAAGAAGGCCTCCATTCGCGGATGCTTGTTTCTCGCTTGTCGGAAATCAATGACGAAACCGTTATTCCCACGAAAAAGTCTTTCTTTGGTAAAATTCTATCGCGTTTCCCGGAAATAGATCAACTCCCATTACGGTTATATCAACCCAGACCGGCGACTGCCTTTTCTACTAATCTGTTTCAACAATTCAAAGTCAAAAAACAAAAAATTTTAGCACAAGCGGATATCATCGCACTTTACTGGACGGGTTATAGTTTTTTAACCCCTAAACAATTAACACAATTCCATAAGCCCTTGATCTGGCGGCTCTCCGATACTTGGCCACTGACCGGTGGCTGTCACTACCCTGGGACCTGTACCCGTTATGAAAAAGATTGCGGTTTCTGTCCCCAGCTCGGATCTAAGCACAAGCGGGATCTAAGTCATTTTATTTGGAGAAAAAAAAAACAACACTGGGAAAAGATTGCTCTGACGATTGTTGCTCCCAGTCATTGGATCGCGGACCGTGCCAGAAAAAGTTCTCTTTTTTATAATAAAATCATCAAAATCATACCAACCGGTGTTGAAATAAACATATTCCGCCCGCATGATAAACAAACGGCCCGTCGGCTGCTGGGAATGAAAGCAGACAAAAAGTATATTCTCTTTGGTGCTGTCAAAGCGACCAGCGATGCAAGAAAAGGTTTTATTTATCTGCAGCAGGCACTCCAGATTTTAAAAACACAACTGATCGCGGAGCAGGTAGAAATCATAATTTTTGGCGCTTCCGAACCGCTAAAAATACCGGATTTCGGCTTTGTGACGCACTATCAAGGAGTATTGCAGGATGAAGTCAGCCTCGCTTTATTATATTCAGCCGCAGATGTTTTTATTGCGCCTTCCTTAGAAGACAATTTACCAAATACGATTTTAGAATCGATGGCCTGCGGAACCCCGGTTGTCGCTTTTCAAATCGGGGGAATTCCGGAAGTCGTTGAGCACCTTCGCAATGGTTTTTTAACACCCTCTGGAGACAGCCATCATCTGGCTCAGGGAATCAAAATGATACTGGAAGATAATAAAACAGCCGCCGCTTTTTCGCTTCAAGCACGGGAAAAGATTCTGGCTGGTTTCACACTGGACCAACAAGCTAAAGAATATGTTGATCTTTACCAGAAAATTAAATCTTCTTAAAATAAAATCCGGATTTAAATCGAAACCATGAACATAGACCCGCATAAAGTTTATATTATTATTCCGGTGTATAACCGCTGTCAGACAACCCTCCGTTGTCTAAAACACCTCAAAACCATCGCAGCAGTTAATTATAATATTGTCATTGTTGATGACAATTCCACCGATGGGACTGCCGTGGCAGTTAAACAGGAATTACAATCTGTCCATCTACTAAAAGGAGACGGGAATCTCTGGTGGACCGGCGGCATTCGGATGGGCATGGAATATGCCATCACCCATCACGGAGATTATATGATCTGGTTGAACGACGATGCCCTGCCGGAAAAAGACAGTATCGAGGATCTCCTCGCTTTGACCTCTTTGACGCAAGGTATTACGGGGGGTATCGGAATAAGCGCGTTGGATGGCAAAGTATTGCATGGCGGAAGGCGTAAAACACGTTTTGGCCTGGTCCCCCTGACAAATCGGACCGGAATAGGGGTGTTGGCCGGTGACACAGTTTCAGGAAATCTGGTTTGTGTTCATAGACGCGTTGTAGAAACCATTGGTTATCCGGATGCAAGAACTCTTCCCATGGGACCCGGTGATTTTGACTACTCTTTGAAAGCCAAGCAGGCCCACCTCCCCGTCCTGATTGATACCAATGCACGGGTAATCTGCGAAGACAACATTGCCGGCGCTAACCGCTCTCTGTTGCTGAGTAACATCCCCCTTAAAACGTATTGGCAGCAGATAACTAGGCTTAATTCGAGTATGCATTACCGAACAAAATTTATTTTTTATATACGCCATTGGGGGAAATGGGGATTCTTCAAATACTGTATTGACTATCTCTGGCTGATGATGCTGACCCTGTTCCGAGTATGTCTTCCCCTTCCCCTGCGCCGCGTCCTTTATCACCTTCTATTCCGTCAAGGTTATCATGAACGCCAGCGCGCGGAACAGATTTACCGGAGGTAACGATCAAATGCTCTTTAAAGAATCACTCTGGTTTAAGAAAATTCTCGGTCACCATGCCCAGTCAAACGATATTGTGCTAAACATTGGGTCCAGCACCCGTCAATTCCGGGAACAGGTGCAACCCCATATCCACCGGAATGTTTTTGACCCTCTCAGGATACGCAATATTCGTGTATACCATATTGATTGCAAATCGGATCAGGGTGTCGATCTTGTCGGGGATGTCACCGACCGGCGGTTTATCCAGCGCCTCCAAAGATTCCATCCTACCTTGGCAATTTGCTCAAATCTACTGGAGCACCTGGAAAATCGAACTCTGTTTTGTAATGAACTTCCTGCCTTCCTGCCGTCTGGAGGGAAATTGATTGTTTCAGTGCCCTATCAATATCCCTATCATCCCGATCCCATTGACACACTGTTCCGTCCGACAGTAGAAGAATTGGCTGAACTTTTTCCGTCAATGAAAATCATTGAAAGCACCATACTAGACTGTGGAACGTTAGCCGAAAAGCAGCGCTATGAACGTCAAATCCATTTTTTTAAATGGCTAATTAGAAAACTAAAATCATTGATTCGCTTGTTCCTTCCTTTTTACAAATGGTCCGAATGGCATCAAAGGATCTTGGGGCGCAACCGGACGAACCCTGCGCTGAAGTGTCTTGTGACTTGTGTTGTCTTTCAAAAGTTGTAAGAATTAGAAATGAGACAGCTCGCTTATTTCACTGGTACTTTTCCCGCGTTAAGTGAAACGTTTGTCCAGCGGGAAGTACAATTCTTCCACGAAAAAGGGATTGCCGTAACTGTCTTTGCGGTCAGACGCCCATCCCCTCCAGTCGGCTCTGAAATTGCTCCACACTGTCCTGTCTTGTATGCCAATCCGGATTTAGTCATCCGCAGCCTGTGGACAAATATCAACCATGTTATTCTCTGTCCGCGACGTTACTTCCGTTGCCTAAAAATGATTGTTCGCCAGACAGGAGAATTCCCTATCCCTGTCGTATTCAAAATGGTGAATCACCTCTATGCAGCAGTGGCCTTTCTTCCAATTCTTAAAAAAAAGGGTATTACCCATATTCATGCCCATTTTTCTACCGCATCCACGATGGCTCTTTTTTGTCATATTTTCACCCAGATTACGTTTAGTCTTACGGCCCATGCCTCAGCGGACATTTATACTCAACCTCTTCTGCTTTCTGAAAAATTAAAACACGCGGCCTTGATTGTCCCCATTAGCAAATACAATGAATCTTATCTGAACCTTCTCACCCAATATCAATATCGTAACAAAATGAAAGTAATTTATAACGGAGTTGAAATAGACCGGGAGTTCTCGTACATCGTTGCTCAAAAGAAATCCTTGGAATTTATATCCGTTGCCAGACTTGATTATTTCAAAGGATTCACGGTCCTTCTTGAGGCCTTGGCCATATTGGTGCAATCAAGAAGTAATTTTCATTTAACCATTATCGGTGAAGGTCCTCTCCGCCCGGTGATTGAGCGTTTGATTACGGAGCACCGATTAAATGAACACGTCCATCTGCGCGGCGCCTTACCCTATACTGAAGTTAAAAAATCCATGTCCCGCGCGGATATTTTTATACTCGCTTCGGAGATTTATCTGAACGGGATCCGCGATGGAATGCCTACGGTCTGCACCGAAGCGATGTCTCTAGGCATTCCGGTGGTAACCACCTATGTCTCGGGAATTCCGGAATTAATTGAAAATGGAATAAGTGGACTGCTCGTACCGGAAAAAAACCCGGAAGCGCTCGCTGCCGCTCTGGCCCGGCTCATGGATAATCCGCAGGAACGAATTGATCTTGCCCGTAACGGATATCTGCGGGTAAAAAAATTATTTAATAGAACGGTCACGCTGGACACACTTTACAATCTAATCGTCCCTTATCTCCGCGAGGAATGATCATGACAAACGATACGGTTACACAGCCCGCCAATTCGGCCCCGGTCAACGGGACCGAAGAAAATAGATTGGTTTGGGCCGAATGGCTGGTAACCATACTCTTCCTATGGTATGTGTTCTTTAGCGGTCTCAGTAAAAAAATGCCCGGCTATATGGTACTGGATGACCTCATCTTCGCTGTGATGCTGGTATCCGCTCTCTTAAAAATGATGGCTGGGTCTTTCCAATATGTGCCGAATAAAAAAGTTGCTGTAATGAGCAGCCTCCTCTTCTTTTCGGTTATTCTCTCAATGCTCGTAACAAGAGGTGAAATAGGGTTGACAATTAAATTTTTGTATATCATTTTTCGCCCGCTGATTATTCTATTCTTCATTATCATTTTTAATATCCGCGTTGACAAAACATTAGATCTCTTTTGCAAAATAGCTCTGATTCTGATCATGATCAATCTCCCCAAAATACTCTTCCTCATTGCTAAAAACAACATTAAAGTGCTGACCATCCCTGCCTTTCATGATAGTGTCGGGGGCTTCTTCCCTCTTCAAAATAACGATTCGCTGACTTTTCTGTACGGTCTGCTGTTGTGTAAATATTTCTATG
>Ga0247727_10005755_pt1 | contig 24840 bp, 15 predicted proteins | sample WisWelCaveWW1625_FD_202498 | JGI IMG/M metagenome (GOLD analysis project Ga0247727, IMG submission 202498) | Biofilm microbial communities from Wishing Well Cave, Virginia, United States - WW16-25 | ecosystem: Environmental > Aquatic > Deep subsurface > Groundwater > Cave microbial mat | place... | reverse complement strand
CAATGCCGGGTAGTTTGCAGTTCGGTGCACGCTCTCACCGGCTCCGGGGGTAGCTGCTCATCTTGATCTTCACGGCGCGTGGGTAGCGGCGCTGCCGGCGAGGGGGGAGGACCAGGAGGGCGATCTCCTGATGGAGGTCGTCGAGGCGACGGGGGAGTTTGCCGGGCGAGGCGATCCAGGCGGTCAGCTGCCAGAAGCCGCGCAAGAGAAGCAATGCGTGGCGGAAGCTGATGCGTGTGGGCACCACGGACGCTCGTTGCGCAGCGTGCTGCATGTGCAAGCGCACGAGGTTATAGGCGATCGCGAGCCCCCACAGCTCCTGGCGGACGCGCTCCGGAGCGCGGCTGCGCAGCGTCTCCTCGCGCTCGAGGGCATGCGTCTTGATCTCGTCGAAGCCGAGCTCGAGTTCCCAGCGCTCGTGGTAGAGCTCGGCGATCTCGGCGGCGGGATACCGCACGGGATCGAGCAAGGAGGTGAGCAGCGTTTGCGGGCGGAAGCCCTTGCGCTGGTAGCGCACGGCGCGGACCTCGAGGGTCTTGGGCAGCTCGGGATGGGTCCGGCGCGTGTGGCGCGAGATGGGGATTGCGACGATCTGATCCTTGGGTCCCAGCCGTCGGACGGTCTTGCACACGAGGTTCGACTTGGCGCGGATCAGCCAGTGACGCTCGCTCCCGCTCGTGGCGAGGCGCTGGAGCAAGGCGTAAGCAAGAAAGCCACGATCGAGAATGGTCAGCGAGCGATCGGGCAGCTTCGCCCACAGCGGCTCGGCCAGGGTGGTCTCGCCGCTGGACCAGGGGCCGAGGCTCAGGCCCGCCAGCAGGTGAGAGCGCAGCAGCATGAGCACGACGAGGCGGAGCTGGGGATAGGCGGCGTCGCCGCGGCTGCTACCGGGCCGGCCGAAGGCTCCCTCGTTCTCGGGCGTGTCCGCCACCCGGAGCGAGGAGCCATCGACGCCGTAGACCGAGAGGCCGCGCCAGCGGTGCGCGTCGGCGGAGGCCTGCGCCCAGCGGGTCGCCGTCTGCTCGAACAGGGCCGAAAGCGGCGCGTCGCCGAGCCGGTCGCGGGCCTGCACCACCGCGCTGCTGGTGACGACGCCGCGGCCCGTCGCCCCGCCCCTCGCCGGCAGCACCAGATCGAGGTGGTGCACCACCTCTTGGATCGATCGATCACGGAACAGCCCCATCCCGATCACGATCCACACGACCTGCTCGGCCGGCAGCTTGCGGCGCCGGACCGTCGCGCTGCCGGTGGCCTCGAGCGCCTGCTCGACCCAGTCGGGATCGATCGCGCGAGCAAAGACCTCGAAGCTCTCCGCTCGTTCCCAGCCTCCCACCGCCAAGAGCGCTTGCCCAAGATCCATCGACGAGCCCCCCTCTCGATTCATGGCCGCCGCGGTCGGGGGGAACGGCGCGCGGGGCGCCGGTACGGCCGAGACGGCTGCTGACGTCGCTGGCGGATCAGATCGCGGTTGATCGCGGACAGCTGCTCGATTGCCGCCCACCACGCGTGGTAGTGGGCGACCCCGCGTTCGGCGACCGCGACCAGCTCCGCCGGTAGCGAGATCTGCTCCGTGCGCCCGCCGGCGTGGGTGACGCTCAGGTAGGTGGCGGGATGGCCTTCGCCCTCGGCGCAATGGCAGCTCGGCTTTCCGCAGCGCAGCGAACGCACGACGACGCTGCCCCGCAGCACCTCTTCGAGAGGCGGGAGCTTCGCGAGGATCCGGCGCCGGCGCTCGAGCAGGCGTCTCATTTCTTACGTCCTTATAGACGTAAGACAATTCCAACGCAATCTCGGCCGAGATGCTCACGCCCCGCGCCGCGGGCTAACCCGTTGACGAGACGAGGGATCTGCCCAAACTACCCGGCATTGGGGCTAGCGCCGCTGTCGCGCTCCCGGCCTCGCGGGGTGCTCATGCTCCGCAAGCTCCTAGCTGTAATCAGGCGGCTTCGGCTCTCCCGGCGGCTGCGTCTTCCAGCGCCGGTGGATCCAGTTCCAGTGATCGGGCGCGCGCACGATCTCCGCTTCGATCACCGCCGTCATGCGCCGCGCGTTCTCGCGGATCGCGGCGTCGAGGTCGTCGCCCTCGGGCACGAGCGGAAGCGCCGGGTAGACCCTGGCCACGTGACTCCTGCCGTCCGGCTGGCGGTGCAGGAAGACGGGCAGCACCAGGGCGCCGGTGCTCATCGCGATCCGCACCGGCCCATCGCGCGTGCAGGCGAGGCGCCCGAAGAACGGCACGAACACGCCCTCCTCGCGCGGGCAGTCGAGGTCGTAGGCGACGGCGACGGTGCGTCCCTTGCGGAGCGCCCGCAGCACCGAGAACGCGGCTGCGCCTCGCGGCAGGAACTCGCCGCCACCGGCTTCGCGATAGCGCTGGATCAGCACGTCGAGCAGAGCGCTGTCGCGCGCGCGATGCACCGGCACGACGGGTAGGCCGTACGCAACCGCCGCGGCCACCAGCAGCTCCCAGGATCCGAAGTGGCCCGTGAGGGCGATCAGCCCGCCGCGTGGCGACGCGCGCCGCGCGGCCTCGTAGTGCTCGAGCCCCTCGAAGCGCACGCGCTCGCGCAGCCCGGCCGGCCCGATCCGCGCGAGGCGCGCGAACTCGACCAAGCTGCGCCCGATGTTCTCGAGCGCCCGGACCAGCACGGCTTCGCGCTGCGCCTCGCTCCAGCTGGGAAATGCGATGCGCAGATTCACACGCGCAACCTGGGTGCGGGGCCCGCCGATCCGCGCCCAGGCCCGGCCCAGGCCGGCCCCGAGGGCGAGGGCCCGCTGCTCGGGCATCCGCTCGAGCAGGTCGAGCGCTCGCGCAGCGGCCGCGGCGCGCAGGCGCTCGCCCCGCCCGAGCCGCGGCGCCGCCGGCTCGAGAGGCGTCAGGCTGCTCGCCACTCGCGCTCCGCCGCGTGCCGAACGCTGACCCCGCAGGGAGCGTCAGCGCTCGTCACGTTGCCGTCGAATCCGGATTCCGGCGTGCTCGAGGACGCCTGAGATCGGCTTCGGCTTTCGCACCGTGACCGTCACCGCGTCCGCGTCGAACTTGCCGAGGATGGCCTCGGCGATGCGCTGGCCGAGCGCCTCCACCAGCTTGTGCTCCTGGTTCGCCGCGACGTCCTCGACCACCTCGTAGAGGCGCTTGTAGTGGATGGTCTGGCCGATGCGGTCGCTGCGACCCGCGGCGCGCAGGTCGCGCTCCACCTCGACGTCGAGCAGCACCGGCCGGCGCATGCGCCGCTCCGCCGCGGTGACGCCCAGAGCCGCCGGAACCTGGATGCCTTCGAGCAGGATGGTGTCGGTCACGCGCGGAGAGTAACGCGCGCGGCTTGACGGCGTGACCCGGAGCCTCGACCTTCGGCGGCCTTGCCAGCGGCGAGGCCGCGCGCAGCAAGCCGAAGGCAAGCGGAAGACACCCAGGCCGGTCAGCAAGCGCCGCGTCCGCGGCGCGCGCAGTGAGCCGCAGGCGAACGAAGGAAGAAGTTGGGCTTCGACGACATCAAGCGCCGCGAGGCGACCTTCTTCCTCCCGGTGGTGAACCGCCTCCCGGTGGCGCTGGTCGAGGGCCGCGGCTCCCACGTAGTGGACGTGGACGGGCGCGAGTACGTGGACCTCACGGCCGGCTGGGGCTGCTGCGCGATCGGGCACTCCCACCCGGCGCTGGTGGAGGCGATCCGCAAGCAGGCCGGCCGCCTGATGCAGACCACGAACCTGTTCTACACGCTGCCGCAGCTCGACCTCGCCGAGACGCTTGCCGGTCTCATGCCCGAGCCGATCACGCGCAGCTTCTTCACCAATTCCGGCACCGAGGCGGTCGAAGGCGCACTCAAGCTCGCGCACCGCGCGACGGGCCGCCGCAAGTTCGTCTCGACCGAGAACTCGTTCCACGGCCGCACGCTCGGCGCGCTCTCGGTGATCGGCCAGGCCAAGCATCGCGATCCGTATCGCGACCTGCTGCCCGAGGGCGTGGTCGTGCCCTTCGGCGATCTGGTCGCCGCCGAGCGCGCCCTCGACAGCGAGACGGCGGCCTTCATCGTCGAGCCGGTGCAGGGCGAGGGCGGCATCAACGTCGCGCCCGAGGGCTACCTGCGCGGCCTGCGCGAGCTGTGCGACCAGAAGGGCGCGCTGCTGATCCTCGACGAGGTGCAGACCGGCGTCGGCCGCACCGGGCGCATGTTCGCGCTCGAGCACGACGAGGTCGTGCCCGACGTGGTCACCCTCGGCAAGGGTCTCGGCGGCGGCTTCCCGATCGGCGCCTTCCTGTGCACCGAGGCGGTGGCTGCGACGGTGAAGCCCGGCGAACACGGCGGCACCTATGTCGGCAATCCGCTCGCTTGCGCGGCCGCGAGCGCGGTGCTCGAAGTGGTGCAGCAGGACAAGCTGGTCGAGCGCGCGGCGAAGGTGGGCGCCCGCCTCTACGGCCGGCTGCGCGCCTTCGCGGAAGCCAACCCCGGCGTCACGCGCGGCGTACGCGGGCGCGGGCTGCTCCTGGGGCTCGTGCTGGCGGATCCCGACGCGGCCGCGACGCTCTCGCGCCGCGGACTCGACGCGGGCGTGCTCGCAAACGTGACGGCCGGCAACGTGCTGCGCCTGTTCCCGGCGCTGAACATCCCCGAAGAGGAGCTATTCGGCGCGCTCGAGACGGTGCTGGGGCTGGTTGCGGGCTGACGAGCCTCACAGCCAGTTGCTGATCAGCAGGAACGGCGACCAGTAGAAGGGATGGCCGTAGCTCGGGTCGGCAATGAGCTTGCGCTGCGCGCGCTGCAGCGCCACCGCCTTCGATACCTGCTCTTTGCGTAGCTCGCGATAGAAGTCGGTCACGAGCTCCCCGGCGGCGAGGTCGTTCACGCTCCAGAGGGTTCCGAGCGCACTGCGCGCCCCGGCCTGCACCGCCACGCCGGCGAGCCCGAGCGCCGCACGGTCGTTGCCCTGCGCCGTCTCGCAGGCCGAGAGCGTGAGCAGCTCGATCGGCCGCTGCCGGAAGCGCGTGCGCCCGACGGTGTCCCCGAGCTGGTCCATCGTGATCCGCCCGTCATAGGTGAGCAGGAAGGAGCTCTCCGCGTCCTCGGCGAACTCGCCGTGGGTCGCGACGTGGACCAGGCTGAACTCCTGTGCCGCGAGGTCCGCCTCGACGCGGGGCACGCGAAACTCTCCGTCGAGCAGCGTCTCGCCCGCGAACAGCTCTCGGATCGACGCGAGCTCCGCCGGCACGTGTGGGAGCGCCGGAAAGCCCTGGACGGGCTCGCTGAGTCCGCCCAGGAAGGCGTTCAGGTTCGTGCGGTCGAGCGGGCGCGGGTCGGTCAGGCTCAGGCCCGGCGTCGTGGCGACGGCCCAGCGTTCGATCACGAAGCGCTCGCCGTCGTGCAGCGCGCTCATGGGAATCGTGCGCAGCGGACCGTCGGGCACGAACACCAGCGTGTCCGCGCCGAGGCTGGCGAGCTCCGCCTCGAGCGGGCGCACGAGCCAGTCGTACAGACGCTTCGCGTGGGGCAGGAACTGGCGCGTCACCCGCTTCTCGAGCAGCGTGCGCAGGCGCCGCACCTCCGCCGTGAGGACGGCGGCGCTGACCGGCACCGTCGCACGACGCACGCCCGTGGCGGACGTGAGCAGCAGCTCCAGGCGATCCGCCAGCACCACGGGATAGATCACCGCCGCCGAGGGCGAGACCTGGTCGAGGCTCTCCGTCTTGGCCTCGAGCGCCTCCACGCACTCGTCGCGGAAGTAGTCGCGCAGCTCCGCCGTCTTGAGCTGCTCCACCAGCTCGCGCGCCTCGAGCAGCCGCGCCTGATTCGCAGCCAGCTCGGTGGCAGGCGGCGCCGTCTCGAGCAGCAGGTCCACCAGCTCGAAGAAGACGGGGCCCACCGCATCGCGGAAGGAGCCCTCCCCCGTCGCATAGCCATGCGACATCTCGAAGCGGACAGACTGGAGCACGGCCACCGCCTGCCGATAGGCTGCGATCGCGTCGACGCTGGCGCCCTTTGCCTTCAGGATCCGCCCGATCTGCCAGTGCCAGCGGTAGACGGACTCTGGCGCGCTCGCCTGCTGCGCCTGAAAGAGCGCGCGGCGGGAGAGCACGAGCGCCTCGTCGAGCCGACCCTGCTGCTCGTAGAGCGCGCCGAGCTGGCCGAGCGCATACCCGAGAGCGCGCGCGTCGCCGATCGCCTCGGCGCTCTGCTCGGCGCGGCGCAGCAGCGCGTGGGCGCGCTCGAAGTCGTCGAGGCGTGCGTAGGAACGGCCCGCGCTCACGAGCAGGTAGGCCAGATCGTGAGAGGCGGGCAGGTCCGCCGCGAGCGCAGTCGCCTGCGCGAGCGAGCGCCTCACTTCTGCCGGTGGCGCGCCGCGCAGGAGTGCTGCGCGCGCCGCATTCGCGTGTGCGCGCGCGGCCAGAGCGTGTGCCCCTGCCTGCTCGGCGAGCGCCGCGCTCTCGGCATAGGCTGGTGTCGCCGCTGCGTAGTCCTCCTGCGAGGCATGGAGGTTGCCGAGGTTCGTGAGGACGGCGGCGGCGAGCGCCGGCGCCTCCGCCTGCTTCGCCAGCGCGAGCGCCTGCTCGAGCTGCTTGCGCGCCTCTGCAGGCGGCCCGAGCGCGAGGTAGGCGTTCCCGAGCGAGGCCTGGATCGCCGCGAGCTGCGTGGGCTCGGCATCCTTGCCTGCCGCGCCCTGCGCCTCGACAAGCGTGCGCTGCGCGTCCTCGTAGCGACCGAGCGCCTGCTGTGCGCCGGCGAGCTGCACGAGCGCGGTGACACGCTCCCGTGTCGAGGCCGCGGCCACGGCCGCCTCGCGCCAGGCGAGCGCCGCCTCCTCGAAGCGTCCGTCCCGGGAGAGCCCCGAGGCGCGCGCCGCCGCGTCTTCGGCAGACCCGCCCGACCCCGAGGCGGCGCAGAGCGCCACCAGGCTCGCGGCGAGCAGGAGACTCCAGACGCTTCGGCCGCAGAAGCTACGCATGGGTCGCTCCGATGCCGCCATCGTACGCCTCGAGTCGATGCATGGCGGGCGCATAATGCGCCGATCGAGGGAGTTGATCCGAATCCAGCCTCTCCGGCGACTACCCAGGCAAGAGAGCGAGGGTCGCGATGGCTCCTCTGCGGCTGCTACCGACCATCACCCGCCGGCTCCTGGGGGCGGCTCTGGCCGGCTGCACCGCGCTCGCGGTCGGGTCCGCCGCCGGGCCGGCGGCCGGACAGACCTACCCGGTCTACGTGAGCAGTCAGCTCGATACGCTCGACTACCCCTCCGACGTAGAGATCCAGGGCAGCCTCGCCTACGTCTGCGAGGAGGTGGGCAAGTTCGGAGAGACACGTCCCGATGGCCTTCGCATCATCGACCTGTCGGAGCCTGGGGCGCCGCTCGAAATCGGCCGCTACGAGGGGGGGCGGCCCTGCAGTGACGTCGACGTCGCGGGAGCGCTGGCCGTCTTGAGCCTTCCGAACTCGGTGCGGCTCGTAGACGTCTCCGACCCGACGCTTCCCGAGCCGATGGGGCTCGCCCTCACGCCGAACACTGGCAACCATGGGCGCGTCAGGCTCGAGGGCCAGTACGTCTATGCGGTAGGGGTGAAGACGACCTACGACGCCCAGGGTGGGGTGAACAACGAGGTCTGGCTCCGGATCTTCGACGTCTCGAATCCTCTGGCACCCGTTCAGGTCGGGAGCCTCGATCTCCCCGGCTACGGCTACCAGGAAAGCCTCGAAGTCGCGGGGGGCCACCTCTACCTCACCGCCAGTCTCAGCCAGCTCCAGCTCGTCGTGGTGAACATCAGCGACCCCACGCGGCCCGAAGTCGTCGGCGGGCTCGCGGGCGTCGGGGGAGAGATCGAGGTCCAGGGCAACCTCGCCGTTGTGGGCGGCTCGGTGCTCGACGTCTCGCAGCCCTCGAGCCCGATGCTGCTCTCGTCGCTGCCGCTGGTCGGGTCGTCGATCGAGCTCGGGAGCGGCGTCGCCTTCGTCGCATTCCAATCCACGACCAACCGCCCGGCGCTGGCGGTCGTGGATCTTCACGACCCCCTAGAGCCCTTCGAGATCGGTCGGCTCCTGCTCGGCACCAGCGGCTGGCCGACCGGGATCGCGGCGAGCGCAGACGGCTCCTACGCCGTGGTGACGACGTCCGCCGGATCGCTCTTCGTGCGCGGCCTCGACGCTGACGCACCGGCGTGTAGCGACGGCCTCGACAACGACTCCGTCCTCGGGGACGGCGCCGTCGACGGAGCGGATCTCGAGTGCACCAGCCCCGCTGATCGCTCCGAAGAGCCCGACTGCGCCGACGGGCTCGACAACGACGGCGACGGCACGACCGACGCCGCCGATGTGGGCTGCTTCTACTCGGTCGACCTCACCGAGGGCTTCGACTGCTCCGACGGCGTCGACAACGACGGCGACGGCACGACCGACGCCGCCGACGTCTATTGCACGAACCCCGACGAGCCTCGCGAGGCACCCCTCGAGACCTTCCAGGTAGCGGGCGTCGTGACGGGCGTGACCGACTACAGCCACATCTGCAGGTTTGTCGACCGGTCGAGGTGCTACGACGACATCGCCTTCGGCGACCCGTACTCGCTTCTCTTCACACTGGACTACTCCGTCCGCGACACGCTTCCGGCCGCGCACTCGGGCAGCTATCCGGGCGCGATCCGGGACGTCTCCTTCAGCCTGGGCTCCTCCTACGCCCGGGACCTGCTCGGCCCGCTCCAGGCCGACGTCCGGAACGACTCCCAGAGCTGCAGCAGATTCGGCTGCGGCCCGTACGTGGACTCGTTCTACATCACCTACCCCACCTACTACACCAACCGGCCGCTGGTCCTCACGGCCTCGGGGCCGCCGTTCTCCGGGCTTCTGCCGAGTGCGCTCACGAGCGACGCGCTCCCCGAGCCCGAGGTGCTGGCAGGCCTCCAACGCTTCGATGCGGAAGGGGCCACGGCCTCGTTCTGGCCCGACTTCGACGTGAATGTCAGCGTCGAAGTGACGTCCATTACGCCCCTCAGTGTCCCATGGTGCGCCGACGGCATCGACAACGATGCGGATGGCCTGATCGACTACCCGGACGACCCCGGCTGCACGAGCGCGAGCGACGCGGGCGAGGTGAACTTTGTGCCGCAGTTCCACACGTTCTGGGGCTGTGGCATCGGCCCCGAGTTGCTGCTCCTCGTGCCGCTCCTCGCCGCGGCGCGGAGGCGCATGAGGTAAGTGCCCCGCTGCGCATCCCGGCGGCGTAGAATGGGAAGCCGAGGTGTCCCCTATGGGACGCGCGCTTCTCATCACCGGCCTTCTGCTTGCGGCGCTCGCCGCCGGCCCTGCCGCCGGGCAGAGCCAGGGCCTCGTCGTCCGCGACGGCAGCCTCGGCGACGGCCCGCCCGAGGTCGGCGGGGGCACCGATCCCCTCGGCCAGCCCGCGACCTACCTGATCACCCCCGAGATGGGGGAGCAGCGCGGGCACAACCTGTTTCACAGCTTCTCGTCCTTCGGCGTTGCAGCCGACGAGACCGCCACCTTCACGGGGCCCGATCCGATCGAAGGGCCGCAGAGCGTCTCGAACGTGATCTCGCGCGTCAGCGGAGGCGATGAGTCCCAGATCGACGGCACGCTGCGCTCGACCATCCCGGGCGCGGATCTGTTCCTGATCAACCCGAGCGGCGTCGTGTTCGGCGAGGGCGCGACACTCGACGTGCCGGGCTCGTTCCATGCGAGCACGGGCGACTACCTCGGCTTCGGCGCGGAGGGCCTCGAGCGCTTCTACGGCGACCCGTCGCGGGAGAGCGTGCTCTCGACGGCGCCGCCGGGGGCGTTCGGGTTCCTGGGCGAGGGCCCCGCCGCTGCGATCTCGGTCGAGGGCGCGCGGCTCGCAGTCCCGGATGGTGAGACGCTCGAGCTGGTCGGTGGCGACGTGACGCTCTCGGCAGCGCAGCTCGACGCGAGTGGCGAGACGCCTGGCACCATCGCGATCCGCGGCGGCCGCGTCGTGATCGAGGAGGGCTCGCGCGTGCTCGCCGAGAACCTGGGCGGGGGCGAGGACGCAGGCGGCACCATCCACATCGCCGCAAGCGAGTCCGTCCTCGTCGACGCGAGCCTGCTCTCCGCCGGGACGCCTGGCGAGGGCGACGCGGGCACGATCCGCCTCGAGGGCGGAGCGCTCACCCTGCGCAACGGGCCCGGCCTCGCGAACGCCTACGACCCGAGCGACCCGCTGAACCTCCCGCACCGGGTCACGGTCGGCGCGAGCGTCGAGACGACCGGGGGCGGCGACGCGGGCAGGCTCGAGATCGCCGCGGACTCGCTCATCGTGACCGCGGGCGCGGGCCTCAGCGCCCAGACGGTCGGCCCCGACGGCAGCTTTGCGGGTGGCGACGGCGGAGCCATCGAGATCCGCGCCGGCTCCGTGCTCGTCTCCGACCTCGGCTTCGCGACCGTCGAGTCGTGGCGGAGCACGGGCGACGCCGGCTCGATCGACGTCCACGCGGACACGCTCACGATCGATGCGACCCGCGCAGATGGGCTGGGCAGCTACCCCACGACGCTCACCGCGAGCAGCCTCACCCGGCGCTTCGTGGATGCCGGTGGCGTGCTCGACCTCGGGCCTGCCTACGACCCGGCCGATCTGGCACTGGGAGAGCCCGGAACGATCGAGATCGAGGCGAGATCCTTCCACCTGCAGAACGGAGGGAGCGTCGAGAGCAACTGCGGCGATTGTGTCACCCGCGCTGGAACGATCGTCGTAAGAGCCGACGAGATAATCGCCGAAGGCCGGGAGAGAAGAGGGCGATTCTCCCTCATCGACACCTCGACGTATGGTCCCGCGGCTCGGGGTGAGGGCGGCCTGATCGACGTCACGGCAGGCTCGCTCGTGCTTCGCACCGGCGGCGGGCTCTACGCCGGTACGGGGCTCGGCGCCGCGAACGACGGGGGGCTCGTTCGGGTTCGCGCCGATCGCGTCGAGCTGCTCGACGGGGGCGAAATCGGGGTGATTTCGTATCTGGGCGCAACAGGCGATGCGGGCAGCATCGAGATTCACGCCGACTCGGCGCTCGTCCTCGAGAACGCTGGGTTCGTCAACGCCAGCAGCTTCGGGTCGGGCAACGCCGGCCACATCACCATCGGCGCCGACTCGCTGCTGATCCGCTCCACTGACCCGACTGTCATCTCTGCGATCGAGGCGGGCGCCTTCGGCGGCTCGACAGGAGGAAACGCGGGGACGATCGACATCACCGCCCACACGCTCACGCTGGAGCGTGGGAGCATCGTGGGTGTCATCACACAAGGGCCGGGCAACGCCGGCACCATCACCGTGCGCGCCGACACGGTGCGCATCGGCCCGGATCCAGGAGCCCCACCGCCGGGTCGCGCCACGTGGCTGCAGCCCGCCTTCCTTACCGCGAGCAGCATCACGCCGCTCGGCGCCGACTTCCGCGCGGGCAACGCCGGAGTGATCGACGTAAAGGCCACGACCTCCATCTTCCTCACAGACGCCGGCGACAGGTACTTCCCTCTTCTCGGGGTTCTCCTTATCACGGCCCAACAGGCGTCCCCTCTCTCGGGCATCTTCTCGGCGACGGTCGAGGGAGGCGACGGGGGTGCGATTCGGCTCGAAGCGCCGGAGATCACGGTGACGCACGGCGCCACCGTGTCGAGCACGACCATCGGCGGAGGCAAGGGCGGCACGATCGAGCTGCACGGGGACCGACTCCTCGTCGCGCATGGCGGCCAGGTCGATACTTCGAGCCTCCCCCACCCGATCGACTACCTCATCCCTGGCGGCGATGCGGGGAACGTGACGCTCGACGCCGCGGAGTGGATCGAGCTGAGCGGCAGTCATCCTCACCCGAGAGCCGACGCTCGCCCGAGCCGCGTCTCCTCGGTCAGCGCGGGCTCGGGTCGGGCCGGGAACGTGACCCTCCTCGCTCCACGCATCCTGGTGGACGGAGGCGCAATCGCCACCGCCGCCTTCCCGTCCAGGCCCGGGCTCGAGGGCATCGCGGGAGGCAACATCACGCTGGTAGCCGAGGAGGTGATCGTGCGGGGCGGCGGCCTGATCGACGCGAGCACCTTCATCCCGGGGCCGGGCGGAACGATCGACGTCACGGCAAGCGAGTCGATCCTCGTGCAGGGCGAAGGCAGCGTGATCGAGAGCCGTACGGGAGGCAGCGAGAGGGGCGGCGACGTCACGCTCCTCGCGCCCGTGATCGAGATCAGGCAGGGCGGCGAGGTCTCGGCCAGGAGCGAGCCCGGCCTCGGTGTGGTGGGCAAGATCTTCCCGGACAGGTCCCTGACCGGAGATCCGCCCGAGGTGGCCGACGGTGAGGCCGGAAGGGTCACGCTGCTCGCCGGCCGGGAGCTGCTCCTGACGGGCGGCACGATCGCCACCAGCGCCGCGACGGCGAACGGCGGCAGCATCGCGATCGAGGCGCGAGACCTCGTGCACCTCGACGGCGGCGTGATCACCGCCACGGTGACCGGCGCCACGGGCGGCGACATCAGCATCGACCCCGACGTCGTGATCCTCCAGAACGGGAGCCGGATCGAGGCGCAGGCCGGCACCGGGGCGGGCGGCCACATCGACATCACCGCCGACAACTACTTCGCGTTCCCGGGCAGCGTCGTCAGTGCCACGGCGGGCAACCCGGATCTCTCGGGCACGGTCGAGGTAAACGCCCCCGACACGGACATCGCAGGCACGCTCACCGCCCTGCCCGCCAGCTACCTCGACGCCGCCTCGCTGATGCGCGAGCGCTGCAGCGCGCGCCGCAGCGGCGAGCGGGCCGGCAGCTTCGCGGTGCGCGGCAACGGCGGGATCCCGGCGGAGCCCGATGGCTGGCTGCCGGCGGCGGTGTCCTTCGACGCTGGACCCGGGCGCGTTGCCACCTCCACGCGCGCGGCCGTCCTCGGAACACCCCTTCTCGCCGCTGGAGATTGCCCGTAGATCATCGACTGATCCGAAGCCGGCCACGGAGCGGAGGACGTCACGGAGCGAACGTCTCACGCATGGATCGGGCCGCGCGGCCCCTGGTCCGAAGCCCCGCTTCCCGACGACTACCTCAGCGTGGCGTTTGGAGATTCTCCGGGACGGCTGATCCTCGCCCTGGCGGCAGCCCTCGCGAGCTTCGCCGGCTGGAGCGACGCTGCCCACGCGTTCCGGGCCATCGACGTGGGCTCGGCCATCGGATCGGCGAGCCCCTACTACGCCCGTTGGGATGCCGCACCTCGCAGCATCGATGGGATCGAGCGGTCGCTCGACGGCGGCCTCCGCTACTCGCTCGAAGGTGGCTCGTACGAGGCCTTCCGCGACCAGTTCACCTGGTCTTCGGTCCCGAGCGTGCCCGACTTCCAGGCCGCGATCGAGGCTGCCTTTGCCGCCTGGGAGGCCACCGACCCAGTGACTGGGCTTTCCACTCGCTTGAGCTTCGTCGCCGATCTGGCGACGCCGGTGGTCGATAGCCCGGGTGACCTCGGCAATCGCGGTTCGTTCCTCGGCCTCAACGACGGCGCCGAGATCGACCTGATCGCCGAGACACCGCACCTCGGCCCGAGCTACGGCGCCAGCGTGGTCTTCTTCCTGGAGCTGCAATCGTTCCGAGAGATCACGCTCACATCGGGCGCCACCGGGTACGCGGGCCTGGCCATCGCCGGAGCAGACCTCCGGATCAACCCGGCACACACCTTTTCCCTCGAGTACTTCCAGCTCCTGCTTACGCACGAGATCGGGCACGCGATCGGTCTCGGGGACGTCGACGTGTATCCGGACGTGCTGGGCGTCTTCTCGCCCTTCTTCGACGACGACTATGACGGCGCCAACAGCGCCACCGCCCTCGCCACGCTCACGAACTCCTTCGCGCTCGAGATCGACCCCCTCGACCCGGACAGCACCCCTCTGCTGCCGAGCTTCAGTGATCTGAACGGTGATCCGGGCCTGGACACGCCGGGCGTCGACATCGTGATGGAGGGCGCCTCTAACTCCGGCGTCGTTCCGGCCGACCTCCAGAACGACGACTTCGCCGGCAGGCAGTTTCTCTATCCGCTGCCGCCACCCGCCTGCGGCGACGGCGCGCGGGATCCGCGCGAAGGGTGCGACGACGGAAACATGGCGGGCGGCGACGGCTGCAGCGCGCTCTGCGAGATCGATTGCGCAACGCAGCCGCGCAGCGGGTGCATCGCAGCCGGACGCTCCCGCCTCTCGATCCGAGCGGCGAAGCCAGGCAAGGAGCGCCTCTCGCTCGTTGTCTCCAGGTTCTCGGGGGGAAGTACGCAGGAGGATCTCGGCGATCCGGTATCGGGCGCGACGCGCATCGACGTGTGCGTCTATCGTGACAGCGCGACGCCGGTGGCCCAGCTCTCCGTGGAGCGTGCAGGGGCTCTCTGTGGCGAGAAGCCTTGTTGGTCGACACTCGCGCACGAGGGCTATGTGTACGAGGACCCGTCTGGCAGCGCGAGCGGTGTGCGGCGGATCGGGTACGAGAGCGGTCCGCGCGGCGCTGGCGAGCTCGCGCTCCGCGCCGCGAACCACGAGGCCAAGGGGCAGAGCGCCTTGCCGGCGGGCCTCGCGGCGGCTCTCCAGGGCGCCTCGAGCGTACGTGTGCAGGTGCTCGCGAGCGGCGGCGCCTGCTTCGACGGGGAGCTTGCGGACGTAGGCAAGGCGGACGGCCTCAGCGTCGTGGCCGAGGGACCATGAGTCCCTGATCCCCGGGCCCGTTCCGATCGGCGTACAATGGCGCGACCGAGGTGTCCCGTATGGGATGCGCACTCATCCTCTGGCTCCTCTCTGTGGCGCTCGCCGCCGGCCCTGCCGCCGCCCAGAGCCAGGGCCTCGTCGTGCGCGACGGCAGCCTGGGCGACGGCCCGCTCGAGGTCGGCCCGGGCACCGACCCCCTCGGCCAGCCCGCGACCTACCTGATCACCCCCGAGCTGGGGGAGCAGCGGGGGAGCAACCTCTTCCACAGCTTCTCGTCCTTCGGAGTCGGCACCGACGAGACCGCCACCTTCACGGGGCCCGATCCGATCGACGGGCCGCAGAGCGTCGACAACGTGATCTCGCGCGTCAGCGGAGGCAACGAGTCCCAGATCGACGGCACGCTGCGCTCGACCATCCCGGGCGCGGACCTGTTCCTGATCAACCCGAGCGGCGTCGTGTTCGGCGAGGGCGCGACGCTCGACGTGCCGGGCTCGTTCCACGCGAGCACGGGCGACTATCTCGGCTTCGGCGCAGAGGGTCTCGAGCGCTTCTACGGCGACCCGTTGCGGGAGAGCGTGCTCTCGACGGCGCCGCCGGGGGCGTTCGGGTTCCTGGGCGACGGCCCCGCCGCTGCGATCTCGGTCACGGGCGCGACGCTCTCGGTGCACGACGGCGAAACCTTCGAGCTGGTCGGCGGCGACGTATCGCTCACGGGCGCGACCCTCGACGCGAGCGGCGAGACGCCGGGCATGATCTCGATCCGCGGCGGCCGCGTCGTGATCGAGGCGAGCTCGCGCGTGCTCGCCGAGAACCTCGGTGAGGGCGAGGACGCGGGCGGCACGATCAGCGTCGCCGCAAGCGAGTCCGTCCTCGTCGACGACAGCTTGCTCTCGGTCAACACTTGGTCCGCGGGCGACGCAGGCTCGATCTACCTGACCAGCCCGGAGGTCACCTTCCAGAATGGGCCCGGCACCCACTTCCGCCCCGGTCTCCCCAACAACCCCCATGCGACCGAGGCCGGCGCGAGCGCGCAGACGAGCAGCGCCGGCGCCGGGGGAATGATCGATATCGACGCGGGGGCTCTCGTGGTCTCGAAGGGCATGTCGATCAGCGCCAGCAGCTATGGCCTCGATGCGACCGGCGACGCCGGAACCGTATTCATCGATGCGAACTCCGTGGACCTCTCCGCGCGTTCGGACATCAGCGCCGGCGCCTGGAGGAGCCAGGGGAACGGGGGAGCGATCGAGATCGATGCGGACACACTCCGGATCGACGCGGCCGAGGAGATCGACGCGGCCAACGAGTACGCATTCCTCTGGACCACGAGCGGCTACCAGTTCCGCTTCGACCCCGAGCTGAACGTGAGCGTGCCGGGCGCGCCGGGCTCGATCGACATCCAGGCCCGTTCGATCGAGCTGCTGAACGGCGGGGCCATCCAGAGCCGCTGCGTCTATTGCAGCGCGAGGCTCGGAGCCGGCTTCATCAAGATCGAAGGCGAGAGCCTGCTCGCCCGGGGCAACGAGGGGGGCGGCGTCTCGGGCGTCAGCGTCAACACTGCCGGAGGCGAAGGCGATGCGGGTACGCTCGTCATCGATCTCTCCGGATCGTTGACGCTCCGCGACGGTGGATTCATCGACGCCAGCACCTCGTCGAGCGGTGGCAACGGCGTGATCCAGGTAAAGGCCGACTCGCTCGTGATCGAGCACGGGGGGCAGATCAACGCCAACGCGATCGGAGAAGCCCGCGGCGGCAGCATCACCGTAGGCGCTGACTCCGTAGAGATCCGCACAGGAGGATTCATCACGGCGAGCAGTTTGCGTGGAGGTGACGCCGGAGCGATCCACGTCACCGCGAGCGATTCCATCCTTCTCGACCACCAGGGTGGCGCGCCCTTCTCCCTCCTCGCGATCCTGGCGAACGTCCTGTTCGGTACGGCAGTCGACATCACGGGCATCTTCTCGGCCACGGTGCAGGGCGGCCACGGTGGCTCGATCACGCTCACTGCACCCGAGATCACGGTCACCAACGGTGCCATCGTCGCCACCTCGACGGTGGGCGGCGGCGACGCGGGCGACCTCATTCTCTACGGCGATCGCATCCGCATCCTGAACGGCGGCTTCGTCGACAGCACGAGCATCCCCTTCGGCCTACCTGGCGGTGCCGCGGGGAGCATCACGCTCGTGGCCCAGGAATCGATCGAGGTGATGGGGCGGCGTCCCGTGATGGGGCGGCGGTCGGAGTTCGACGAGTGGAGCCGCGTATCTTCGGCCACCTTGGGCTCGGGTGCGGCAGGGGCGGTGCTGCTCGACGCTCCCCGCATCGTGATCGACGGAGGCGCGGTGGCGACGACCGCCGTGGCGTATGCAGACCGCAGCGAGGGCGAGCGCGGCGGCGACATCACCGTGCTGGCCGGGGAGCTGACCGTGCAAGACGGGGGGCGGATCGACGCGAGCACGTTCGTCGTGGGCGCGGGCGGGAGCATCGGCGTCACGGCGAGGGAGTCGATTCGGGTGGAAGGTTTGGGCAGCGGAATCGCGAGCCGCGCGGGAGGCGAGGGCGAAGGAGGCAACGTCGCGCTGCACGCGCCGCGCATCGCGATCAGCGACGGCGGCAAGGTGTCGGCAGAGAGCACGCCGAGGCTCCTGGAGGTGGCCGAGATCTTCGCGAGCCTCGTCGAGGACCGCCTGATCGGAGCTCCACCGAGCCAGGCGGACGGGGATGCCGGCTCGGTCACGCTGATCGCCGAAAAGGAGGTGCTCCTGACCGGCGGCACGATCGCCACCAACGCCCCGGACGCAGACGGCGGCAGCATCACGATCGAGGCGCGAGATCTCGTGCACCTCGACAGCGGCGTGATCACGGCCACGGTGACCGGCGGCACCGGCGGCAACGTCTTCATCGACCCCGACGTCGTGATCCTCCAGAACGGGAGCCGCATCGAGGCGCGGGCAGGCACCGGGGAGGGCGGCCACATCGACATCACGGCCGACAACTACTTTGCGTTCCCGGGCAGCGTGGTCAGCGCCACGGCGGGCAACCCCGATCTCTCGGGCACCGTCGAGGTGAACGCCCCCGACACAGACCTCGCGGGCACGCTCGCGGCGCTGCCCGCCTCGTATCTCGACGCCTCCTCGCTGATGCGCGAGCGCTGCGCGGCGCGGCGCAGCGGCGAGCGGGCCGGGAGCTTCGCGGTGCGCGGCAACGGCGGGATCCCGGCGGAGCCCGATGGCTGGCTGCCGGGGGCGGTGGCACCTGAGCCTGCGCGGCCATCAGCGTCCTCCCCCGTGACAAGGCATCCGCGCGAAGCAGGGCCTCTCGCCGTGGCGGCCGAGGGCTGCGCCTCCCGTGGCGCCGACTACTGAGCGTCGCTGGCACGAGCGCCCCGAGGTCGTAGACTGCCGCTTGACCAGAATTCTGGTCAACCGGCGGAGAACAGCATGACCAAGACGTTGCCCATTTCCGAGGTCAAGGCCCGACTGACGGAGCTCGTCACCGGAATCTCGGAGCGGGATGATGAAGTCGTGGTGACCCGCAACGGCAGGCCGGCGGCCGTCCTGGTGAGCTATGGCGAGTACGCGCGCCTTAAGGAGACGCTGGACGTTCTCTGTGACGCCGAGCTGATGAAGCAGGTGCGCCAGAGCCGTAGCTTCTACCGAAGGAGGCGGAAGGGCGGGTCGTTCGAAGACGTCTTCGGAGAGCCGCTCGTCCCACTGAGAAAACCACCTCGATCGTGACGACCTATCGGCCGGACATCCCACCCCACGTGGCCGAGGTCATCCGGCATCTGCCGCCCGAGGTGAAGCGAGGGGTCAAGGGTGCCATCCGCGCGCTGGCTCGGGATCCGAACCTCGGCGCTCCGTTGCTGAGGGAGTTGGAAGGCCTCTGGAAGTTCCGAGTAAGTCGCTTCCGCGTCGTGTACTCCATCGATCGCAGGCATCGCGTTCTCCGAATCCTGGCGGTCGGTCAACGCCGCCGGATCTATGAGGAGGCGGTCCGCCTGGCCCGCCGCGAGGCGAAGCCGCCCTGAGGGCGCCAACTGTCTACGGGCACGCGAACCTCTTCGCGCTCGCTCTCGAGTGGAGCGAACCGTCGCAAGCCCCTCGCGCTCGACCTGCGGGTGTACAATGGCCCGATCGAGGTGTCCGATGGGACGCGCCCTCAATTCCCTGTCCATCGGCGCCGCCGCGCTCGTGCTCGCCGTGTTCCCTGCCCCGCCCGCCTCCGCCCAGAGCCAGGGCCTCGTCGTCCGCGACGGCACGCTCGGCGACGGCCCGCCCGAGGTCGGCGGGGGCACCGATCCCCTCGGCCAGCCCGCCACCTACCTGATCACCCCCGAAATGGGGGAGCAGCGCGGGAGCAACCTCTTTCACAGCTTCTCGTCCTTCGGCGTCGCGACCGACGAGACCGCCACCTTCACGGGGCCGGACCCGATCGACGGGCCGCAGAGCGTCTCGAACGTGATCTCGCGCGTCAGCGGAGGCGAAGAGTCCCGGATCGACGGCACGCTGCGCTCGACCATCCCGGGCGCGGACCTGTTCCTGATCAACCCGAGCGGCGTCGTATTCGGCGAGGGCGCGACGCTCGACGTGCCCGGCTCTTTCCACGCGAGCACGGGTAACTACCTCGGCTTCGGCGCGGAGGGCCTCGAGCGCTTCTACGGCGACCCGTCGCGACAGAGCGTGCTCTCGACGGCGCCGCCCGGGGCGTTCGGGTTCCTGGGCGACGGCCCCGCCGCTGCGATCTCGGTCGAGGGCGCGCGGCTCGTAGTCCCGGATGGTGAGACGCTCGAGCTGGTCGGCGGCGACGTGACGCTCACCGCCGCGGAGCTGAGCGCGCCCGCCGGCGCCGTCTCGATCCGTGGAGGCCACATCGTGGTCGAGGAGGGCTCCGGCGTATTCGCGGAGAGCACCGTCGACCGAGCGGGCGGCACGATCAGCGTCGCCGCGAGCGAGTCCGTCCTCGTCGATGCCAGCCTGCTCTCGGCCTCGACGCACTCGGCAGGCGACGCGGGAGCGATCCGCATCACGAGTCCCGAGGTCACCTTCCAGAACGGGCCGGGCCTGAGCACGGCCGATCTCCCGCACACCGTGTCCGTCGGTGCCAGCGCCGAGACCACGGCGAGCGGCACGGGGGGAAGGATCGAGGTCGAGGCCGAGTCGCTGAGGGTTGCCGACGCCGTGCTCAGCGCCTCGACAATCGGTGAAGACGGTGTCGAGGCGAGCGGGGACGCCGGGACGATCGACATCCATGCCGGGTCGGTTCGGCTCGAACGCGGCGTCCTCGACGTCGAGTCGTGGGGGAGCACCGGCGATGCCGGAACGATCGACGTCGAGGCCGACTCCCTCCTCGTCGATGGCTCGGGGCGTGACTTCCCGCTCGAGCGCGACCAGCTTCGCTACGCAGGGCTCCAGGCGCGGAGCTCGGCTCCGGACTCCTACCTCGTCGATGACTCGGTACGGCAGGCGCTGGGAGACCCGGGAACGATCACGGTCACGGCCCGGTCGGTCGTGCTGAAGGGCCGCGCGGGCATCCTCACCGACTGTGCCAACTGCGTGAGCCGGGCAGATCTTGGTGATCGGCTCGGCCGAGTCTCCATCGAGGCGGAGAGCATTGTCGTCGATGGAGACACCTTCCCTGCCTACGTCGGGGCGCACTCCTTTGGGGACGCGGGCGACGCCGGCACGGTCGAGATCATCGCGGGCTCGCTCGAGCTTCTCCACGGAGGACAGCTACGCGCCGATGCATCCCTTGGGAGCGGAAGCGGAGGCAGCATCACGGTCGCCGCCGACTCGGTGCTGATCGGCGGGACGGCACGTGTCGGGTCAAGCCTGTTTCCCGCCGGAATCGACGTTCGATCGTTCAACTCGACGGGAGACGCAGGGAGCATCGACATCACGGCCCGCACGCTCGCGATCGAGGCCGGAGGCGTCATCAGTGCGAACAGCTTCACCGGCCTCGGAATCGCCGAGCGGGGAGGCAACGCGGGACCGATCCTCGTGACTGCGAGCGAGTCGATCTCCGTCTCGAACGAGGGCGGAGAGATCTTCTCGCTGAGCCGAGCCTTGTTCGGAGGGTTGGGGCTCGAGCCGCTGGCGTTGACCGGGGTCTTGGCCGCCTCGGTCTTCGGGGGCGAGGGCGGCTCGGTCACGCTGGACGCGCCGGACATCACGATCTCGCACGGCGCTCTGGTCGGCTCCTCGACGGTAGGCGGCCTCGACGGCGGCACGGTGCTGCTCCGGGGCGACCGCATCCACATCCTGGACGGCGGCAACGTGAACAGCGTGAGCCTGCGCTTAGGAGCGATCCTCGGCGGCGCGGGAGGCGACGTGCAGCTCCTCGCCAGCGAGTCGATCGAGGTGTCAGGAGTCGACCCGCAGGCCACAGAAAACCGGAGCGCGGTCACCTCGTCGTCGCTCGGCTCGGGGCCAGCCGGCACCGTCACGCTGCGCGCTCCTCTCATCGTGGTCGAGGACCGCGGCATCGTCCAGACCACCGCGGTACAGGCGCCCGGGCGCAGCGACGGGAACGCGCGCGGCGGCGACATCCTGCTCGACGCGATCGGTGCTGAAGGCCAGGTGATCGTGCGGAGTGGCGGCCTCGTGGACGCCAGCAGCTTCGTCGCCGAGAAGGCCGGGGACGTCCTCGTGACGGCGACCGAGTCGATCGTGGTGACGGGTGAGGGCAGCCGCATCGAGAGCCGTACTGGAGGGGCCGGCCCAGGGGGCAACGTCGCGTTGAGCGCGCCCCGCATCGACATCAACGATCGTGGCGTCGTCTCGGCGCGCAGCGCGCCGGGCTACCAGGGCGTGGGCTTCGCGATCCTTGCGAGAGACCGCCGGGTTCCGCCGGCGCCCGTGATCGCAACGGGTCCGGCGGGCGCGGTCACGCTCACGGGGGTGGACGAGCTGCGGCTCAGCGGCGGCACGATCGCCACCGACGCCCCGAACGCAGACGGCGGCAGCATCACGATCGAGGCGCGAGATCTCGTGCACCTCGACAGCGGCGTGATCACGGCCACGGTGACCGGCGGCACCGGCGGCAACGTCTTCATCGACCCCGACGTCGTGATCCTCCAGAACGGGAGCCGCATCGAGGCGCGGGCAGGCACCGGGGAGGGCGGCCACATCCGCATCACCACCGACAACTACTTCGCGTTCCCGGGCAGCGTGGTCAGCGCCACGGCGGGCAACCCCGAGCTCTCGGGCACGGTCGAGGTGAACGCCCCCGACACGGACCTCGCGGGCGCGCTCACCGCCCTGCCCGCCTCCTACCTCGACGCGGCCTCGCTGATGCGCGAGCGCTGCGCGGCGCGCCGGAGCGGCGAGCGGGCCGGGAGCTTCGCGGTGCGCGGCAACGGCGGGATCCCGGCCGAGCCCGACGGCTGGCTGCCGGCTGCGGTTGCCTTCGATGCCACGCCGGTGCCGCTCGGGATGGCAGAGGACGTGCGGACGCTCGCGATCGCGACTGCCTCGACGCCCTCCGGCGCCTCTTGGCCCCTCGCTCGGGCGAGCTGTCGGTAGTCGTGCGTGTCGAACGACTTCCCGGTCGGACGCTCGCGTCCACGATGCGCGGAGTCGTGGCGGAGAGGGCGGGCATGACACCTCCTCTGCGAGCGGGGACAGCCGCGTAAGATCGTGCACCCATCTGCCCGTGGCCGGGTAGAATGAGCCGTCCCCTGGGGAGGTGGCGCGCGTGACGCAGGCGCAGAGCGACACGGAGCCGACGCGGGCCCGGCTCGCCGCCCGCGTGGCCGAGGCCTCGGAAGTCTGCTTCGCGCTCCTCTTCGGATCGCGGACCGCCGGCACGGCGCGGCCCGACTCCGATTGGGACCTCGGCGTTTACCTGGCGGACTCACTGGCTCCGGAGCAGCGCAGCGCGGTGTGCGATCGCCTCGTGGCAGCGATCGAGCCCCAGGACCGCGTGGACCTCGTGGTCTTGAACGACGCGCCTCCGCTGCTCGCGCACCGCGCGCTCCTCGGCGAGAAGCTCCTGGTACGGGACGAGGCCGCCTACGTACGCTTCGCCGTCCGAACGCTTGCGGCTGCAGGCGACGAAGCGTATTGGCGCGAGCTGCACGCGCGCGAGCGTCGCAAGCGGCTGGAGCACGGGCGTTTTGGTCGACCGTGACGTCTTCGATCGGCGCCTGGCGAAGCTGGAAGTGCTGCTGCGCGACCTACGCACCCTCGCCCGCGTCGAGCGCGAGCGATTCCTGGTGGATCGCGGCCTCCAGGCCCAGGCCGAGCGCTGGCTCCAGCTCGCCGCCGAGTGCACGCTCGACCTCGCCCACCACCTGATCGCGTCCCGCGGCTGGCCCGTTCCCTCCACCTACCGTGAAGCGTTCCAGATTCTCGAGCGGGAGGGAGTCCTGACCGACGATCTCAGCCTCCACATGCAAAGGTGGGCAGGCCTGCGCAACATCCTGACCCACCTCTACCTGGAGATCGACCACCGGCGGCTCTACGAGGTGCTAATCGGCGAGCTCGCTTCGCTCGAGCACTACGCCGCCGCGATCGCCCGTGCTTCCACCGCGGACTCGTAGGGGCTCCTTGTCGCGCAGGGTCAGGTAGGGGACGCCGAGGGGCTCCACGAGCCGCAGCTTCGAAGGCGCATGAGGCCCGGCGCCCAGCGCGAGTGCGTGCGAGTAAGTGCGCCGCGCTGCATCCCGGCGGCGTAGAATGGGAGGCCGAGGTGTCCCTATGGGACGCGCGCTTCTCATCACCGGGCTTCTGCTTGCGGCGCTCGCTGCCGGCCCTGCCGCCGCGCAGAGCCAGGGTCTCGTCGTCCGCGACGGCAGCCTGGGCGACGGCCCGCTCGAGGTCGGCCCGGGCACCGATCCCCTCGGCCAGCCCGCCACCTACCTGATCACGCCCGAGCTGGGGGAGCAGCGGGGGAGCAACCTCTTCCACAGCTTCTCGTCCTTCGGAGTCGGCACGGACGAGACCGCCACCTTCACGGGGCCGGACCCGATCGACGGGCCGCAGAGCGTCTCGAACGTGATCTCGCGCGTGAGCGGACCCGATGAGTCCCAGATCGACGGCACGCTGCGCTCCACCATCCCGGGCGCGGACCTGTTCCTGATCAACCCGAGCGGCGTCGTGTTCGGCGAGGGCGCGACGCTCGACGTGCCGGGCTCGTTCCACGCGAGCACCGGCGACTACCTCGGCTTCGGCGCGGAGGGCCTCGAGCGCTTCTACAGCGACCCGTTGCGGGAGAGCGTGCTCTCGACGGCGCCGCCCGGGGCGTTCGGGTTCCTGGGCGAGAGCCCTACCGGCGCGATCTCCGTCGAGCGCGCGACGCTCGCGGTGCACGACGGCGAGACGCTCGAGCTGGTGGGTGGCGACGTGTCGCTCACCGCCGCGCAGCTCGACGCGAGCGGCGAGACGCCGGGCACGATCGCGATCCGCGGCGGCCGCGTGGTGATCGAGGAGGGCTCGCGCGTGCTCGCCGAGAACCTGGGCGTGGGCGAGGACGCAGGCGGCACCATCCTCGTCGCCGCGAGCGAATCCCTCCACGTCGATGCCAGCTTGCTCTCCGCCGGGACGCCTGGTGAGGGCGACGCGGGCACGATCCGCCTCGAAGGCGGAGCGCTCACCCTGCGCAACGGGCCCGGCCTCGCGAACGCCTACGCCGCGGACGACCCGCTGAACCTTCCGCACCGGGTCAGCGTCGGCGCGAGCGTAGAGACGACCGGGGGCGGCGACGCGGGCAGGCTCGAGATCGCCGCGGACTCGCTCACAGTGACCGCCGGCGCGGGCCTCAGCGCCCAGACGGTCGGCCCCGACGGCAGCTTTGCGAGCGGCGACGGCGGAGCCATCGAGATCCGAGCGGGCTCCGTGCTCGTCTCCGACCTCGGCTTCGCGACCGTCGAGTCGTGGCGGAGCACGGGCGACGCCGGCTCGATCGACGTCCATGCGGACACGCTCACGATCGATGCAACCCGCGCAGATGGGCTGGGCAGCTACCCCACGACGCTCACCGCGAGCAGCCTCACCCGGCGCTTCGTGCTTAGGGGTGGCGACGACCTCGGGCCTGCCTATGACCCGGCAGATTTGGCAATCGGAGAGCCCGGCACGATCGAGATCGAGGCGAGATCCTTCCACCTGCAGAACGGAGGGAGCGTCGAGAGCAACTGCGGCGATTGTGTCACCCGCGCTGGAACGATCGTCGTAAGAGCCGACGAGATAATCGCCGAAGGCC